>ERZ1643249.2516-NODE-2516-length-17002-cov-5.261049_pt1 | contig 17002 bp, 20 predicted proteins | sample MGYA00579263_ERZ1643249 | MGnify/ENA primary metagenome ERZ1643249 (study PRJEB29033, sample SAMEA4952264) | chicken gut metagenome | biome: Broiler Chicken; feature: Gastrointestinal Tract; material: Caecum | place: Ireland | collected 2018 | study: Broiler...
TATCATTATATATTCACAATTCGAACGGGAGATGAGATAGAAATGATTAAATCTTTTTCCTATAGTGATATTTTAACGGAAACTTTGGAAATATTTGACTAAATATTGTTGCTTTTTAGTATTTAATGTTATAAAATATATTTGTAAAGTATTAACTTTAAGAGGGAGGAAAAACCGATGAAAATTACATCAGTAAATGTTCGTAAAATCGAAAAAGAAAATTCACGCATGAAAGGAATTGCATCTGTTTTAATAGATGATAGTTTTGCTGTTCATGATATTCGTATTATTGAAGGAGATAATGGCTCGTTTATTGCAATGCCAAGTCGTAAAACAGCAACTGGTGGTTACAGAGATATAGCACATCCAATTAATCCAGAAGTTCGTGCTATGTTTGAAGAAGCAATTATTGATGCTTATAACAAAGCAGAAGATGCTCCAGCAACAGAGGAGTAATCTTCTTTTTTTTATTTAAAACTTCTTTGAAAATTGGTACTAAAAAAGGCTTGTCTTTCATATTCTTAGATAGGAGGATATTTATGGATAAAGAAACAAGTCTTAATAATTATAATCATATTATTAGTTTATTAGATCGTAAAAATTTAAACTTATCTGGAGTAAAGAAAATAGAAAGTTTTGATGATTCAGAATTTATTATGGATACTGTCATGGGCTTTTTAGTTGTAAATGGCACGGGATTAGAACTTGTCAAAATGGATAGTATGCAAGGAAATGTTACTATTAAAGGTATGATTAATAGTATGGTATATATGGAAGATAATAAAACGGCTAAAAAAGAAAATAGTATTTTTAATCGATTGTTTAAATGATATTAACGGTTCAAATTCAATCATTGTTATTATCTTTTGTATATGGTTTTATTTATGCATTTCTATTTAATTTAAATTATAAATACTTGTTTTGTAAAAAAATGATTAATAGAATTTTATTAAATTTATTCTTTAATTTAGATATTTTTTTGTTTTATTTTTTTCTTTTAAAGAAAATCAATCATGGTATCGTACATGTTTATTTTTTAATTTGTCTTGTTTTAGGTTTTGCTTTAGGTAATAAATTGACAAAAAAATTTCGAAAAGTTTTGTAAAATCATGTATATCTTTTATTTTAACAATTGTATTTACTTGACGGGTTTGATACTATTAATATAGGAAGTGGATATTCATGAAAAAAAAGAATAAGACAAAATTATCAAAAAAAAGTAAACGTAGAATGCTTGTTTTTGGTTCTGCTAGTATTTGTTTGATTCTATTTTTAGGGGTTACCATAGGAAATGTATGGGCTCAAATTTTTCAGAAATATTATGAAAAGAACTTTTACGAAGAAAAATTAAAAGAATTAAAAGATGAAGAGGAAAAGTTAAAGGTTGATGTAGAGAAAATGCAGGATGATGATTATGTTGCAAGGTATGCCAGAGAAAAATATTTATATTCAAAAGATGGAGAGTTTATTATTCAAATTCCAGATGAAGATGACAGTGAGGAAGAAAAATAATCTCTTTTTATTTATAAAAATATAAAAATGATTTGATTTTTAGACAACATATCTACTAAAGAAAAAAAGTGGTAAAATATTTTCTTTTTTAGTGAAAAAATTGTGTAATATCTTGCTATTAAAATGTTTATCATATAAAATAGATATTGGTGGTTTTATGGAAAAAGCAATTCATTTTCTAATGGATGAAATTGGATAAGAAAAAAAATATTAAAATTATATGTGCTCATGTGAACCACAATGTTCGAAAAGAGAGTATGGATGAAAAAGTTTTTTTAGAAAATTATTGTTATGATAAAAATATTGTATTTGAATCAATGATGATTGAAAAATATAGTGATGATAATTTTCACAATGAAGCCAGAAATATTCGATATCAATATTTTGATTCTTTGATAAAAAAATATGATGCAAAATATTTGATGACTGCTCATCATGGGGATGATTTGGTAGAGACAATTTTGATGCGTTTATCACGTGGTTCTACATTAAAGGGATATAGTGGATTTTCTAAAGTTGTACAGCATAATTCTTATTTGCTCGTTCGTCCATTGGTGTATTATACAAAAGAGCAATTAGAAAGCTATGATAAAAGATATAATATTCCTTATGTTATTGATTCTTCAAATGAGAAGGGAACATATACCAGAAATCGTTATCGAAAAGTCGTTCTTCCATTTTTAAAAAAGGAAGATCCAAAAGTTCATTTAAAATATTTAAAATTTAGTGAAAGTTTATTAGAATCTGTTGTTTTTATCCAAAAAAAAGTTTATGAAGTTTTAGATCAGGTTTATAAGGATGATGTATTGCAATTAGATGCTTATTTACAATTAAATCCTTTTCTTCAAAAACAAATTATCCATAGTATATTAGAAAAGTTCTATAGTGATGATTTAACTCTTATTAATGATCGTCATGTACAGCTTATTTTAAATTTAATTCATTCTAAGAAAAAAAATAGTTCGATTTATTTGCCTAATAATATAAAGTTTATCAAGGAATACAATCATGGATATTTAGCTATAGAATCAGAAAATATTGATCGTTATGAAATCGAACTTTTTGAATACGCTTACTTACCAAATAAACATCATTTAGAAGTTGTTCATGAGGAAGATAGTAATAGTAATTTTGTGTGTCGTTTATCAAAAGAAAATGTAACTTTTCCTCTTTATGTTCGAACTCGGAAATTTGGGGATGTTATGGAAGTAAAAGGGCTTCATGGTAAGAAAAAAGTAAAAGACATTTTTATTGATTCAAAAATTACAATCAGAGAACGTGAATTGTGGCCAGTGGTTGTGGATTCGAAAGATCAGATCGTTTGGTTGCCAGGTTTAAAAAAATCTAAATTTGATGTTCCTAAATCAGGAAAGTATGATATAATAATTAAATATTATTAAGAGGTGATTTGATGAATAGTAAAAATATAAAAAAAGGAATTCTTCCTTATGTGTTTTTATTACTAGCGTTATTAGCGATTTTTTATTTCTTTAATGTTAGTAATAAAAAGGTAAATGTATTAACATATAATGAATTTATTACAAGTTTAAATAATGGAGAAATTACGGAGATTACATTAACTCCTAAACAAAATGCAGTTGTTTATGAAGTTGTTGGTAAGATGGAAGATTATGATCAAAATGAGACATTCTCTACGCGATTACCATTAACAGATACTTCTATTGATAAGATATTAAATTCGAAATATGCAGATAAAATCGAATTGACAACTGAAGAGGATCCGGGTTCTAATACATTCTTTGTGATTTTACTTAATATTCTTCCAATTGTTTTGCTTGGTGGTTTAATTATTTTCTTTTTAACAAAACAAGTGGGTGGAGCAAATAAATCCATGGATTTTGGTAGAAGCCGTGCTAAATTAAATGATGAGAACAATAAAACAACTTTTAAAGATGTTGCAGGTTTAACTGAAGAAAAAGAAGAAGTAAGCGAATTAATTGATTTCTTGAAAAATCCTAAGAAATTTCAACAGATGGGGGCTCGTATTCCTAAGGGTGTTTTATTGGTAGGCCCTCCAGGAACAGGTAAAACTTTGCTTGCTAAAGCTGTTGCAGGGGAAGCAAATGTACCTTTCTATTATATAAGTGGTTCTGATTTTGTAGAATTATTTGTTGGTGTCGGTGCTTCTCGTGTTCGTGATATGTTTAAACAAGCTAAACATAATGCACCTTGTTTAGTGTTTATTGATGAAATTGATGCGGTTGGACGTCAAAGAGGAACGGGTCTTGGCGGAGGCCATGATGAAAGAGAACAAACATTAAACCAATTACTTACTGAAATGGATGGTTTTGGAGAAAATGAAGGAATCATCATTATTGCTGCAACCAATAGACCAGATGTACTAGACCCAGCTCTACTTCGCCCAGGTAGATTTGATCGTCAAGTAACAGTAAGTCTACCTGATGCTAATGAAAGAGAAGCAATATTAAAAGTTCATGCTAAAAATAAAATATTAGATAAAAGTGTTAATTTAGCAAATTTAAGTTTAAGAACCCCAGGCTTTAGTGGAGCAGACTTAGAAAACCTTCTTAATGAAGCGGCTTTACTTGCAGTTCGTCGTAATAAAAATGCTATTACAATGGATGAAATAGATGAAGCAACCGATAGAGTATTGCTTGGTCCTGCTAAAACTACAAGAAAGATTACTGATAAAGAAAAGAAATTAGTATCTTTGCATGAAGCAGGACATGCAGTAATTGGCTTAAAACTTGAAGATGCTCAAGAAGTTCATAAGATAACTATCATCCCTCGTGGTATGGCTGGTGGTTATACTATGATGCTTCCAAAAGAAGAAAAAATAGCTGTTCATACTAAAGATGAATTACTTGCTCAAATAACTGGTCTTCTTGGAGGTCGTGTCAGTGAAGAAATGTTCTTAAATGAAATTTCCACTGGAGCAAGTGATGATATCAAAAGAGCAACAAAGATTGCTAGAAGTATGGTTACTGAATATGGTATGAGTGATCTTGGACCTGTTCAATACGAAGAAAAGAGCGAAGGAGTATTTTTAGGAAGGGATTATACTAAAGCTAAAAACTTCTCTGATCAAGTTGCTTTAGAAATAGATAAAGAAACTAGAAAAATCATTGAAGAATGTTATGAAAAAGCTAAAAAGATTATAGCTGATAACAAAGATTTAATTTTCAAACTTAGTGATGCTTTAATGAAATATGAAACAATCACTAAAGAACAAATAGAATCAATAGTTAAATATGGCGAAATCAAACCAGTTGAAGAAGCTCCAAAAGAAGACAATAATTCTGGGGAAGAAAAAACTGAAACTAAAAAAACTAGAAAAACAAAATCTAGCGAAAATGAAGAATAGGAAGTGAAGATATGTTAGAAAATATTTTATTAGTAGTATCAATCCTTTTAATAGCTATTGTGCTACTTCAAGGAAATAAAGCTAGTGATGCCGGACAAATAATAACTGGAGGCAATGAAAATTTATTCCAACATGCCAAAGAAAGAGGACTAGAATTATTTATAAGTCGTGCAACTATGGTTCTAGGGCTACTTTTCTTTATAATATCACTTATATTATTCTTACAATAAAACAGCAAAATTACTTGCTGTTTTTTTATGGGCGGCCGAAAACCGGCCAAACATGTTTATAGAAAATGAGTATATTGAATTTAAAAGAGAATTAACAAAAAAGAAATTAAAAAGGAGATAGTTGCTTTTGCAAATAGCAAGGGTGGAACAATCTTTATTGGTGTTGATAACAATGGAAAAGCTGTCGGTTTAAAAGATATTTCCAAAGATATGGAAGCTTTAAGTGGTATGATACATGAAGGCATTAAATCGTATTTAACTCCCTATACTACAATTAGACCAATTAAAAAGGATGATAAAGATATAATTGAACTCATAGTTGCTAGTGCTCCAAATAAACCTTATTATCTAGCAGATAAGGGTCTTAAGCCATCTGGAGTATTTGTAAGACATGGTAATACATCTGTTCCTTTAAATGAAGAAGCTATTAAACAAATGATAATTGAATATCGTGATCCATTTGAAACAAATGTATCTCATATTCAAGATTTACATTTTACTTATTTAACTAAAGTATTTGAAGAACATGGATTAAAACTTGATAAAAGAAAATATAAAACATTAAATTTAATGGATAAAAATAATTATTATACTAATCTAGGATTATTAGTTTCTGATGAGTGCCCATATACTATTAAGTGTGCAATTTTTCAAGGTAATAATAGAAGTATATTTAAAGACCGCAAAGAATTTACTGGTTCAATATTTAAACAAATAGATGAGGCTTTGCATTATTTGAATTTGGTAAATAGAATAAGAGCAGAAATTGTAGGTTTTAAAAGAGTAGATACTAAAGATTATCCAGATTTTGCTATAAGAGAAAGTTTATTTAATGCTTTTATTCATAGGTCGTATGATTATTCTGGAAGTATTATTGTGTCTGTGTTTGATAACAGAATTGAATTTGTTTCTCTTGGAGATTTACCGTTAGGTCTTACAATATATGCTATAACTCATGGAACATCACAGCAAAGAAATAAGAATTTAGCTAATTTATTTTATCGTCTTGATTATGTTGAAAGTTTTGGTACCGGTATAGGGCGAATGATTGAAGAATATGCAAAATATGATTTAAAACCTGAATTTGAATCTCTGGGTGGTTCGTTTAAAGTTACACTACCTAATATTAATTATAGAGAAGAAAATAAAACCGTTGAAATCGTTGAACCAATAAAAAAACTATCTCAAGAAGAAAATGTAATTCGATATTTAGAAGAAAATGAAAAAATTACAAGACAGGAAATAGAAGTATTATTAAATATTGCAAAATCCCGTTCTAAAGAATTAATACAACAAATGGTAAGAAACGAAACATTATTGAAGAAAGGAACAGGAAAAAATATATATTATATATTAAATAAAAGATAAAACCTTTATTTATTGGTTTTATCTTTTATAATTATATCTAAATTATGGGCTTTTGCAATTTCTATTAAATCATCAATAAAGTATCTGCTTCTACCAGTTTCATTAGATGCTTGCCAATCTCTAGTTTTATTAATAGTTTTCGCAAATTCCTTTTGGGTCATATTTGAATTTTCTCTAATAAACTTAAGTATATCTTTACCTTTATATTTTGTAGCATTTATTTCCATATTAATCACAATCTAATTATAACAACAATAAAATTAAATCAGAGTAATCTGTGTATTGACATACACAAAATTAACTGCTAAAATTTATATATAATATAGTGTATGTCAATACACAGAAAGGATCTACCTAAATGAAAAAGAAAATATTGTTGATAAGTGGCGGATTATTAACATTTGTAATTGTAATTACCACAATTTTCATTGTTAATAAAAATAGCACTAATAATGAAACAGTTATGAAAGATAAAATAATTAATAACAATAGTTTCCTAACTTTAATGCTAGAACAAAGTGATGGAACATATGCTGAATCAACAAGTAATACATGGCCGGGGAAAGGTTATATTTTTAATAAAGAATTATCATCTTGTCAAAATGGTGGAGAATTAGATTATGATAGTGAAAATAATAAAGTAATACTTTATAATAATAAATCTGACGGGTGTTATGTATACTTTGATTTATATAATAAACCAGTAATTAATAGTATTAATTTAGGAGAAGTAACAAATAATAGTATAACTATTACAGTTAATGCTACTAATGGAACTAATCCTATAAGTAATTATTACTATATAATAAATGACGGAGTACCAATAAGTACAACAAGTAATACATATACATTTAGTGGTTTAGATAGTGGAACAACATATACAATCAAAGTATATGTTGTGGATACAGAGAGGTATGAATCGGATATATCTAGCTTAAATGTTGAAACTAAAAATGGAGTATATTTGGCTGATTTTATAAAAAGTTTATACACTTCTCAAGGATCAAACGGAATCTATTATCATACAAGTTCTTTAGCAAATTCAGCAGCAGATGACAGCTATCGCTATGCGGGAGCAAATCCAAATAATTATGTGTGCTTTGGTTCAGATATAACGACATGTCCAAGTGATAATCTATATAGAATAATTGGAGTATTTGGAAATTTAGTAAAATTAATAAAAGCAGATTATCCAACAATAAGTCAAACAGGTACAGGAGAAGCATATTTTAATACATACGAAAGTTGGTGGAGTAGTAGTTATTACACGGGGAACCAAAATATGTCATTGGTAGGAGTATATACATGGAATCCTAGTAAAACAAACACTTGGAGTAATAGTGTTTTAACAAGCGAAAATTTAAATACAACATTTTTAAATAGCTTAGATCCAATTTATCGTAATCAAATAGCGGATGCAACATGGTATGTTGATGGTTATAGTACGAATAGTGTAACTCCATCAATATTTCAAGGTGCGGAAAGTACAGGAACAACATGGATAGGGAAGATAGGATTAATGTATGTAAGTGATTATGGCTTTTCTGCAAGTAATAATTATTGGACGACTAATTTGAGTTCTTATGGAAATGCTAGTAATAATAATTGGCTGTATTTGGGCGCTTTTGAATGGACAATTTCTCGTGTGTCAAGTAAAACAGGTTCTGCATATTATGTGTATAATAGTGATGGAAATGTTAGAGATAATGGTAGTGTGTATAATCATAGTTTTGCCATTCGTCCTTGTTTCTACTTAAACTCAGATGTTCAATATGCCAGTGGATCTGGAACAGAGTCTGACCCAATTCGGCTAGTGGTTTAAAGCAAACTAAAAGGAAAGCGGATGCTTTCCTTTAATTAGTTGCGTATGACTTGATAAATTTTAATATTTCTCTATCACTTGGGACTTTGCCCTCAATACACTTTTGATTGTTAATGATAAGAGCAGGTATGTTTTTAATATTATACTTTTTCATTGATTCTTGGTCGTCCTTGAGTTCTATTTCGACATCTTCATCATAATTATTTATAGCTTTTAATAAAGCTTTTTTTAACTTAATTCCATTACTACAATTACTACCAATAATCTTTATTTTCAGGACACATCACCTCACTTCCAATATAATAATAACTTTTTTTAGTGAAAATTATATGTTCAAAATAAGAAAGTTGTGTTACAATTAAATAGTGATAATATGAAAAATAAAGGTTTTACATTAATCGAATTGATTATAACAATTACATTAATTGCAGTTATTTCTTTAAGTATTGGTGTAAGTGTATCAGGTATGCTTTCTAGACAAAGAGAAAAAGAAGCTGAAGAATTAAAGAAAACAATTGAAGAAGCCGCTTGTGTATATTCGGAGGTTGAAGATACTTCGGCAACTAGTGTTACCTTAAAAACACTTATAGAATCTGGTCTATTAGATAGGAATTTAAATAACCCAATAACTAAAGAAGATTTGAATGAATTGTCATCAGTAAGTATTACTTGGAATAACAATGAAAAAACTTGCACATATATTTTTCCAGGATTAGATGAATAAATGTTTTAAAAATATGAATAAATATGGTATACTAAAGGTGTGATAGTTTATGAAGAATAAAAAGCGGACATTAATAATATTATTAGTACTAATCGTAATTATCTTGATTGTTCTTGGCATAGTTATCTTTGTTGGTGGTATTCGAGACAAAGAAGTAAAGAACTTCTATAAACAAATTGAAGAAATAACTTGTGAATATGCTAAAGAAGAAAATATTACTGAATCATTATGCTATGGTTTTAGTAATTTGTGTCAAGTAAAATTTAATACCCTAATTAGTTGGGGATATTTGGATGAAAATTTAGAAAATCCTTTAACCCATGAAAAAGTGAGTGAAAATACAACAAGCTATGTTGAAATATCTTGGAAAGATAATGAGATGATTTGTACATTTAAAGAAGGTTAGAAGATGGAAGAACAAATTATTGAAATATTAAAAGATGAAACAAAAGGTAAAACAATAGATGAAATAAATAAAGGATTACATTATAAATCTATTAAAGGAATTAATGATTTACAAACAGTTCTTGATCAAATGACAACTGAAGGAATTCTCCATAAATCTAAAAAAAGAGAATATATATTAATGAGTAACACTAAAACTTTAAAATGTGGATATATTAGAATTAATCGCAGTGGCAACGGCTTTGTGGATGTTGAAAATGGTTCTGATATTTTTGTTAGGAGCGAAAATTTAAACGGAGCTATAAATAATGACTTTGTAGAAGTCGATTATTCTACTCGTAATAATGAAGCTTATGTTATTAAAATACTAAAAAGAGATTTAAGTAATTTAGTTGGAGAAATGGTTAGCATTAAAAATAAATTAGTGTTTAAACCGGATGATGATAAATTAAATATTATTGTCAAATTAACAAAAGATAGTTTAAATCAAGTTGTTGAAGGTCATAAAGTCCTTGTTCAAATTATTAAAGAAATTGGCAAAAGACAGTATCTGGGAAAAATTGCTAAGATTATTGGCCATAAAAACGATCCTGGTGTAGACATTATTGCTATTGCTCTAAGACATGGTATCGAAGTAGAATTTAGTGAAGAGGTTATAAAAGAATTAGAAGATATTCCAAATGTTGTCTCAGAAAATGAAAAAGTTGGTCGTAAAGACTTAACAAATGAAATGATTTTTACAATTGATGGCGATGATACTAAAGATATAGATGATGCTATAAGCATTAAGAAAAATAATGATAATTATATTCTAGGAGTTCATATCGCCGATGTATCCCACTATGTAAAAATGGGGTCCTCTTTATATGATTCTGCTTTTAATCGTGGAACATCTAGTTATCTTGCAGATACAGTTATACCGATGATTCCTCATCAACTATCTAATGGAATTTGTTCACTAAATCCTGAAGTTGAAAGGCTTACTATAAGTTGTATAATGACCATTAATAAAAATGGAAAAGTTATAGACTATGACATTTTCCCATCAGTTATAAAATCTCGTAAGCAAATGACTTATAAAAATGTCAATAAAATTTTAGAAGAAGATATAGTTCCTGAAGGATATGAAGCTTATGTTTCAGATTTAAAACTTATGGCAGAACTTGCTAAAATACTAAGAGCAGAAAAAGTCTCCCGAGGATATATTGATTTTGGTCTAGATGAAGCTAAAATCATTCAAGATGAAAATGGTAAAGCAATTGATGTTGTTAAAAGGGAAAGAGGAGTTGGTGAAAATTTAATTGAAGATTTTATGATCGCCGCCAATGAAACAATAGCAACTCATATATCTAATATGGATTTACCATTTATATACCGTGTTCATGATGTTCCAAATAGTGAAAAAATTGAAGACTTCAAAAATTTAATTAAACAAATGGGATATCAAATTCATACTGATTTAAATAAAATTACACCTTTAACAATGCAAAAAGTATTAAATGAACTACGAGATAAAAAAGAATTTAATATTCTTTCAGATATGTTACTTCGTAGTATGAAAAAAGCAATATATAGTACAAATAATATTGGACACTTTGGCTTAGCTTTAACTAATTACACCCACTTTACTAGTCCAATCAGAAGATTTCCAGATTTAACAGTACATCGTTTATTAAGGACTTATTTATTTGAAAACAGAATAGATATGGAAACAATAAATTATAATGAAAAATATTTAGTTGATGTTGCAACTAATTCTAGTGAAACTGAAGTTGCTGCTCAAGAAGCTGAAAGAGATGTTCTTGACATGAAAATGGCTGAATATATGGAATCTCACATTGGTGAAGAATATGATGGTATAATTAGCAGTGTTACTAATTTTGGAATGTTTGTTGAACTTGACAATTTAATAGAAGGTTTAGTCCACATAAGCACTTTGGATGGTTACTTTGAATACATACCAGAAATATTATCGTTAGTAAGTGATAATAAAAGATATAGAATTGGTGATACAGTTAGAGTAGTTGTAGTTTCTGCTAGCAAAGAATCTAGCACAATTGATTTTGAATTAGTGGGGGATCAAAATGGAGATAAAAAATAAAAAAGCCTATTTTAACTATTTTATTAAAAGAGAAATTGAAGCAGGCATAGTACTAGTAGGAACAGAAATAAAATCAGTTAAAAAAGGCTCAATAAACATTACAGACAGTTATATTAGAATAAAAAATGGTGAAGCATATATTATTAATATGTTTATTGAAAAATATGAAACAGCTAGTATATTCAATCATGAAGAGACAAGAGAAAGAAAATTGCTCTTACATAAAAAAGAAATAAAAAAATTACTAGAAGAAGTAAAACAAGAAGGGTATACATTAGTTCCTTTAAAAGTTTATCTTAAAAATGGTAAAGCCAAAATATTAATTGGGGTGGCTCGTGGTAAAAAATTATATGATAAAAGGGAAGCTATTAAAAAAAGAGATGAGTTAAGAGAAAGAAGGTAGTAAAATGAAATTAAAATTAAATTTTAAAAAGAATAAAAAGCCTATACTTATAACTATTTGTATAGTGGCACTACTTGCGATAACTGCTTCAGTTTTATGGGTTAGTGGAGTTTTTGCTAGTGATAATGAGGAAAAGAGTAATAATAATGAAGAAGTAGTACCAAACGAACCAGAAGAAAAAACTCTTCAAATAGTAGATACTAATTCTACTTCTCGTCCTTATGCAGTTATGATTAATAATATAAATGTTGCAAGACCTTTACAAAGTGGACTGCAAGATGCTTATATTATTTATGAAATAATTGTTGAAGGTGGTATAACTAGATATATGGCTTTATTTTTAGATCAAGACACTGAAAGAATTGGTTCTATCCGTAGTGCTAGACATTATTTTCTAGATTATGCTTTAGAAAATGATGCAATTTATGTACATCATGGACAAAGTCCACAATCTCAAAGCGATTTTAGAACCCTTGGAATTGACCGAATAGAAGTTAATAACTCAACTACTGGTTTTAGAGATAATTCATTAAATGTAGCATCTGAACATCGTTTATTTACAAGTATTGGTCTATTAAATAATGGTCTTGGTAATATTAGAACACAAAGAGATAATGATTTATTACTTAATTACAGTATTGATGAACTTGATTTAAGTTCTTATGTTGGTGCAATACCAGCTAATAATGTAACTATTAAATATTCCGGATATATTACTAATACATATGAATATGATAGTGAATCTGGTGTTTATAAAAGGTTTGTTAATGGCGAAGAACACACAGATTATGTAACAAATAAGCAATATACTTTTAAAAATATTATAACTTATCAAGTTGATAATTATACCTTAAATGACGGTGAAAATAAAGGAAGACAAGATATTGAAAATATTGGTGAAGGAACTGGATATTACATAAGTGGTGGTTATGCAGTACCTATAACTTGGGAAAAGAGTAGTAGATCTAGTCAAACTAAATATTATTTAGAAAACGGCGAAGAATTAGTAGTTAATGATGGTAATACATTTATTCAAATTCAACCAGAGGGTCAAACATTAACTATCGAATAAGGAGGCAATATGTTAGATTTTGTAGAACAATATTATATTGTATTTATTGTAATTAGTGTGTTATTAATATTTTCACTTATTGGTTATTTTGTTAATGAAAAAAATAAAAAAGGCAACGCATTTAGAATAAATGATAATAATAATGACAATTTAAATATTGCCAGTGATGTTAATAATACTAATATTGCTAACAATATCGCTGATAATATGTCAATAAATGACATAATAAATAAGAATGTTGATTCTGGAACAAATACAAATAATAATAATTAAAGTCCACTAAAGGGCTTTTTATTTTATTCAAAATTTGATATAATTAATGAGTCACAAGGATGGTGTTTAAATGAATTTATCTATAATATGGGATACATTCACTAAAATATTAGATATATGTTTTGTGTGGATTGCCTTTTATTATATCTTAAAAAATGTTAAAAATAATATTAAAATGGTACTGATCGTTAAAGGTGTAATATTAATATTAATTGTTAAACTTTTAAGTGATTGGTTAAATTTATATACAGTTGGAGTAATCTTAGAATATGCAATTCAATGGGGACCACTTGCAATAATTGTTATATTCCAACCGGAAATCAGAAGTGTTTTAGAGTCACTAGGTCGTACTCAACTTCTAGGTAGACATAAAATATTAACAGTTGATGAACGAGAAAAAGTAGTTTATGAAATAATGCGGGCAGTAGAATATTTCCGCAAAAACAGAATTGGAGCATTAATAGTTATTGAAAGAGAAATATCTCTAGAAGAATATATTAAAAACTCAACTAAAGTCTATGCAGATTTATCAGATTCTCTACTAGAAACTATATTTTTCCCAAATTCACCACTTCATGATGGTGGGGTAATTATTCAAGGAGATCGTATAACATGTGCTGGTGCTGTATTTAAAACTAGTATGAATCCTAACCTATCTAAAAGACTAGGTACTCGTCATAGAGCAGCATTAGGTATAGCGGAAGAAAGCGATGCTATAGCTTTAGTAGTGTCTGAAGAAACTGGTAGATTAAGTATAGCAGTTGATAGTAACTTGCATTATAATTTAGAACCAGATCAATTCAGAATGATGTTAATAGATGAATTAAAACCAAAAATGGAAGTCTTCTTTGAAGCTGATGAAAGTGAAGGTGAAGACGAATGATAACAAGATTTTTCAAAAAAATATATAAATTTATTGACAAATTTATAGTAGTACCAATAAGTAGAGCAATATATTATTTATCTAAAAAGTTCAAAAAGAATCAAGGTAAATTAGATAAAATATTAAATAGACCAAATTTCTTGATATACCTATCTTTAATTATAGCAGTTGGCTTATTTTTACTAATAGATTCTAAAGTAATATCTTTAGTAGAAACAGAAGCAGAAGTAATAACTAATGTTCCAGTTGTTGTTAATTACAATGAAGAAGCCTATGTTGTTGAAGGTGTTCCAGAAACAGTTGATATAACTATTACTGGCCGCAAAAGTGATATATATTTAGCAAAACAACTAGGAGAATATGAAGTAATACTTGATTTATCAGATTATAAACCTGGAGATACACCATATAAAGTATACTTTACATATTCCAAATCAATTGATTCTTTAAGTTATCAATTATCACCAGAATATGTTCAAGTAACAATTAAGAATAAAGAAAGTCAAGTAAAATCAATAGATTATGATTTACTTAATATTGATGCTCTAGATAGTAGATTAAGTGTCGAATCAGTTACTTTAAATCAATCAGAAGTTGTTGTTAAAGGTGGCAGCGATGCTCTAGATGCTATTGCCTCAGTAAAAGCCTTAATTGACCTAGAAGAACAAGAATTTACTGAAGCAGGAACATATGACATAGATAATATTGCCTTAGTAGCATATGATTCCAACGGAAATAGATTAGATAATGTTGAAATTGTTCCTAATACTATTAGTGCTACAATAGTTCTTGATAGTTATTCAAAAACAGTACCTCTTACAGTTCAAACAACTGGTGATCTTGTAACTGGTAAAGCAATTGCATCAATATTAATCAATAATAATTCATCATACTCAATAACAATCTATGGTGATGAAGCAGAACTTGAAAATATTGAAAGTATACCAGTAACAATTGATGTATCTGGTATGGGTAATGAATCAACAAGAACATATCGTGTTAATATTAGAAGACCTAATGGAGTTCGTGATATGAGTACAGATAGTGTTGAAATTACAGCTACATTTGGGGACGAAGAACAAAAAACAATTACTTTAACTAGTAACTTTGCTCAAAGAAATATTGCTAATGGCTTAACAGCTAATCCTATCGCCGGTCAAGAAATAAGTGTTCAAGTTAAAGGTGTTGCCTCAGTTATTGAAAATATTAATGCTGAAGACATTCAAGCTTACATTGACCTTGAAGGTTTAGGAGCTGGCGATCACGAAGTTGAAGTACAAATAGATAATACCAATCCATTAGTAAGTTATGTAGTATCTAATACATTACGAATTAGAATTACTGAAAATTAAAAGAGACTAATTGCTTAGTCTCTTTCTTCAAAATTCATAAATAATATTCCAATATTGATAAGACCTGTTATACCAACAAGAATATAAATAATATTTTCTAATACAGGTACACTTTCAAAAAGAGTTGCTACCAAATTAAAATCAAACAAGCCAATTAAACCCCAGTTAACAGCTCCAATTATAGTAATTACCAAAGCAATTTTTTGTAATATTACCATTATTTCACATCCTTTACTTTTATGATAACCAATTATTTTTCAATTATACATGTATATTTTATTTTTTTAAAAATATATTTAATTAGAAAAGGGGAATTGGTAATGAAGAAAATTTTATTGTTGATAGCTTTCATGCTTCTTACTTTGACAGGATGTGGAGAAAAAAATATTGATGATGCCATAAATGATTTTAGCAAAGATGTTGAAAATAGCAAATCTTATAAACTTAATGGAACTATGGAAATAAGCAGTGGAGAAGAAATATTTACTTATAATATCGATACTTATTTTCTGAAAGATGACTATTACAAAGTAATACTTGTTAATCAAACAAACAATCATGAACAAATAATACTTAAAAATCCTGATGGATTGTATGTAGTTACTCCAAGTTTAAATAAAAGTTTTAAATTTGATAGTGTTTGGCCAGAAAACTCTTCACAAGCATATTTACTTCAAAATCTTGTAAATGATGTCAAAAATGATTCTGAAGCAACATTAGAAAAAACAGAAGATGGATATATAATTAAAAGTACAGTTAATTATCCAAATAATGAAGAATTAACATATCAAAAAATCTATTTTGATAATGATATGAATATTAAAAAAGTAGAAGTATATAATGCCGAAGATATTGTGAAAATAAAAGTAACATTTAAATCTGTCGATTTAAAAGCTAAACTAGATGAAGATGATTTCCTACTTGATGATTTAATTGACACAGAAACAAATACAGAAAATAATACTCAAACAAATGAAAATAATGCAAATACAGAATGTACTGGAGAAAATTGTGAAAATCAAAATACATGTGAAGGCGAAAACTGTGAAGAACAAACAAATGCCACACTAGATAGTATAATATATCCTTTATATATACCATCAAACACACATTTAAGCAGTAGTGAAACTATTGATACTGAAACTGGTGAAAGAGTAATATTAACATTTAGTGGTGATAAAAATTTTGTTATAGTAGAAGAAGTAGCCAAAGTAAGTAATGAATTTGAAGTAATACCAGTATTTGGAGATCCACTTATGCTAAATGAATCAGTTGGAGCCTTAAGTTCTAACTCTATCAGCTGGCATTCAGATAACATAAGTTACTATTTAGTAAGTAGTGATTTATCAACAAATGAACTTATTAGTGTAGCTAAATCTTTAGGAAATACCTCAACTGTTATATCAACAAAATAAGCTCTCATAATCGAGAGTTTATTTTTAAAAATTATTTGCGATTATGTTTATACTCCCTTGAAAAAAATACATATTTTATGTATAATAACAAATAGG
>ERZ1643249.2517-NODE-2517-length-16996-cov-9.251225_pt1 | contig 16996 bp, 14 predicted proteins | sample MGYA00579263_ERZ1643249 | MGnify/ENA primary metagenome ERZ1643249 (study PRJEB29033, sample SAMEA4952264) | chicken gut metagenome | biome: Broiler Chicken; feature: Gastrointestinal Tract; material: Caecum | place: Ireland | collected 2018 | study: Broiler...
CGAGGATGCCGGAGCCGAACTCCGGCTAGATCACTGAAAAACGCAAAATCTCAGACGGAATCAAACTGCGCCTCGGATTATTGGCGGGTTCCATCCTTTGGCTCATTCATAACGTCTACTTTCAGAGCTGGGGCGGAATTTGTCTTGAGACTTGTTTTTGTCTGTCGACGCTTTGGGGACTTTGGACTATGGTTCGAGAGCAAAATGAAAAGCCAAAGAAAGAAATTTGTCTTTAGTACTCCACAAAAGAGACAAAGAAAAAGCCGCTTCTGCGGCTCATAAGAATTCATTCGTTTAGGCTGACTTCAAGGCGTGGAATAAAGACGAGAACAGACCGGGCTTCTTCTCTACTTTTTCTGTCGAAATGTCTTTGACTTCATAACCGCCGTCTTTCAGCGCTTTTCTAAGGAGATTTCCTCTGGGAATGAAGCTGCCTTCAACTGTCAGGGTTCCTTTTCTATGTGAAGCAGAAAGTTTTGCGTCCGGCAAAATTTTCATAACCAAAGACTTAACCTGAGACTCACACATCGGGCAATGCATTCCGTCCACAACAACTGTCGTTTTGTACATTTCGAGACTCCTTGTACTATTTGTTGAGAATTATAATCACTTCGATTGAAGAAATGAATAAGATTCGTTCTCATTTATTTCTAAGCTTGAGCAAGAAGGAGTTGATCGAAAATTAAAGAACCGTGTCACAGCCTGATTAGTTAATTAATTTTGGAATGAAGGCTTCTTAGGAGATGCTTTGGATTTTTCCTGAGCCGAAGGAGCAGAATTTTGGACTTGCTTGCCTTCGCCGATTCTCAATTGCTTTCTTTTTTCTTCGCCTTCATGCTTGAAGCCCTGGGCGATGGCACTTAGCGTTTCGCCAACTGTCTTAGGTGCGGTTTGAGCCTCTTTCGCTATGGCTGTTTCCGAAGGAGCGACGTAATAAACCGCAAGCGCAAGCCAGCCTGTCAAAGCAGTGATAAAAGCGATATTTCTGATTTTCATGTGTTGTCCTCAAAATGTGAACACCACTCCTTTATACAGGGTTTTTACTTAATTAATTAAGGAAGATGTAACTAAATTACGTTAATCAAATAAGGTAAATTTTTATAATCAAACTTTTTATTTTATCTCTTTTTACTTCTTTCGAATTTCCAATTTCCTTGACCAAAACTTTAAAAAATTTAGTTAAATCATTTAAATTCAAATATTTAAGAGTAATCTCAGAACGTTGGCAACAGTTTAAAGGGCCTCGAACGAGCTAGTACTAAACTATGAATAAACGATCTTATGGTTTAACCAGTCCTATCCAAGGAGTAAAAATGGCAAAAGCAATTCGACCATTAGCTGCACAAGAGGCCCAGGAAGTATTATCTATGCTTTCAAATCTTGGCTTTCACCAATCAAAAATTACTGATAAGCAAATTGAGTTTTCTGGCGACAATTTGCCGACCATTTATTTGCACAATAAGAGAACAAAGGAAGAACCTCTTATCTGCGGTATTGTTTGTTTCAACCCTGACCTTGACTTCGGAAGAAACCACATAGAAGGTTTCATGCATCGACCTTCTCAATCGGGTGAATTTAAGTCAAAGAACTCAAACTGGACTGCATTTCCGAAAGATCCTATCAACGGAGGTGCCAACGAAGGAGTGCGAAGCGATTTCGTCTCTCCGGAGCATTTAAAAAACCTCCTTATTCAAGTCATTAGCTTGTATAGAAATGGAAAAGTAAATCTAGGGGACAAAAAAAACAATTCAACGTTCATTTTTGATAGTCCCAACAAGAAACTGCAATCAAAAGCAACAGAAAATAAAAATGTCCGCGAGGTGAACGCAACTCAGTCTCCTCTAGATGACTTCAATACGGAAGCTAAAGTTCCCGAAGGGAAAACCAGGGCTTTTTTCACCTATCGCTACGAAAGAAGTCCAAAATTGAGAGCCGCCGTACTGAATAAATTTGGCTATAAATGCGCTGTCTGCGGATTTGATTTTGAGAAAATTTATGGCCAACTCGGCAAAAATTTCATAGAAGTACATCATATGGTTCCTGTCTCCGAAAAAGAAAGGGAAAATGACGTAAATAATCTTCGTCCTCTCTGCTCAAACTGCCACAGAATGATCCATAGGCTTTACTCAAGACTCGAAGCGGAGGAATATGCCGGAGCCATAGATTTGCTTAAGTCAGCAATCTCCAAATAATTTCTGAGTTTGGCGATAATTTCAGGCTGTTGCTGCAGCCTGAAATTTAAAGAGATTTAGCCTCGAAAGTCCCAATCGAGGCTTCTTCACTCGCATAACTGGTCCCAGCAAGAGTCTTTAGCAAGGCATCAAGAATGATTGATGCTCCCTGAGGAGGGACAGCCATACCAATTTGTTTTCTTACAGATTCTTTTGAACCGACAAATTCAAAATCATCAGGAAACGTTTGAATTCTTGCCCTCTCTCGATTAGTTAACGCTCTAGGCTCTTCCCAGTGATAAGTATGGGTTCCGCCGCCCCCTGAACCTGTCACGGTGTAAGCCGGTTTATCAGGATCTAACCTCCTGTAAATCTGAGAGAGACGAGCGCCTTTCACCTTAAGCCGCAAGTGCTCGGGCATCCTATCTTCCGCTTGCCAAACGTTTTCTCCCGGTCTGATAAATTTCAGGCGCTCAATCACAACCTTGCTTTGATTGGTTCTTTCCTGATTAGAGGCCCAGTCAGGTATGTCTTTCAAGGCTTCTTTGACAGGAGTCACTATTCCAGGAGCCTTAGGCACCTTAAAGAAAAGTTTTTCTCCATTCTTTGGAGAGACAAGGTCTCCTCTTATACCAATGAGGATAAATCTATGTCTCGCCTGAGGAATACCGTATTGCTCAAATTTATAGAGATGAGCCGTGACGTTATAACCAAACTTTCCTGCGTTGTTTAAGGCTTTCAGAATAGTTTTGAATGCGTTTCCTTCATTCGCAGACCGGAGACCAGAAACATTTTCAGCAAAAAAGAAAAGCGGATTATTGATATTTATATATTCAACTCCGTATGAAAACAGCGGCCCAAAATGCCCCTCCAACCCCTTACTCTCGCCTACATTCGAAAAATCATTGCAAGGGAAACCATAAAGAAAGCCGTCTGCCTGGGGAAGTTCCTTAGCTATATCGACTTCTCTAATATCTTTGCAGATGCTGAGGGCCTCTTTATGAATACCTGTGAAGATATTCTTTCGATACGTCTCACATGTATCTGAATCGTAGTCTGTAGCCCACAAATGCTTGAAAGAAAGCTTTCCTCTTTTCGTTTGATTAAGAGCCAAACCAATACCGCCCGGTCCGGAGAACATCTCTCCAACTGTTAATTCTCTTGGGCCTTGGTATTGGGGAAGAGGCCTCTCTAAAGGCCCTTCGGAGAATAAATCCCCCTGAAAATTGAATTCTTTCCTCGACATCTTAAGCTTCTTGACTTTGGTCCGTAGAACTATAATTCAATTCAGGTATTTCTCCAAATTGATCCGAACCTTCTAACCAAGCAGCAATTTTTAGTGGAAGTTTTTCTCTAGCCTCTTTCGTTTTCATCGAACACTCCCACACCCAAAGGACCCTCCATCCAGCCTTTAGAAGGCTTTCTTTGTTCTCATAGTCGCGGGCTTTGTTCTTTGAAAGTTTTATGTGCCAATAATCTTCTCTTGATTTTGGCAAAACAGCTCGGGAACAACCGTCGTGTTGGTGCCAAAAGCATCCTTGAACAAAAATTACCGCTTTCTTTTTTGGGAGAACAATGTCAGGTTTACCAGGTAAGTCTTTTCGATTGATTCTGTAGCGATAACCAAGTCTAAAGAGCGCTGAGCGTATAAATACTTCTGGGCCAGTGTTCTTCGACCTAATTTTCGACATGTTTAGGCTCCTGGCCTCAGAAGTTTTATTGTCCATAACTTATCATCGAATATAACGAGAAGTTTCAAAGGGATGATCTAAACTGATTTCAGCCCTATCAACCAGCTCTAAGCACTGATCTTTTCTGGCAAACATATTAATCATTTCGTTGCCCATGTTTCTTCTAATAGTTTGATCTAACTTTTTGGCCAGCTCTGTCAATGGGTATAGGATTTCTTCAGGTACTTTTTGGAGGCTCCATATTTCTGACCACTCAATCCGATTTCCGTATTTTTTAGAAAATAAATAGATTGAATAATTAACTATCGTTCGAGGATTTTTACGATTTTCCTCCTTTAGTCTTCGTTCTAAAGTTGAAAATATCAACCATTTACAGATTAACTCTTTGACCTCTTTAACATCCGGAATTCGTTCTTTTACTCCTTCATTAAATTCCAGAAAAGCTAACTGGGCTCCTTTACAAGCCGACATGGGTTTTAAGTCCCAGCACAAAGCCGAAACGGCAAGATCAGTTTTATCAAACATCTTTTCTTTTGGGTATTTTGTTCTAAAGATGTTCTTTCCTTTCCGCTGACCAATAAACTTATCTTCTTCTGCCTTGTACGACCCACGGGCTCTTTCAAAGAACCAATAATCTCCATTTGAAGTTGTAAGTTCTCTTGATATTTTTTCAAATTCCTGGTAATACTTAACGGAAGCGGATAGATCAGAAGCCTTAATAGCATTTTGGGTATTGGCTGCGATAGGTATTTGTGCCGCAAAATCAAATCCGTCAGACTCTAGAGTCGATTTTTTTATCCTCACTATTTTTAGCGGAACCTGAATTTTTGCGAAATTATCCTTAATTCTCTTTCCTTCATCCTTTTTCTTCATTCGTTCGGCAGCCTTATAGGTGTAATAAAGAGTGGCTGTCGTTTGACCTCCATTCACAATCTGAAAATTTTTTAGCTTCTTTAATTTGCCAGCACTAGTTTCCACATCTTCCGCAACCATCACTAATCCGTTGTTAAGGGCCACGAAAGTCTCGGGCGCTTCTTTGATTGTGGATTCAATTCCTTTATTGGCTTTTTTATTTCCAAGATAGGCGCGTACATTTTTTTCTATTAATCTGGTTCCGTACGCGGAATAGATTTGAACTAAATAAGTTGCCGGAATTGATGCAAGATAGCAGTCAAATTGGCTGTTATCTCCGAGGTTTAATTTAAGAACATCTATGCCTCCCACTGGCGAAAAGTCGAGGAAGTTGTGTGCCTTTTCGGCGTCTGAATCCGCAAGATAACTCAAATCGACCACACGTCTGACCAGCTCTACAGGCTGTCCCCACAAGGTGATATTAGACCTCCGGATGTATTCCCCATCAGCAAAGCGATTACTTAGAATCCATATAAAAACAGAAGAAATCCGATCTTTATTTTTAATAATTTGGCTGCATACCTCATATGCACTCCTCTCGCGCGACAGCCAATTCTTAAAACTTTCCTCTCCGGCGCTATAAACAAAGTAGTAGGCCTCATCGGAAAGCTTTTTTATTTCCTCCTCAGTAATCTTTTCTACTTCCAACCTTCTCTCGTAGTCGGTCACAAAAATGTGGAGATCCAACTCTCCATGACCATTTGGAAGAATCAGACAGCCGTCCATTCTCATCCTTTTATCTGACCCTGGGAACACGGCTTCAAATCGATCAATTTCGTTGAAGTAATTCAGCTCATCCTCGGGGGGTACCTGGATAACACCGTTGCTAATAAGTTTATTTAAAGCCACATCGGCAAAGCATATTGACTCGAAGGCTCTCTCTGGCTCGGCATTGTCCATTCCACAGGAAACGGCCTCATTGAGATCTTTTAAAGATTGTTCTACTTGTTCAGTTGATGCCATTTAGTTCTCTTTCTTTTAACAAAAGTAAATATTCTTCCTTTGACAAAGGAGGCGTCCAATATTCGCCGTTCTCAGTGGTCAGCGTAATTTTGTATTTCGCGCTAAGGATTCCATGAATAGATGAGGGAGTAATCCTTGGAAGTTTAGAAACATCGTAAAAGGACATGCCTTTACAGACAAACTTATAAAGTTCCTCCTTCTTTTCGATTTGTCCCAATCCAGCTGACATTAATAGAGATTCAAACTCTATAACGTCAAGCTTGTTAGAGAGCCGAGACTTAATCCTATCGCCTAAATCGGAAATGTTGACACCATCTTCTTGATTACTGCAAAGAACAGCGGATAGAAATAGATGTTCTTCCGGACCATAGGCAAACTGCAGCAATGAATCGACCGTTATTTCAAAAGGATTGTCTTTCAGAGATGTTTTTACTTCTAAATACTCGTTGTCATTGATTTTAAAATCGTGGCTATCTCTTAGAGGACCCGTCCAAAAATCAGTAAAGCCAGTAGATCTTAAATCATTAGCTACCAAAAATTCCAGAACTGTTAGCTCTCCAAATATTCCCATTTGGGTTTTCTGATCCAGCTTCCTGCCGCGTACAGCCATAAATTTTTGCCAAGCCTTGATTCGAGAAATTAATGAGCTGAATCTAGTTCTAGCGTTTTCTTCTTTCATATCTAAAGAAAGACTCAACAAGTTTGCTGCTAATGAGGAAAAAATGCTCTGGTCTGAGCCTGGGTTTTTTAAAATTGTTAACTCTTTGTTATCCCCTTCATCGTTAAGCTCCACGGAAAAACCCAAAGAGGAAATATCCCCCAAACGGACATTTTTAGGGAATTGAAAAGCCAATCCGACGATGTCATCTTTCAGCCTTATTAATTTGGTTGGATGCTTCCCGCCTTCCATAAGGACGCAACCGCCTGGAACAATTTTTTCCCATAAAGCCTCGATCAAGGAGGCGTTGTAAATCTGATCTGCCATTAAAACATCCTCCTAGCTTTCTGATTCAGAAATAGTACTGTTGCCGAAAGCAATGATATTTGAAGCTTCATCGTCCTCCGGCATCCACATAAAATAAGAGACCAATGGGATGTGACCGTCGGAAGTTTGAAGATCTTTTCTCTCCCTTATGTTTTTAGTAGTTATCAAGTAGAGCTGAAAGAAACCCTCTTGGTTAACACCATACTTAGGATCACTTGCTAGCTTTCTCATCCTGCGAAAGACAAGGTTCTCCCTTTGAGAGGATGCTGCGGCTGCTTGATAAAGAGCTGGAGAAACTCCAACATACTCACTCAGGCCCGTCTTTAAAATTGAAAAACGCAGTTGTTTCGCCTCAATATCGTCTGACGAGTACTTAGCCGATTTGCTACGGTCTACAAATTTGGACCCAGCCTCTTTCTCTGTTTTGGTAACCAAAGATTTGGGATCTCCTGGTACCCAAACCGTCCAATAATTAATCTTCTCTTTTTCATCCTTCTGCTTTAAATATTCAATCAGCATTTTTTGGTCTTGGTCCGTATCTTCACCCTCAGAAACCTTTTTTGCATGAAAATGCTCAAGAAATTCTATGATGATGGACGTAGGAACATTCCTCCACAGCCTTCCCTCAGGCTTTTTGTTGTCGTCGTATGGAACAGGAGAAGGCAAAATGTTGGCTTCGTCTGCTGACGAATAGACCTTTTCCCCAAACTCTTCTATATGGGAAAGAAAGGTTTTGGCCGCAATCCAGTTGTTTTGAAAAACGTCATAATTCAAATCAAAAGAACTTTTGTAGGATACCGGCCTGATTGGTCCCTTCGTAACAACCCTGGCGGTAAGCATTTTATTTCTTGACGTTATTCTTAAGCCATGATGTGCCCGAACTTTCAGGCCGAAGGTCTCAGGGGTGAGATCATGAGAGTTCATCTCATCAATCTGCGCTGTAAAATCTAAAATTGCGTCTGTGATACTGATATAACGGTCAATTACTTCCAAAGGAGCGTATAAACGGCACAAATCGAGATAGCCGTCTCGATAACCGAACCACCTGCCCATTTGCATCAACGTGTCATACATAATGGAACCGCGGAGGAAGATGCTCACACACAATCCAGGAAGTGTTAGTCCGCGAGAAAGTTTATTTCCTCCAATGAAGAGAACTGCTTTAGGAACCTCTGAAAAAGTTTCTTCGGGGTCAAGATTTTCTTCTTTTCCTTTGCGGCTCTCCCCATTTACCACTCGAATCTCGATATTAGCGGCAACTTTTCGAATATCTTCAATGAGTTCGTCTAGAGAATCAGGCAAGCTCCAGTCACCTACTGTATCAACATCGTGCCTCTTTTCTTTAACTCTAGGAGTGATTTCATTTTTCTGAAAGTCGAAAAGCTGTGCAAGAGTGTCAAGAGAATCATTATCAAAGATCGAACCGTTCAAATCCGCTGAAATTTCTTCTAATACCGCACTAACTTTTTTCCTCTGGTCTTTATGATCTGCAATTAAATGAGAAACATGGAAAAGCATTGAGGATTCGAAACGTTCTTTTTGGGAGCCTGAAAGGTAATCGCATCTTGTTTTAAATCGTCTCCACTTAATAGCAGTGGAAAGAATAAATTGCAGAATCGCTTTTTTTAGCGTCTTTGAAATGAATTTTTTATCTTTTGTGAATTGCTTTGCTTCGGAAGGTTCAAAAATCTCATACAGTCCTAAACCTTCTTCATTTTCAGTTCCAAAGAGTTCTTTTGGTCCCACATAATTGGCTGGAGAAGCTAAGCGGATAATAAAATCTTTGGGGTATAAGTCCTTAGAATACTCCTCGTTGTCCGCTTTTGAATCAATGAATACATTAGCGAAGGGAGTCGCTGTATATCCTATGAAAGCCGAACGCCTAAAAAGTTTTAGGATCTTGCGAATAAATCGATTAGTTGCTGTAGCTTCGTCCACAGCACTCGTGTTAACAGAAGCTAAGTCCGCCTCGTCATCGATTACAAGAATTGGTCTATCAGAGTGATCAGCCAGCCATTTTTCCAACTTTCCTAAAACCGTCGTATTTTTCTTTACGACAAAGAGCCAAGGAAGCTCTTCTGCCGTTATGGGAGTACCCTTAAAATCGTCATCTAAGGTAGTCGCTGATTTCGGTTTTCTTTCATCTGAGTAATCCGGTAAGGTGCCAACTCCAACGGGGTCGGAATCAAATTTACCGCTTTCTAATGTCCGATTATGAAACCCTGTAAAAGCTTGATCTAACCGGATTTGTGTTTGTTGTCTAAGGTCATTATGAATGCCGGACAAGACCACAATAATTTTGTAACCTGCATCTGCGGCCTTACATGTTAAGGCACAATAATTAGCTGTTTTTCCACTCTGGATTGAACCCAGAACAAGGCCGCGGATGTCCCAATCCTCTTCATCTTTTGGATCGTGAAGAACTTCCAAAATTTTTTCACTTTCGTCATCAAGTTTCTCAACAACACTCAAATTACTCCATTGTTGAAGCAACTCCCGATACAGCGGCCAGTAATATCTTTCTGAGATTCTTTGTTGATTAAGCCAATTATTACTGCGTTTCGAAACTATAACATCAGCTTTGGGCACTATTGCATAGTTACCCAAGCCTGCAATGATGGCTTGCTTTTGTTCTTTTATATATTTTCGCACCTGGTCTTCATTCATCAACCCCTTCAACAAATGAGTGTCGGAAAGTTCCTCTAATTTTTTAGTAACCATTTCTATTATTTCTAGAATGGAAACTGAATGGCCCTTTCCTTTTAAGCTCTGAAGCTCTTTCTCGCAATCGCGTTCTATGCTTTCCAAAAGCATTGAAATTACTCGTTCCGAAGGAATCCCTGTCATTGTTCTATTTCCTTGAGTATTTATTTGACTTCGTAGGGGTATAAGTTAAAAGGAGGTAAATTAAGAATATTGACCGCCTCTTCCTTAAACTTTTCTTCTTTTTTGATTTCTTCAGCCGCAGAATGAAGAGCTAGCAATTCATTTTCAGAAAGTTCTTTCCTCGCTCTTTTTAAATTGGACGGCGAACATCTGGCAATTAATTCTAAGAAACCTTCCGTTACGTCTTTAGAGATTCCCTTCGAACAAAGCTCCATAAAAATGATCAGAAACGGCTGGGAAAAATCTAAACTTTCAGCTCTTCCCCTTTGTTTAACCCAAATTCCCGAAGTTTCACCACCCACACTTCTCGATGTGTCATAAAGTTCCTCTGCCTCTTCCCTTGCCGCACGAAGATAAGGTTCAATCCATTTCTTTACTTCTATTGGGGGTATGGCATTCTTCTTTCGGATATCCAATCGCCAGCCGCCATTAAATTCACCAGTAAAGTCAATTTTCGTACGAATCAGAGATGTTTCCTTAGATTTCGGCATGTTCTTTAAGCCTAGCCAACCCCCGAAACTGATAAGCCGCTTGGAACGATATATGTAAACCCCCTGCATGTTATAAATTTCTTCCTCGGTTAGACTTGAATCTACCTTCAGCATTTTTGGAGAAAGAAGAAAAGTTTCTGCGGTAACTTTCGGCTGCTCAGGCATTGGCGGCCACGCAATTTTTGGGCTCCGTCTGATTAGAGCCATGCTGTCGGGATTAAATGGGTTTAAGGGCTCAAGCTTTTGCCCCTGAAACCAAATATCCGTATCGCCGTCTTCTAGGAATCTATGGAAGATTAAACGAAGATGCCTTCTAAGGGACATAAAGGAGGCATTAAGGGATTCCTTATCTTTCCCCCGCAAAGCTTTTACTTCAGGCCAATAGACTAAGGTTCCGTTTTTTAAACTTTGTTCTTCTGAACGAAACCTCATTTCGGGGAGACAATTTGAATGTTCAATTAGTTCCCACCTGTCTTTTTTCCTCACTAAATCCAGATTCCATTCAAAGCAGGAAGTTTCCTGATCACTTTTAGACCTTACAACCAAGCGATCACTTTGAGATAAAGAAGCCGTTTTCAAACCTAGACCAAATTGTCCCAAATCAGATATTTTTCTTGTTTGCCGAGGATCAAAAGAACCAAATCTCATTGCCCTCAATAGTTCAAGCCGCTTCATTCCGCATCCATCGTCTTCAATTTTGAGAAAGACTTCTTTCGACTCATGAAGCGCAAAATCCACGTAAATATTTTTAGCTCCCGCCGCAATGCTGTTATCGAGAATGTCAGCCACCGCGCTGTTGAGATCATAGCCAATCGAACAGAGGGACGTTATGAGATTCGAGGGACTAGGCGGAGTCTCAAAGGTTTTATCTTCCATTTACCGCTCCGTACGACTGAAATATTCATTCATGATTTCATAAAGAAGTTTTCCTCTTTCGACCAGAAGATGACCAAATCTTCTTTCCAGGTCTTCTTCTGATTCTTCATGGCTTCTCCAGGCTAAAAATAGTTCTTTTGCTTCCTGAGTAATTGGCATATCTGAAATAGCTGATTCAAATGATTTTTTTTCTCCTTCAATCGGCGTAAGTATCCCTTCAGTACCAAAAGGGGACGCAGGCAATGGAGGGGGACAGGAAATAATTTCCGGCCTCGGGGATCGAGCATTCCCTTTTGGCTCTTCCCCTTCACCAGAAGGAACCTTCACACCCTCCGTACCAAATGGCGAAGGCGGTATTTTGGGGTTTCCTTGGACAACAGGTACTTCAGTAAGGCCTATTTCATCCCCGGTGTTTTTCTTTCCTTTTTCAGGATTTCCATTGCCTGTTTCACCGAAAGGTGATTCTGGTATCGGTGGAAGCGCTGGTATTGTTTCCGGTTCTGGCGATTTAATCTTTCCAGCCGAAACTCTTTTTCCTTGTCCTTTTGTTTCAGGCAGTTCGCCTGTTGGCTCTTCGCCTCCATTTTTGTCGTTTCCGCCGCTTAGCTCTTGGAGGTATTTATTTGTTTCAATCCCGCCCCTAGACCTAAGGAAACTTGTCATTTCCTCTCTTTCTGCGAATAAGGAAAGATCTACGAGGTTATACCCTATCGACCCAGTGAATTCATTCCAATCTGGGTTCTCTTTAATGAAGTAATCTATAGAAGAAATGTTACCGATCCCTACCGCACACTGAATAACAGCAGGGAGTGTTCCACCAAAAACCTCACGTTTTTGATAATACTTTTTGACGATTGGCTTAACGTCAAAACACAGAGATTCAAGATCTGCCCTGGACAGCGGGACATATACCCCATAGCGCAGCATTAACTCAATGGATTTTAATTTTTTCTTTTCAAGAGCCCATAAAAACAAGTCTTGCACTTTAAAATTCAAAAAAGACGCTCGGAGACTGAAAACTCTTGGATTACTGAACAACTTCTTAAGTCTCTCAGTGTCCTCTTTCAGTACGAGCCTTTGTGCAACTTGAAAACCAATATTGTAAATTTCTGGAAATAAAATCTGCTGAAACCAAGGCTCGAGAATATCCTTGTGCCGAGAATGCTCAACAAATTGAGCTAAGGTCAGAAGAAAAGGTTCGTTCTCTTCTCGAACTTGAAATAACTCTTTATTTCTATGAATGAATGGGATGATTTCATCAAAATCTGCATTTGCGATCCAGGCATTGAGATCTACAGGTGGGAATTTGTTTTCTGTTAACACAATAAACTAGCCCCTCAGATCCAACTCATTTTCTATCTGGCTGCATGAAACAAAATAATCTCCTGTTTCAAATACTCTGCTTAATTCGTGGGCAAGCTCCCTGTCGCCAATTTTCAAAAATCCGTCCTCTCTTCTTTCATTCAAATCAAGCAGCGCGTTGACCGTCACCGCCGAAACCGGCCGTCCAAATTTTTCGGTGCAGTCTTTCAGTGAAGATAAAACTGACTCCGTACCGCGGCTAAAACCACCGGCAACGTAAAGAAAGAAACCACAAGGATGAACATTGTCTATCTCTTCTGAACAATCCTTGTAGTAAGTTTGAAGCTTGTTCTTATCGTTTAAACCAAAGCTATAGGAAGAAGTTGCCTTAGTATCGCCTAAGCCGCAAACCGTCATCCCATCCTCGTAGATGTAAATATCTGGGAAGCCGCCATCACGTTTTTTCTTTGACTTCAACTGACCAATGTGGCGGGACTGTTTAAATCCCAAATTTTTGAGGATGTTGGTAACGCCTTTTTCAAGCGTAAGAGCTTCTTTTCCTCCAGACAGGGAGGCTCTTATGAGAACATCACGTTCGAGCGTCCTTTGACGAGGAATTATTGATTCAATCCGAGAGTAGATGTCTTGCTCAAGTTTTCCTAAATTCCCGGCTAAGCCTTTTACAAAATTCTGGATGTCTACGCCGTAGGGATCTTTCTCCATCGCCGATATGAACAGATTCCTCGCCATCACAGCCAGACCATCGAGTTTTTCCGATTCGCCTACGTTCTGAACTACTCGTTTGCTGTCGTACCTGCCGTAAAACTGCTGCCACCTGCTCTCGTCGCCGGAAACAAGAGGATAAATTTTTTGTTCATTTAGATAAGGCTGAATCTCTTCCCGAAGTTTTGGATCCTCGATTAGAGAAAAAGTTTTATCTTCGTCCTCATTAGGTTTTATTAATAGAGCTGCACGAAGGTAGTTAATTGCCGTATTCGCAATTTCAAACGCATCCACTATGCCAAGCTCAAGATCTCGTTTATCTCCATCTGGCAAGTCAGAATGATCCCTTTTGGGAGTTCTTACAAGATCAGGATCGGTAATGACAAAAGAAAGGTCATTATCGTTGGACCTAAGTTCAATAATTTTTGATACGCACAATTCAAAATCCGAATCTGTTTGTCCAAAGACCACCGGCACAGTGATGTCTTTGCAGGAAAGTTTGTATCCGAGCCGCTTTTCGTTCAGTAATCTAAGTAAAAACTGAAAAGGTTTAATTTTTAAAGTCGGAGAAATTCGTACATTATTCCCTAAGCCGTAAACGGATGGATACTGCATTCTGAGAAGTTGACAGCGAAGAACTTTTAGCGGGTTTTTTCCGGCGATTACTGCCCTACCCGCCTTTGTTGGATAAAATTTTTTATCCTTTCTCCAAAAAAGACCGAGACACGCAAGCTGAGCAAGGTAAGTTCGAAAGCCGCCTTGATTTGTAGATCCGTCTTCGTTTTCTTTTCTTTTGACGCCTAATTCACTCAGCTGTTTATACAGTTCATCCTGAACATCCTGAGATTGAACATCGCCAATGCATACTTCCAGCGCACTTGAAATCTGTGTTAGTTTCCAAGGTTCGATTCTTCGAATATTTCTAGGAAACATCCACATTGTTCTAAATTTTTTAGATCCCATAGTTAAAAACCAACATCAAATTTTCCGGCTCGAAATTCCTGATAATGAAGAGATAAAAATTCTTTGTTTATCGGGGTCCTAGTATCTAAATCTATCTTTAACCCTTCCAAGGGATCCAAATAGTTGTTCCAAAAATCGATAGACCTTTGCTTTAAGCTTTCCGCAAACTCAACTTTCCCGTCAGGAGAGATACCCATAAAGTTCTTGTCATATGCCTCATGAAAGAAAGGATTTAAAGCTATTCCGTTGCCTATCGTAAGCCTGTCTGCTTCTCCAGCTGACCAAGAAACAATATGCGCCGCTTCCAGTAGCTCCGGAATCTTACAATGAGAGATAAGGCATGTATTCCCGCAGTTAGCTAACACGGCGTTGCGGAAATATCCTTGCCCTACCCGTCTCTTCACCATTGAAACGGCCTCTGTCTTCTTAATATTCGGAAGGACTTCCACTCCAAGAATCGCGTCTAAAGCGCGAGTTTCCTCAAGAGGAGAATAAATTGAGCCAAAAATAGATTGAACGGCATCAGACAGTTTTTCCAGATCCACACTTCCAGAATCCGGGTCTATGAATCGCTGCATAACCTCGTTGTCGATTCGACTTCCGTGAGAAAAGCCTTTAGGCCCTTCTCCTGCGTTCCTGTCGATAGCCCTAAAATTTGCAAGTTTAAATGCTATGGCAGAAGAACTCCTTCCAATGTAGGCGCTTGCATCCTTCAGCATTGGATTAGTTCCGGATATTTTTGTAGCAGGAACACGATAATAAAGGGCCAGTGCAAGTGTGAGCTCCCTCTCATTCCAATTTGAATTCCTGCTCATAAATAACCTCGAGACTTCGCGATTGGTTTTACATTTAGTTATATTTTCAATAGTGTATTACGGAGTGGTAAAGCTGTCATCCCTGCACTGAGTTTCTTGAGCGCGATACTTCAAATGCATTATTTTTAAAATTTTCTCCAGCCATCTATGAGTAGGAAATCGAGTGGGATATCCACTCATTAAAATGGATGTCTTCTTTTAGGAGAGATTAAACTGTCGCTCAATCTAGTCTCGCTAAGCGGTCACCTCTCTCCATGGCAAAGTCAAGAGAAAGTTATGAAAACTATTGAAGTTGTTGCTGCCATTATTCATCACGATGGAAAGATCCTCGCAACTCAGCGCGGATACGGTGACTTTAAAGACGGCTGGGAATTTCCCGGAGGAAAGATGGAGGCCGGCGAGACAGCCGAGCATGCGATCGTTCGCGAAATCGAAGAAGAGCTCAATGTGGAGATCCGACCCGAAAAGCTTCTCCACACCGTCGAATACGACTATCCGAACTTCCATTTGACGATGCACTGCTTCATCTCGGTAATCATGAAAGGAACCATCGTGCTGATTGAGCACGAAGACGCCAAATGGTTAAAGCCCGATGAACTGGATTCTGTCGCTTGGCTTCCTGCTGACGTGGAAGTCGTCGAAAAGCTCAAAGTCTATTTGAAAGAGAAAAACCAACTTTAACGATCTGGGACAGACTTTGCGTGAGACCGTTGGCAAAATCACATTCCTTGCTCGATAGACAAGGCAAACTTGAAAGCCTTGTCTCGCTTTGCAAGGGATTACTTTTCAACGAGTTTGTTGAGGTTTTCCTGAGCGGCGATTAGGTCAATGATGCCGAAGGCCAGATTTTCCAATTTCTTTTCCGGAGAGTAATCCGTAGGCGCAATATAAGAGCACCGGTTATCCATGAGAAGCTGGCTGGCTTTAGCCTTCTTCCTTTCTGGATAAACAGCTATAGAAAATCCGCCTTCAGCCTTCACAAGCTTCATGCAGGGAACATCCGTGTCGCCATCTCCGAAATAGACCATTCTTCTGAAAGGTACGCGCCGTTCATCTTGAGGAACATATTGATTTACCTTCTTGACGTCCGCTAGATCCAAAGAGTCTTTGTTGATGCGGAAAATATATTGCGTCTTAGTCGTGAAATTCACAATCTGAGCTGGCCAAACCGGCTTTCCATAAGCGTCAAAAATGAACGCCGAGGCAAAAATTTTTCTGAATTCTTTAGCGATCGGTGTCCCTTTGATGATTTCCTTGAGTCCTGAGGAGATAATGAAGTGCTCAACTTTTAATCCTTTGGCGTGAGCGTATTCATTAATTCTCTTAAACCAAGTTTCAACACCAGGAAAGAGATCGACGGTTTGTCCGAGCTTGATGAGGTTTTCCTTACTAATGTTGAGGGCTCTGCTTTCTGTTTCCTTAATCATCAGATGCATATAAGCAGAAATCGGATCCATCTCGAACTTTCGTGCCTCTTCGTTGGATTTTCTCCAAAATTCCGTGCTGCTCTCACCTAATTTGTCCAAGAATCCGTATTCCTGCATGTTTCCGGGCGACAACGTCCCGTCAAAGTCATACATAAATGCAACAACAGGTTTACTGGATCTACTAGTCATAATAGATAGCGGATGCAAAAGAGAAAAAGTTAATTGAAGTATAAAACTGACGTGATTCCGGGATAGCCTATCCGGCCTTCTTGTTATCAACTTTGCACAATATTGGTATCACGAACAGGAAAATTGAATGCGAAAGGCCGCTATAAGGTTCCAAAGACAATCTTCCAAAATATATAAATCAAGAAGAAAAATCCTCTAATAAGTGCCGCTGTAAATAACACCATCAACAAAATCAGTCCCGCTATTAACGCAGCTAAAGGTATTACTAAAGCGTAGTAAGCTGGTGCAGAAAGCAAAAGAAAAAAGAAGTAAAAAATTTTACCGAGTAAAGAGGGCGCTTCACTAACTACCCCAAAAGCCCAGATAATGGGATCTATAAGGAGGAGCTTCATCATACCGAAGCACTCAATTATCATCGAAACGGGATTGTCACAACTCCCTAGTCCTCGGAAGAATTATCCTGCTTTCGATTTAGCAGCATTGAAGCTCCAAGAATAAGCGCGGCGTCCTTCCAAAAACCGCTTGAACCAGAATCTGAGCTCGTGCACGAGGATGTAACTAATTTTGTGTCTTGCCTGATTTAAAAATTTTCTCCTACTTAG
>ERZ1643249.2521-NODE-2521-length-16979-cov-11.559915_pt1 | contig 16979 bp, 19 predicted proteins | sample MGYA00579263_ERZ1643249 | MGnify/ENA primary metagenome ERZ1643249 (study PRJEB29033, sample SAMEA4952264) | chicken gut metagenome | biome: Broiler Chicken; feature: Gastrointestinal Tract; material: Caecum | place: Ireland | collected 2018 | study: Broiler...
CACCTCTTATGTGGAATTTACTTATTCAAAGTGGAATTTACTTTTGCAATTGAGCAAAAGAAGAATTATTTTCCTCTTTATATACTTAAAAATTATAATTTTTGATTTAATGAATTATATTCTAGCTCACTAATCGGTAATCCTAAAGATAATCTCTTCTCTAAAGAATATTTAGAATATACCGTCTTAGTTAGTTTCTTAACTTTTTTATTATAAAAATCTAAATCTTTCCAAACGTCCTCTAATTCAACTCCAAATAAAAATATTTGCGCTGGACAAATACCAATCTGCCAAGGATTAGGATATCCATTTAATTTTTCTTTTAATAAAGTTAAATATTCGTGGTTATATAAGTTGGGCACTTGATCTCTTACTGGAGTTAATAAATTAACTATAATTTTATAAGAATTAATTTGTGCTAATCTTTCTGAAGGATTAACTTTATAATATTGTTGGTATAAATTTTTATATTTAGATAGCAACGCAGATAAATCATTTTCATCTATCTTTCCAGTACTAATTGCCTTAAAAATTTCCCAATTATTTAAAGACTTTTCTAATAAGAAAGAAGCATTTATTAATTTAAAATAAATTGAATTATCATGCCTATTATCGCATAGCTTATTCTGATATACATGTTCTAATTCATGTAAAATAATTTGAACTATTAATAAATTTTTAAACATAAGACGTTCAAGTGAATTAAATAGATAATAATATTGATAATGTTTACTTTTACTTTCTATAATTCTTTGAATACTCCCACTATGTATTGAAATATCCATTGATGTAAGATTATATTCAGCTCCTATTATACCATTATTACTTTTAATCAATTTATCTGTGATATTTACTCTTTGAATATAATTATAAAGTCTCTTTTCCAAAACGACAATTTCAACTAATCTGTCAATAAATGTTTTATCGATAATTTTCCCATTAATAGAATAATCATAAACAAGTTTGAAAATATAAAATTCCATAAGATTCACCTTACATTATTAAACTAACACAAATGCATAAGACAAACTATTACCAATCATCATAGCGTTATCTTTTAGATAAATATTATATTCAAGCAATTCATAATCATCAATATTACTATTATATAAAATATAGTAATTGTAATTAGAATCAGCATAATTATACAATGAGTCTAAATCATAAATTTTATTATTAAATAATATTTTTAATTCACTGTCTTTAACCGTAGAATCTCTATCTATTCGCAAATAAAGAGAATATTCACTACTTCTTTTACCACAATTAGATATCTCGATTTTATTACTAACTAAATTATTAATCGCATATTCATCAGTCATTGGGAACCATTTTTCTCCGTAATCAGTTAATTTAATAGCTAAATTATTATTTAAGGATTCAACAATTGATTTTTCTCTATTGTATTTATCTTCTAAATTAGGGAAAACAAAAATAGCTACTAAAATTACCACTAAGCAAATAAAAATTTCACTAAATATTTTAAAAATTTCTTTATTCATAACCAAAACCCTTTTTTATATTTTAATTTATTTTTTTATTTTTTAATTTCTTTTCAAATATTTTTACTTCTTGATGATATAACAGTTGTTTTTTTACATCGTAGTATTTAGAAATTACTCCAACTCCTAATTCCTTTTCAATAAACGCTTTTGCTTTTTCTTTATTATAAACTAAACCAAGCCATTCATCATAAACGTAATCTCTATTTGTTAAATTAATTACGTCAGGAATAGTAATTGAGTCTGGCATTTCCTCTATAGTAAAAGCACTAAAACCTGCTAATCTAAAAAACAACTCTAAATCACTTAAATTATGATTAACTATAAAATGAAATACTAAAAATGGCAAAGAATTAAAATTTCCTACTTTGTTATCTTTATTTTGAAAAACATATTTACTTGGTGCAATTAATTCACTCCAATTATCGCCATACATATCAAATCTAAAATAATTATCATTTTGAATCATCAAAATCCCCCCAGTACCATTAAGTGATTAATATATTACCACAATTTATTATAATTGTCAAATTTACAAGCATAATAAAAAGAATAATATAAAATTACTCTTTTATTAATTGTCCATCCATGCATAAGCTTTTATTGTACCAATGAATGCACTATTTTGTTCATTATTAGTCATCTTTTCATAATCTAACCACATATTTAATGACACATTTACAGTACTTTTAGGAGATATTATACCCTCATACAAGATAAATGTTGGCCTTTCAATTTTTAATCCACCTTCTAAAATATCATCAATAGTCCAAATATTATTATCTAAATATTTAATACCATTGTTAACGTATTCTACATCTACTTGATATTTTACAAATTTACTACTTAATTTTTTAACATTGTATTTGTCATAATCTTCTGTTTCTTCAATTACTAAACGATATTTTAATTCTTTATCAGTAGGATTAGTAATCTTTATATTATTTTCAATTTCATTTTCTTCATCAACATCATCCATGTCCACTACTAATCCGGAATCAATTTTATCTATATTACCGTCTTCATCATATTTTATATTATCTTTATCCACTATAACAGAACTGCCATCAGGATATTCTACTAATACTTTATCGTTTTCATATTCAGTTAAATTTGTGCCGTCAGGTAAATTTTTCTCAGTAGTATCATTTATAGGATCATTTTTTATTTTTTCAATATTACCATCTTTATCATAAACAATATCTTCTTCTCTAACTAAATAACGATCTCCATCAGGTTCACATACTTCAGTAATACCATTTTCAAATTTCGTAATTAAAGTACCATCAGGGAGTGTTTTACTAGTATCAACATCTGATGTAGTTCCATCTATCTTATTTATATTTCCCGATTCATCATACTTTATATCATTATAATCATCAACATATATTTTAGTACCATCAGGATAATCTATTACAGCTTCACCATTTTCATAAATAGTAATAATTTCCTTAGAAGGTAGAGTCGTTTGTTTTTCAATATCATCAGTTTTTCCAAAAATATCTTTAATATTACCATTATCATCATACTTTATATTAGAATTTTCATCAATATATTCACTACTTCCATCAGGATATTTTATAACAGCACTTCCATCATCAAAGATTAAAACAGTATCACCGTCTGGAGTTTTCTTTTCATAAATTTTTCTTCCTATATCATCTTTAATTATTTCTTTAATAATATTCTCTTTATCATTTAAAGAAATATCACCAGAACGTCTTACCATTATAGTTTCATTAGTACTAGTAATTATCATTGCACTTCCATCACTATAATATTTTATAACTGTTTTATCAGATAACTTTATTTCGTTAATTTTAAAAGCTGCATTATTATTAGGAAAAGATACATTTTTTCCATCTATATTTATATCTTCCTCATTTCTAACAATATACTCAGTATTATTCATAACTACCAATATAGTACCATCACTATAATAAGTTATTTTAGTATTGCCTTTATTATCGTGTTCATATTCAAAACTAATTCCACTAGGATTTATTTTTACTATGTACTCATTATCTTTAGATATTAAGATATTACTTCCATCACGCACTAATAAATCTTCACCTTTTCTTTTTACAATAGCACACCCATCACTATAATAAGTAATAATCGTTCCATCTTTTAAATTTTTAGTTTCAAAAATACTTACTTTCAAAGTTTTAGCATTCTTATATATTTTACCATCATCACTAACTCCATAAGCATCATCAACAGATGAAACTCTAGTTATTGTACCATCATTATAAATTATCATTGCACTTTTATCACTAAAGAATTTTATAATACCAAATTGAGTAGTTATTTCTTTTACTTCAAATATAACCCCATCTTTTAATCCTATATTTCCATATTTTTGATATAACTTATATTTAGCATTATTATCAGTAAAAGGTTTTCGATTATTAACACTAATATTAGAACTACCGCCATCAAAATCTAAGATTAATGAAGTTAACAAGTCATATGGATTAGATGAACCATTTAGAGAAGAAATAGCAAGATTTAGCCCTAAAATTAATATTAAAAGAATAAATATTAATAGCAAAATTAACATCTTTCTATTTTTAAATAATAACCATTTTTTATCTTTTCTTTCTTCTTCTATGACTATTTTATTTTTATTAGTATCAAATTTTTTTACTTTAAATTCTTTTGGTCTTCCCATTTTATCACCTAACTTTTAATAAGATTTGCCTTTTTACCAACTTTTTTAAACAATTTCATAATATCATAAGATATAATTGCTAAACATGGTAATAAAATTACATAAATCCATCCACTCATATCTACTAAAAACTCTTGTAGGAATCCTAATTTAGGGATTTTAAAGATGACTTTTCCAATAACATTATAACTTGGTGCTAAAGTAGCATCTGCTGTATTATTATTATCACCCTTTGTTTGAAATTCAATTTCTCCAGTAGTAGGATCTGCATATACCTCATTAATTCTATGAGTCACAGTAATATCAGGAAGTCTAGGATCACTAGATATAAAAGTTATAATATCACCTTTTTTTAATTCACTAGCATCTACTTTTTTAGTAATTACGACATCTTTAATTTGAATTTCTGGAAGCATGCTTCCCGTTTCGACAACATAAGCATTTAGTTTAGGAGGCGTATAATCCCCTTTCATTGCTCTTATTTTTATATCTCCAACATATATTAACAATGCTCCACCAATTAATAATAACCATATAAAAATGGCATAAGATATAACACTTAAAATAAATTTTAATGGGTTTTGTTTTTCTTTAACAACTTTAACTTTATAATGTTTAACTTTAAACTTTTTAGTCATAATGTCTCTCCCTTACTATTCTAAAATTATTATACAATAAATATATTTAATATACAAGAAAAAAAAAGAAAACTATTCAATACTTTGAATAGCATCAACTCCTAAATTAATCTTTAATTTTTTACCTTGTTGATCATCTTGATTAACCCCTGTTTCTTCTAAATACAACATTAATGTATATTTTTTAGTTTCCCCACTTGCTAAATATTCACCACTACTTATATATACTTGACTAGCATCTGCAATAGCACCTGTAGTTAATTTATTTCCAAATTCGTCAAATAAAACATATTTAATGGCATTTCTATCAAATTCATTGTTGATTATTTCCATATAAATATCAATTGTTTGATCTAAACTACCAGCACTTTCTACTTCAAAATTACTAACATAACAATTTTCAATATCATCTATTGTATTAGGTTCATTTCTTGGAATAAATTTAGGATTATTGATAATTTGACCATCAATAAAATTAATAACTAAAGAACCAGTATATATTTTAGTATCATCTTTATTCTGACTAGCAACTAAAGCAAAGTATGCAATTGTAACACTAGAGACCATAATTATTAAACTAATAATTAGAATAACTAAATAAAAGATATCTTTAGAAGACATTTCCTTTTTCTTTTTTGCTAATTTCATCCTATCACCTAGTATAATGGTATCAAAAAAAAAAGAAAAATGCAATATTTTTCTCTTAAGGATTAAACTGATTATTAAGCTGAAATTACAAAAGAAGATGTTAATTTATCGCCATGGATGGATTCAAACCCCATTATACAATTATAACTCTTACCTTGATCTTCATTCTGACTAGCTTCTATTTCACTAATCCAAAATACTACATAATAACTTATTGTTTGAGGACTAGTGGTACCATCACCAATTTTAGTAACATAAGTACTACTATTCTTTTTAAAATACATAGTATCTCCAGAATTATGTGTTATAGTTATTATGTCAGTTATAGGAGTATACACATTACCATTTTTTGTATAAATCATAAATTTTAAATTATCGCTTGTATAAGTACTATTAGAAGTTCTAATAAATCCATGTAAATCTAATGGTAATCCATTGTTTACAACATCTAATTTATATAAACTGCAGACTTCTTGTCCATCATTATCCATACACTGATTACTAGATTTACTTATTAACGTGGTTATTAAATCGTCTTTTACTGGCATTAAGGAAGATGATTTTTTTATTTCATATACTTCTACCCCAAAATTAGCATTATAAGTACTTCCTACTATATTGTTATTCCGAGTAGAAGCATTAAAAAATGAAAATGTTGTTCCAAAAACAACTGCACATATAATTAATACTATAAGAATTGCTAAAAAAATACTTTTTTTCAATCTATCACCGCTTCCTATTGTAATAAATATATCAAAATACTAAAAAAAAAGCAACTGATATTATATAAAAATATAATATTATTGCTCTATATTTTTTTAAATATTTCCCTTGTTAAACATAATGATTTATATTTCATTTTTAATTTCACATTATTTTTATCGAAAAGATTGTCTTCTTCCATAGTACCATTTAAATATATACTTATTTCATTTATTTTATTTAAATCAATAAGTTTTTTTATTTTTTCTAAAATTATACCTCGCTTAGTATCACTAATTCCTTTAGGATTAAGCATATAATACGACAAAATTTTAAAAATATCATTAGTTAACTGTTTACTTTCCAGATTAAATACATAGCAAATATCGTCTTCATGAGTATTCGACAAAATACTATTAGAATTAGATGCCATCTCTAATAACAATTTTCTAATATTAGAATTTTCTGTTTTACTAATATAATTAATATCTTCTATATGATAAATAGAAGTTTGAAGTTCTTCTCTATGTAAATAAATTACCAAATCTTTAAAAATTTCATCATCTTTAATGTTTTCTAGAACATGTAAATCAAATTTCTTATATTGACTTTTTCTAAACTGTGGATTTATTAATAACAATGCATAATGAATAACACATTTATCAGAAATATAATTAATAGAATATACATCTTTTTCAAAATTTTCATCGTAATCACATCTAACAGTATTCATTAAAAGTTCTTTAGTTTCTCTATTAATATTATTACTGTCAATAATTTTATATTTTTTTATCTCTTCTTCTGATATTTTTTTTATATAAATATACATTGCTATAGCAGTTTGCCTACTTTTAGCCATAGCAATTACCCCTACTTTAAATCTGTATTTTTTATCTTTAATTATTTTAGGATCAGTCATCAATTTAAAAAGAAACTGATTAGCAATAGGATTTACAGTCAATAATTTCATGTTATCAACATGAAATTTATCGGATAAAGATATTTTATTAACTGCTAAATTATTAACACTATATTGTTCTTTACAACCATCTAATTGTAAGCAATTACTATCACAATTAAAAACTATTTTCATATCAATTTGATGATATTTACTATTAATTGAATTTTTATCACATGCTATTTTTACAAGCGCTGAAGAAATGAGAAAATCAATACCATTAACACTTCTGTCTTTAGCAGTTAATATTAATTTCAAATCCTCATCATGATATTTACTTTTTATAAAAAATTCATTTGCTAAAAATGACAAAGAGATAGTTGGAATACCATATTTAGAAAGCGCATCTATATCTTGATAAAAAGTTCCACTATTAAGAAAATCTCGATTACATAATTCTTTTTGTAACCCTATGTTTTCTTGACACTTTCCTAATTTCGATAAGCTTTCTATTCTTTTTTTATAATCATGACACTTCAGTAAATTTTTATCTATTAAAATTGTTAATGGGAAACTAATTAATTTAAAATCAATATCTAGACTAAGAAAATTTTGAATTTGTCTAGATGATAAAGTAGATAACCAATTATAAATAGCATCTCTTCCACCGATAAAATCATTTAAATGATATTTTTTTAATTGTCTAAATACTTTACTTATATATTTATATTTCATTAAAAACCTCCAGTAAAAAATATTTACTATCGATTAATAATTTCACAAATTTTTTGGATGTCATTTATTTCAACCTCAATCTCCTTATAACCGTTCATATCTTTAATTTTTATTTTTCCAGTGTTTATTTCATTTTCACCAATAACTATGGTAAATGGAATATTATTTTTATTTGCCCATTCAAAAGCCTTTTTTACTTTTTTATTATTCATCTCTATAATTGTTTTAATTCCTTTTCTTCTAAGATCAGTGGCTAACTTTAAGCATTCAAATTCCTTTCCCATTGGAATAATATATAATTGATAAAATACGTCAGAATCATTTTTAGAAATAATTTCAAAAATTGGAACTAATCCAAAAGTCATTCCTACAGCAGGATAACTATTACCATCATTAATAAAATTAGTAATTATTTTATCATATCTTCCACCAGCTCCGATGCTAGAAGTTATTCTTCTTTCTTTATCAAATACTTCCCAAATAGTTCCAGTATATATATCTAATCCTCTTGCTAAATACGGAGTAAATACGCATTCCTTTAAATTAAATCTTTCTATGTAATCATTTAACATTTTTATTTCTTCAATTCCTTCTTTTAATTGAGAATTAGCCACATTATCAAAAGCATTCAATAATTCATTAGTATCCATTTTAAAATAATTAAATAATTTATCTAAACTTTGACTACTTATATTCAAAGACCTAATTTCTTCTCTTACTCCATTTTCGCCAATTTTCGCCAATTTATCTACCGATAGTATAACTTTTGATATAACAGATTTTTCAATACCACATTCTTCGATTATCCCTGATAAGAATTTTCTATTATTCCACTCAATCTCTATGTCTATTCCTAATTCATTATAACAGTTAATAGCCATAAGTAACATTTCGATTTCTGGATATGTACCTTTTAATCCACATAAATCCACATCACATTGATAAAATTCTCTATCTCTTCCTAACTTTACTGGTCCGTCTCTAAATACTTTACCTATTTCATATCTTCTAAACGGAAGAGTTATTTCTCTATTTATGTTAGCTGCTATAACCTTACAAAATGGCACGGTCAAATCATATCGAAGACCAATATGTCTTTTTCCTTGATCTTCTAATGTATATACTTCTTTTAATATTTCAGCACCACCAGCATACTTAGACGCTAATAAATCATAATTACATAAAATTGAAGTTTCTAATGGTAAATAACCATATAATTCAAAATTTTTACGTAATTTATCAATTATATTTTGTTTAATAATTTGATCTTTTGGCAATGAATCAAATGTCCCTTTTACATTTTTTAATATATTATTATCCATATAATCCTCCAAAAATAATTAAAGTTCTATGACTAATTATAGCATAACATCTTACTTATATCAATATAAGCATTTCTACAAAATTAAACTATCTTTTACACAATTTTTTAATTTGTTCCTTTTTCCCAGACATTTCATACCACTCATTACAAAAACTATATAAATTTTTAAAAATAGGAGTATTAGATAAATCCGATAATACTTCTTCTATTTCTTCATTTAAACTATGAATATATTTTTCTATATCTCGTTCTAATTTCTTTATAGTAATTTTCTTCATTAACATTGATATAATTATATTTAATAAATCATTATTATTTTTAACATCTTCATATTGATAACTTAAATCACCGCTATCATATAATGTAATTTTTTCATATTGTTCATTTATATTTAACTTTTTCTCAAGCTGTTTTTCTCTTTCTTTAATAAGAATAATATTTTTTTCATCGATCATTTTTTTTATATCACTTTTTCTTAATATATCACCATCTTCCAATTCAACATCACTAGAAACTGCTGCAATATATCTAATTTGATATAAAACATTTTCATATTCAGTACTTTTTCCTTCTTTCCAATGCTTAATAGCGGAAAATGTCATATAAGTACCAAATTCAACAAATCTATTATATTTTTTATTATATTTTTGAGAAAGCACTTTCAAACAATCATTATCATCAAATAAAATATCATATAATTTATAAAGTAAATCATACATTTCTAAATTTGATAAATTTTCTAAACCTTTATTGTAAAAAGTAATAACATTCACATATTCATCTATCAATTTCTTAAATCTATTGAAAGCATCCTTATCAGACTCTCTATACATCCAATCTCTAAATTCATAAAATAACATAATATCTTTTCTAAAAATTTCCATACAAACCTCCATAAATAATTTTGTATTATATTATATCATAGTTAAAAGAAAAAAACTATCAACATTTTGCCGATAGTTTAATCAAAACATATCTATTATTTGATCTAATTTGGTAATTGAAGGGTATTTACATTTTTTATTACTGTCAGAAAATTTAATAGCAATTCCACCTTTATCACTCCATAAATCTAAATTACCTAAATAATCATCTATTAATATTGCATTTTTAGGATTTACAATATCACATTTATTTATTTCCTTGGGTACAAGTATTACTCCAACATCCTTTAATTTATTATTAATATATTCAATCTTACCTACTCCTTCATTATATGAGTGAATATGAGTAAGTACATTTACTTCAAACTTATTAGTAGCCACTATCTTTTTTATACAAGATATACTTTCATTTAGTTCTGGGGTTTGTTTAATTATATGATTCCAATCTAAATTATAATAGAAATCTCTTATTTCTTCATCTGTTCCTAATTTTAAATTAGCAATCATATCATATGTTACCCTAATTGTATCTAAAATAACACCATCAAAATCAATATATAACTTCTTCATATTAATTTAAACCATTAATTATACCATTTTCTGTTTCATAATAAGATACAATTTGATCATTAATAATTTTAATTAAAGTTGGAGCTTTAACCTTTAATTCTTCTAAATTTTTAGCATTATGATTACTACTATCTTCACTTACGTAATTTTGATTAAGCGAACTACTAGTATCTACCCTATACACTTTATAATCACTTAATTTATTAGAAATAGTTGATTCAATATTACTATTAGTTTCTTCAAAATTATAAAAATATACATAATATTCTTCTTCTTTTTGTTTAAAAATGGCACTTGCAATTATATTATTACTAACAGTATCTACCACATCATTTTCTGAATTATTACCAAACCATTTTATTTCTTTAGTAATAAATATTCCAATTAATAGATATATAACTACACAAAGAATAATTAAAATAATTGATATCTTAACAAATTTTTGAACCTCATTATCATCATTATTATTAATTTCTCTTTTTAAACTTTTTCCTTCTATTTTACTTTGTTTTCTTCTTAATTCTCTACCCACAAATATACACCTCGTAGATATTATAACAAATATTATCTACATCGTAAAGTAAAGATCTTTATTTTCCAAAATAATCATTATAGATTTTTTTAAAAATACTTAAATGAATTTGTTCGTCTACTATTATTCTTTTTAAAATATTAACAATAAATTTGTCTTTAATTATTTTTGTTAAATAATTATAATAATTTATTGCTTGTATTTCAGCATTAATATTTATTCTAAGAATATCATTCAAATTATTATTATATTTTACATAAGAAGTATTAAAATATTTACTAAGTCCATTTTTATATGGTGATGAATATACTGGTTTTACACCAAGAAGTAATACTAGTTTACCTAATATTTCTAAATGTTTCATTTCTACAACAGAAATTTTTTTTAAAATGTTAGATATATCTTTATATTTTTCTTGTAATATTAATGATTGATATAAATATAAATGTATTGCTGTATCTTCACTAGTTTCACTTGCATATGCTTTTCTAAGCAAATTAGCATATGTATAATTTTTAGTCTCTACTTCTATATTTGGATAAGGTATTTTACTTTCAAATATCATATTATCCCTCCAATATATCATAGTACTTAGAAAAGAAAAAAATGTTAATTTTCTTTAACACTTTTTATATTTTGCAATTCAAAACGATATTCTTGCTTAACGTTTGGATATTTAACTTTATCTACTTTGGAAGTAAACATATCATAAGGTCTTATATATAATTGGTTATCTCCATATAAAGCTCTATACACAACACATTTTTCCATAGTTTCAGAATATAGACCTATATCCTCAACAATATAATAGTCTCCTTTAAAATGTTTATATACTCCTTTAATTTTAACTTCATTCATTATAACAACTCCTTTAACTCTTTTTCTAAAACAGATAAATCATTAGGGCTCATAAATATGTAAACACTACCTTTATGTTTAGATAATATTTTAGCATCATTCATATTTAAATGATAACCATTATTTAATTTATCTATTATTATATTGGATGTAATATTAGGATAATCTTCTTGTTTTTCCCTAGCAGGATGAATATCTAATACATATGCATAGTTAGCAAGATTTAAATATTTGGCAATATCACTAGCAAATTCTTCTGTTCTAGTAAAAGTATGGGGCTGAAATATTGCTACAATACTCTTATTGGGATACTTTTGTTTTATTGCATTCATTGTTGCTTTTATTTCATTAGGGTGATGAGCATAATCATCAATTATTATAGAATCGTTAATAAATTCCTCGCTAAATCTTCTTTTAGCTCCTTTAAATTTGCTTAAGTTATATTGAATTTCTTTACTATTTAATCCCTCTAAATAACACGTAGTTATTACTGCTAGAGAATCTAATAATTGATGTTCTCCATATAATGGCAAAGTAAATTTACCAAATAAATTATCATTTATATATACTTCAAATTTAATGCCATTTTCATTATATTCAATATTTTTAGCAATTACATCATTATTGTTAGATAAACCATAGGTAATAGGTTCTTTATCTAATATCATTTTACCAGTATATGGATCATCGCCATACATAATTACTTTTTTAACAGTTTTATTCGCTAAACTATTATAAGCATCAATTACATCATCTATATCTTTAAAATAATCAACATGATCTAAATCAATATTAGTAATTATTAAATAGTATGGCGTATAATTTAAGAAATGCCTTTTATATTCACAAGATTCTAATGCAAAATAAGTATTTTCTTTACTAGCATATCCTGTTCCATCTCCGATTAAATAATTGGTATTAGGCAAAGTAATAGATAACATTGCTGTTGTCGTAGTCTTTCCATGGCATCCTGATACGCATATTGTTTTAAACTTAGTCGTTAATCTTCCAACCATCTCTTCATATGTTATAATTTCTAAATTAAGTCTTTTTGCTTCAATTATTTCTGCATTATCATCAGTAATAGAAGCTCCCCTAATTATAATTAAGCCTTCTTTTATGTTATTTTTATCATACACCATAATCTTTATATTTCTTTCATTTAAACCTATTTCTGTAAAAAAGTGTTTTTCAACATCACTTCCTTGAACACTATATCCTAAATCATGCATAATATTTGCAAGAGAACTCATCCCTGCGCCTTTAATTCCAATAAAATGATACATACTTATTCCCCCTTATTTTTATATTTTTCAATATGTGATTTAATCAATTCTTTATCATCAAAATAATTAATTTTCATAGCATCTTTTACTTCTTTTAAAGTATTACTGGCCTTCATTCTTGCCTTAATGCTACCTTGTTCTAATATATTATATACATCATTAATTTTATTTTCATATATTTTTCTTCTTTCCCTAATTGGAGTTAGTATTTCTTCTAATACATTAAATAAAAATTTCTTTATTTTAACATCCCCTAAACCTCCACGATCATAATGAGCTTTCAATTCATCTAAATTTTTATATTCTGGCAAATATTTAGAAAAATGTTCATCTGTACAAAATGCATCTAAATATATAAAGACAGTATTACCTTCAATTTGTCCTGGATCATCTATCTTAATATGATTAGGGTCCGTATACATTGACATAACTTTTTTTCTTACTTCTTCTGTTGAATCTGATAAATATATACAATTCCCTAAACTTTTACTCATTTTTGCTTTACCATCTATTCCTGGCAATCTTAAACAAACTTCATTATCTGGAAGTACTGCTTTAGGTTCTACTAATACTTCGCATTTATACGTACTATTAAAAGAACGTACAATTTCTCTTGCTTGTTCAATCATTGGAAGTTGATCTTCTCCAACCGGGATAACATTAGCTTTAAAAGCCGTAATATCTGCCGCTTGACTAATTGGATAAGTCCAAAAGCCAACAGGAATTGATGTATTAAAATTTCTTAATTTAATTTCTGACTTAACCGTTGGATTTCTCTCTAATCTAGATACCGTAACTAAATTCATATAAAAGAATGTAAGTTCTGTTAATTCTGGAACTTGTGATTGAATAAATAGTGTTACTTTTTCAGGATTTAATCCTACTGATAAATAATCAAGAGCTACTTCAATAATATTTTCTCTAATCTTATTTGGATTATCAGCATTATCAGTAAGTGCTTGAGCATCTGCTATCATTATATACATCTCATCATAATCATTGCTATTTTGTATGTTTATTCTTTCTCTTAGAGAACCAACAAAATGCCCTAAATGTAGTTTACCTGTTGGTCTATCTCCTGTTAAAATTATTTTTTTAGACATACCATCATCTCTTTTCTAAATTAATTTTAGCATATTAAGAATTATTAGTAAAGAAAGAATTTATGCAAAAAAAAGAATGAATTAATACATTCCTTGAAGTTTCTTTTTATCAATATTACTTAAACTTTCTAATTTCCAATTACCATCTTTATCTTTTAATACATCAAGTTCTAATGTATAGGTAACTGTATCATTAGTATTTTCTAATCTCTTAATTTTTTCATCATTGTATTCTTCTAAAGTATAATCTTTATCACTATATTCATCATTTAATTCATTAATAGTTTTTTTATAATCATATACTTTTATTTGAACCGTAATTGTAGAAGTATCACCATCTATTTTTTCATCTTTTATTTCATAACTTAAATTTTTATATTGTTTTTCAATTAATTGTTTATATTTTTCTTTCTGATTATCATTTAAATTTTCTTTATCAATAATTATATCTATTTCTGAAGATATATCACTATCTAACATTTGATATTTAGCTAATAATTCTTCTACTTTACTAGAAGGAGTATTTGTTAATGAACATCCAAATGTAAAAAATAAAATTAATAGTGGTAATATTTTTTTCATAATATCATCTCCACTATTAATATTTATCATATCTATAAAATTATACATTAAAATTCATAATTATTTAATACTTCTAATATCATACTAGAAGAATATCCCAAATTAATTAAATTAGTATATATTTTATTTTTCAACAAAAACCCTTTGTATTTCTTATTAGATTTTATAAACTTAGTTATTAACTTATTTATTTTTTCATATATAATATCTTCATCTATAGTGCTTATACATTTACTTATAATATTATTATCTATATTATGTTTTTTTAATTCTAATTCAATTTTATATGGCCCCATTGTTGTAAAATTCAACTTATCATTAATAAAAGCCTGTGTAAAAATAGTATCATTTAACAAATTATTTTTAATTAATCTTTCTATTATAATATTAATTACTTCTTCACTATATTTTTTACTTTTCAAATATACTTTCATTTCATTAATACTTCTAAGCCTTATTCCAATATAATTAATGCTTTTACTATAAGCCTCTTCATATACATTATCATTCATAATGATATTATATAAACTATCATCAATATCTTTTTTATATAATAAGTTATTTTTTAAAATAACATCTTCATAAGTATCAATAGTACTACCATCTTCTAAAAACAATTTGTATTTACCATTATTTTCTTTTTTATATTTAATTATTTTTATAACAATCACCTCTCAAGCAATATTATTTGCGTCTTTTCACATTATTAAAACTATTATCAATTGCTTCTGATAGTTTTAAAAAGGTTCCATTTTGTTTACATATTTTTATAAAATCGTAAATAGTACAAAAATATCCTTTGGCAAATAAAATTTTCTCATCATCTATAGCTATTCCATTACCATCAAATAATCCACCTACATTAAATGAAGTGTAAGGATAATCACTAAATTTTCCATCATACATATAAAATTTTTTTATTTTTCCATCTAAGCCAAAATAGGATACTTTTCTATCTGTAGATACTTTGGATAAAGGAATTGAGCCATTTGTAAAATTATAAACATCTATATAGCCTTTAAAAGAGGATTTATTATTTATATAATCTTCAACCATCATTCCATCTGAAGATAAATACTTAAAAGTTCTATCAATCCATGATACCAAACCATCTTTGGCAACTAGTGCGTAACTTGAATTATTAAAATCAGTAGCATAATCATAACGATAAGGCAATAATTTATTATCAGCTTCACGTAAATAACCATATTCCCCATTTTCTAATTTAATAACTTTTACTCCATTTATAAATTCATGAGTATCATCTATAATTGCACTTGTAAAAGTAGGCCTACCTGTTAATGGTAAAATTACAGTAATAGAAAAACTATCGCCGTTTTTTAAATAAACTTTATATAAAATATTACGATATTTTTCATCTATAACAGCTGTACTTATACATCTTATTCGATAAATTTCATTTATATCATTCATCTATTTCACCTCTAACAATTTCATTGTACCATAATTTTAATGAAACAAAGAACAAAAGTCAAAATAAATTTTGACTAACTTACCTCACGGTAAGTTTTTTCTACTTCACAGGAATTTATATTCCTCCATAGACCAGTTTCGGATAGTCGCTACCCTATTTATATTAAATTGTCAAAATTTATGGTGTCATTAGTTCTCTTTCGTAAGTTTTAATATATATCTTTAATCCCTCACACATTACGTTTATTGCTGCATTCAAATCTCTATCATGTATGAGTCCACATTGGGGGCACTCCCATGTTCTTATACTTAAATCCTTAACTTTCTTATTTTTATAATTACAAACATTACATAATTGACTACTAGGATAATATCTATCTACCTCGATTAGTTTTTTATTATTCCAAGTTGCCTTATAATTTAGAACACGTATTATCTCTGCGATAGGATTTTCAGTTAAACATTTGGCTATATAGTGATTTTGCTTCATACTTTCTACATCTAAATTTTCTACAGCAATAATATCATTTTCTTTAATCAATTTATTTGTTATCGTATGTAATAAAAACTTACGAGCATGTTTTATTTTCATAAATAATCTTTGTATTT
>ERZ1643249.2522-NODE-2522-length-16976-cov-15.492642_pt1 | contig 16976 bp, 15 predicted proteins | sample MGYA00579263_ERZ1643249 | MGnify/ENA primary metagenome ERZ1643249 (study PRJEB29033, sample SAMEA4952264) | chicken gut metagenome | biome: Broiler Chicken; feature: Gastrointestinal Tract; material: Caecum | place: Ireland | collected 2018 | study: Broiler...
ACATTTTTTAGAAGAATTTTATAATCATCTATCTCATTTATAATAACTTTTTTTAATTTATTCAAAATTTTCTCCTTTCAATATGACATTTAGAATATTAACATAAAAATATCATTTTTACAAGAAAAAAAGTGATGTTTTAACATCACTTCATAAAATTTAAACATGCTTTTTTTGTAGCGTGTTTATTTGCAGTTTTTAAAGTTTTTCCCTCACCTACAGCTAAACATTTACCACTATTAACTAATTCAACAACAAAATTATTTCCATTTTTTGCTTTTTCTATATATTCTATTTTAGAAAATTCTCCAACAATAATCTGTATTATAAACTTATAATTAATTTCGTTTCTGGTGTCTTCCATCATTAATTTATAGCATGCTTTTTTTAAAGCATCATTTTTTGCTATTTTTTCATTAATACCTTCTCCTTGTGAGAGTACTTTTCCATTTACTTTAAGACTTAAAGTTACTTTATCAATATTAAAATTTTCTTGTTTATAATTAATTATTGATTTTTTTCCTATAATACTTTTAAATATCTTATTATAGTTTATTTTCTTTCTTTTACTTTCATTAGCTACTACACTTTCCCTAAAAACAAAAACATCCATTGAAGAAAAAATTTTTTCTTCAGATAAAACATCCAAAACAATTTCTCTTACTTTGTCCAAACCATATACTAAATATACAGCAGCTAAAAAAGATTCATAAACATCAGCAATTACGTGCTTAGATATTGTCTGATTATTTTCAGAAGTATCAATCCAATTAATATACTTATCTAACCCGAAGAAATTTAGAAAATTCATAATTAATATCATTAGATACAATATGCTGAAAAACTTTAGTCATTCCACATTCTGAATATTTTTTTGTGTATATATTAATTGTCCAAATACTAAACCTATAACTTTGTCTCCAAGAAATTCTAATCTTTGGTAATCTTCAGGAATATTAGAAGTTGTACCGTCTTAAAAAACTTGAATGAGTCAAAGACTCTTGTATTAACAAATTATTTCTATCTATTCCATATTTTTGAAATACATCTTTTGAGTTTTCCATATTAATTACACCCCTTCTTATTTAAACTACATAAATATTATATCACGTTTTTGAAATTATGTAACAAAAATACATGGTATAACTATAAATATATTAACTTTTATTTTTCAGAAATGTCACTATAAATTATGATAAAATAAAAAATGTATACTATATTTAAATAATTCGCATTAAAATTGCATTAAACAATAAAAAAAATCACTAGAAACATTGATATTCCAATATTTCTAGTGATTTTTTATATGGCTGGGCTGGCTGGATTCGAACCAGCGCATGCTAGAGTCAAAGTCTAGTGCCTTACCGCTTGGCGACAGCCCAATGTATAAAAGTACTGGGGTGAATAGTGGGACTTGAACCCACGACATCCAGTGCCACAAACTGGCGCTCTACCAACTGAACTATATCCACCATTCAGGTACTTTTCCATTATAAACTTTTTTTTATCATTTGTCAATATATTGTGCAAAATTTTAGCAAAAAATACCTAATACTCAACTATTATTTTATAAATTGGACCAAATGGAGAAAATTTCTTTTCATATTCTGTTTCAATATTAAATACATCAGCTTTATGCAAATCTAAATACACCTCTATAAATTTTAATCCAAAATTTTGCATACTTACTAAACTATACTCAAATAATCCTCTATTATCTGTCTTAAATTCTATTCTTCCATTTTCCTTTAATACTTTCTTATATTCAGCTAAAAATTTTTCATTTGTTAATCTTCTTTTAGCATGTTTTTTCTTAGGCCATGGATCACTAAAATTTAAATAAATCTTTTCTATTTGTCCATTTTCAAAAATACTCGCTATATCGATTGCATCAAAAGACATAAAATATAAATTATCTAGTTTAACTTTATTTTCACTTTCATATCTTTTAAGTTTTTTTACTGCTAAAGCCAGTACTGGTGGAGATACTTCTACTCCTATAAAAATACTATCTTTATCTAGTTGGGAAAGCTCAGTTATAAAATCACCTTTTCCCATTCCTATTTCAAGATATACCTTTTTATTATCATTTTCGTTTATTATTTCTTGTATTTCTTCTTTTGTTTTTATATACCTTTCAAATTCATTTAATTCATCTATTGCTTTAGCATTATATCTTGTTCTCATCTTTCCTCCTTAAATTCTAGTTATTACTAATCCAACAAATGTGATAGCAAAAGCTAATATACCTAGCAATAAAAAATTCATATATGGTATTTTTACATTGCTATTTTTAGCCTCATCATATTTTTCTTTCTTTTTCTTTTCTAGCTCTTTTACCTTTTTTTCATCTTTTCTTATCTCATATATTTGTTGCCTTACATCATTAAAAGAAAAACTAGAATAATTATAATATTTTCTTTTTCTAGTAGTGAGTCTACAATAATATATACCTATAGCTACACATAAAGAAAATCCAATCATTTGAATTATTCCACCTAAAAACATTGTAGGTAAAAAACTACTTCCCCATGCATATCTTAAAGACATATCCCCTACTATAACTGCTGACTCTGCAATTCCTAATACTGAAAGGAAAAAGTATGGTGTAATTCCTGCAAAAATTACTACTGCGCACATTAAAAAGTTTTCTTGTATTGCACCACTTAAACTTTCTCCAACAGCACCATCAGGAATAATATTTTCACCAGATTTATACATACCTATATTAACAATAAATACTAGAACAAAGATAACTACCATAATTGTCATACAGATAATATGTGTTTTCTTAATTTTAGTATTATAAAATTCCTTTAATTTTGTGATTCTATCACTATCTACTCCCATTTTTATATTAATATTTTTCATATTTTTTAAATTATTCTTTCTTACCTTATTTTCCATGCTAACACCTCTACTTAAATCATCTCAAAATCTATCTGTTTTGTCAATATATCTGCCTTAATCAATCTAACTTTTACTTTATCTCCAATTTTTATTTGCTTTGATGTATTTTTTCCTACTATCATTCTTGTTTTTTCATCATATATATAATAGTCTCCTGACATATCACTAAAAGATACAAATCCCTCAACTGTATTTTCAAGTTTAATAAATACACCAAAAGATGTTACCGATGAAATCTTTGCATCAAATTCTTCTCCAATAAAGTTTTGCATATATAATACAGAATATAAATCATCAAAGTCTCTTTCTATCTTAGTTGCATTTTTTTCCATTTCTGAAGAAGTTTTTGAATATTGTTCGGCTTCATTTTCATATTTATTTAAATCCTTGTTTGAAAACAAATAATTATTTTCCATAGACTTAGATATTATTCTATGTATAAACAAATCTGGATATCTTCTTATTGGGGATGTAAAATGACAATAATATTTTGCATTAAGTCCAAAATGTCCCAAGCACTCATTACTATATTTTGCAAGTTTCATCGCTCTTAATACATATGTAGATATTATATCTTTTACATCCTGACTATCTATATTATTTAATATATCAGATATTGCTTTAGGATGTACATCCTTTATTCCTTTTATTTTAAGTTTATAATTAGATAAAATTAAATTTAAATCTCTTAATTTTTCCTCATCTGGTTTTTCATGAATACGATATATAAAAGGTAATTGTAAAAAATAGTATTTTTCAGCTATTACCATATTTGTTATAAGCATAAACTCTTCTATTATTTGATTTGCAAAAGTTTTAGGATATGCTTCTATATTTTTAACTTTTCCATCAACATCTAATATAACATGCATTTCTGGAATGTCAAAATTAATGCAACCTTTTTCCATTCTTTTATTATTTAAAATTTTTGCAAGCTCATTCATATTCATCAAGTCATCTTTGTAATTTCCATATTCTTCTTTTAATTCATCGTCTTCGTTATTAGTTATAACTTTATATACCTTGTCATAACTCATTTTTTTAGTTACTTTTATTATGGCTTTAAATACTTGAGAATTTATAACATCTCCATTTTTAGATATTAGTATATCTACTCCTAAAGCTAGTCTTTCTACACCAGCATTAAGACTACAGATCCCATTTGATAGCTCTTTAGGTAGCATTGGTATTACTCTTCCAGGAATATATATACTTGTTCCTCTTGCTATAGCCTCTTTATCTAAAGCAGTATTTTCTTTTACATAATGACTAACATCTGCTATATATACAGATAATAAAAAAGTACCATCACTTTGTTTTTTTACACTAACTGCATCATCTAAATCTTTTGCATCTGCAGCATCTATTGTATATACTCTTTCGTTAGTCCTATCAATTCTATTTTTCTTTTCAATAGCTAATACATTTTGTGGTATACTTTCCACTTCTTTTCTTACTGACTCATTAAATTTTTCAAGTTTATCTAAGCCATATGATATATATAATGATTTTGCATCAATATTAATATCGTTAGAGTTCCCTATAATTTGTATAATCTTTCCTTCTGCTTTATTATTTTCAGTAGGATATTTTTCAATTTTAACTTGTACAACTTGTCCATTTTTTATATTAGCAGAATTTTTCTTAGATATATATATATCTTCTATTGTATCATCAATTGGAATAACAAAACCAAAATTTCTAGACTTTTCAAATCTTCCAACAACTTGTGTTACATTTCTTTTTAATATTTTTACTACTTTTCCTTCTTTACTTTTTCCAGTAGTATTTAAAATTTCTACTAATACCTCATCACCATTCATTGCACCATTTAAATTTTTTGAAGAAATATAAAAATCTTCTCCATCTTCTACAATTCCAAAACCATAATTTCCACTTTTAGCTTGATATGTACATTTTACCAAATTTTTATTAGCTATTGGAACATATCTTTTACTATCATCTAAATATATAACGCCTTGTTCTTGCAATTGTTCTAAAATACTATCTAATATCCCCAAATCATTTTTAGGTATACGAAAAAGTGATATTATTTGTTTTCTTGTTACAAGTTTATATTGTTCATTTAAAAAAAAGGAAGTTAATACTTCCTTTCTTGTAGCATATTTATTATTTTGAGATTTATTAACTATATCTTTTCTTTTCATATTTATCTACCTTTATTTTATTATTGAAAAAGTTGTAGCAAAGCATAAGATACAAAAAATTATAGCTAATACAACAGTGTATTTAGATAATATACCATCTAAAGTTTTTGATTTATTTGAGCCATAAAATGTATTATTTCCTGTTATTGCTGATTGTTGTTGCTTACTTGATTGTAGCATAACTACTACTGTAAGTATAATTCCAACAATTATAGTTGCTATTGCTAAAGTCCAATCTATCCAACCCATATTGTATTCCTCCTAAAAAAATAAGTAATTTACTCGTTTATTATAACATAAAAAAAATTAAATTACAAGCTTATACCAACGTTTTCTTCAATTGACATTAATATATCATTAATTTTTTGATTATTAAGTAATAAATTTATCTGAGTATATTTATAATATATTGTATCTATTCCCTCATAATACACCTGCATTGCATAATCATTAAAACTATGTTCTTTTTTTAATTTTTCTAAAATATCTAATAATTTTTCCAAGTATATCTCATATCCTAAATTTATATTTTCTGAATAATTATTTTGCACAATGTAATCTAAATATTCACAAACATAATATATATAATCTCTATATACATATTTATTACTTTTCTCATATTTCAACTCATTATTTAAATTATTTTCTATAATATTTACTATTTCTTTTCTTTTTTGCTCATCATCTTCCCCATATATTTCTTTTTTTATATCCATAATATCTAAATACGTTTTACAAGCCACATTATAATTTGAAATATATTCTAAATCATATCTATCAAATTTAAGAGCTAAATTACATCTATTTAAGATATTTTGTTGTTCATCTAAAGAATTATTTAAATTATTTACTTCAATTGGCATTAAAAACGCACCAATAACAAGTAAAGTATTAATAAAAAATACTAATACATATACTACTACATTACAAATTAAAAATACTTTATTTACATTAATACTCTTTTGGTTATTACAACATAGCCCAATAAATATAGCTAAAATAAACTGCATATAGGCATATGTAAAGAAAACATCAAAAAAGCTAAATATCAATATATTAACTAAAATTAGTTTATATATATTATTTTTAGATTTTACTAATACAAAAATTATTAAAGCTAAAAAATTGATTAAACCGACTATTCCTGCTTCTACTAAAATTTGAATTAAAATACTATGTACTTCCATAGATATATATTGTTGTTGCTGTACTGTCTCATAAAAAGTTCTAAAGCCACTTCCACCAATTCCAAATAAAAAATTAGTTATAGATGATGTGCTAATTTTTAATGCATCTAAATAATATGTAAATCTAGATATAGTGCTGTCAAATTCCTCAAAATACTCGCAAAATCTTAATATAAGCCCACTCTTAAAAAATATTGAGGTATTAAATGCAAAAAATATTATTATTGCAATACCAATAAAAGTAAAAACATATAAATCTATATTTTTAATTTTTAATTTATTTAATATATAATTTATTCCAAAGTATAATATAATTCCTAAAATTAATCCAATATAAACATTATATCCAATAATTAAAGATATAGTAAAAGCATAGATAATTTCAAACAAAGTATTAACTATATATCTATACTTTTTAGTAAATAAACATAATGCTATATTACTTATAACATATAAAAATAAAGCCATTTTAGATTGTGTAAGTATTATTACTGTTCCTAAAAACATTGTAATTACATTTATTAATAAAGCTTTAACACTATTTTTTTCATATTTAAAACATATATTCTTTAGATAAAGAATACTTGCTATACATAAAACCCCGAGTAAATTTGAATATTGAAATACAGAAGATATTTTTCCTTCATATTCTAAATATCCACTTCCTATCAATTCTAAAGGTTTATCTAATATTCTTGCACCTAATTCATCAATTCCAATAACCGAAAAAATAATAGTAAAAATAACTATAGACTTAGCAAATCTATCTTTATTATCACTTCTAGATACAACTAGATACATTAAGAACATTGTATATACTTTTATAATAGAATTTATTGTTCCAGACATAGTAGTAGGTATAAAAAATAAAACTATACAATAAGATAAACTAAATACAAAAAATAAAATATCAGTATTATATATTTTCTTTTTAAAATTCACCACCAAATAAATTCCTGATACTAATTGTATAAGATATACCAAAAATAATTCATCATGCTTATAATATCCACCTTTTATAAGTCCTATAAAAAATAATAAAAACAATAATATATATTCAAATATATCTTTAATATTTATTTTTTTTAACATTTCTCTACCTCTATATATCGAAATTATATATTATTTTATATAATTAATCAAGAAAACAGAGGGATTACCCTCTATTCTAAATTTCTTAAACCATATTCTAATATTTGATTTACTACACTATTAAATGATGTATTATTTTGTTCAGCTAATAAGCTTATTTTATCATATGTTTGTCCGCTCATTCGAATAGTTCTTGTAATGGTATCTCTATTTTTGTTATTTGGTATTATTCTTAATTTCTCCAATATTATCACCTATTGTTATTATATTTAAAAATATTGTCAATTTTAGTGTACCAATAAGTGTACATTGAATTAATTTTATGCTATAATCAATATAGGTGAAATACAATAATAAAAAAATCTTATAACATTGTCTATAGTACTCATATTTATTATTATATTTAATATATTTATATAATAAATATATTTGCTAAACCTAAGTAATATTTTTAAATTAATACTTAAGTTTACCACCTATGTATTTTAATTTTAATTTCCATTTAAAAAAGTAGATAATCATATGTAATAACTAAATCATTTTTAACGTTTAATTTTTGAGATTTGTTTTTACAGATTATCTACTTTATTTTAATTAAATATAACTATTTCATTATTTTCTCTACTTTTTTTTATATCTATAACTCTTTGATTAGCTGAACCTTTCCATTTTAATGTGGGATCATGTAGTTCATCTTTATATTGACCATCAACTAAAACGTCTACATACTTAAATACTTCTTCATCCTTTAAATCTTCATATTTAAATCCTGTCCACATCCACAAATTTTTATCCGGAAAATTTTCTTTAAACTTTTTAGCAAGTTTTGTTGTTCCTTCTCTATTAACAGGATTCATTGGCTCTCCTCCTAAAATTGAGAGCCCTTTAATGTGATCCTTTTTACATAGTTGTAAAACTTTTTCTATTACCTCATCATTAAATTCTTTTCCACCATTAAAATCCCACGTTTCTGGATTAAAACAATTTTTACAATGAAATTGACACCCTTGCATAAAAATAGATACTCTTACACCTGGCCCATCAGCTATATCCATTTTTCGTATTAAATTATATCTCATACTTAATCAGCCACCTTGTTATCTATATGTAGTACTCTTTCTTTTATTTCTTGAGTTCTTCCCTTATTCCAGAAATTAGTACCAATATATCCACATGTACGTCTTGCTACATTTAATGTATTATGATCTCTATTTCCACAATTTGGACAGAACCACTCGAAATTATCGTCAATTAATATTTCACCTGTATATCCACATTTTTGACAATAATCTGATTTTGTATTAAGCTCCGCATACATTATATTATCATATATAAATTTTATAACCTCAATAATTGCATCTAAATTATTTTGTAAATTTGGTGTTTCTACATAAGAAATAGCACCACCTGGACTTAATCTTTGGAATTCACTTTCTAATTTTAATTTAGAAAAAGCGTCTATTTCTTCAAATACTGGAACATGATATGAATTAGTAATATATCCTCTATCAGTTATTCCTTTTACTGTTCCAAATCTTTCTTTTAAACACTTTGCAAATTTATATGTTGTAGATTCTATTGGTGAACCATATACAGAATAATCTATGTCTTCTTCTTTTTTCCATTTTGCTGTCATATCATTTAAATGTTGCATTACTTTTAAACCAAACTCTTTACCTTCTCCATTATCTGTATGTGAATGTCCTGTCATAACCTTTACACACTCATAAAGTCCTGCATATCCAAGTGAAATTGTAGAATATCCATGATGTAATAACTCATGTATTGATTCTCCCTTATCAAGTCTTGCTAACGCTCCATATTGCCATAAAATTGGAGCTACATCACTTGTAGCATTACTTAATCTTTTATGTCTAATTTGTAATGCTCTATGGCAAAGTTCTAGTCTTTCATCAAAAATCTTCCAAAATTTATCCATATCTCCATCAGCTGAAAGTGCAACATCTGGTAAATTAATAGTTACAACACCCTGATTAAATCTACCGTAATATTTTCCTTTGCCTTTAACATAATTTTTAGCTTTAGCAATATTTCCTAGACTCATTGTTCTATCTGGTGTAAGGAATGATCTACATCCCATACATGGATAGCATTCACCATTTCCTAATTCATTTTTCTTTAATTCAAGCATCATTTTCTCTGAAATATAGTCTGGCACCATTCTTTTTGCTGTACATTCAGCAGCAAGTTTTGTTAAATACCAATATTTACTATCTTCATGAATATTATCTTCTTCAAGTATGTATAAAAGTTTTGGGAATGCTGGTGTTATATATACGCCTTTCTCATTTTTAAAGCCAAGTATTCTTTGTTTTAAAAATTCTTCTATTACCATAGCAAGTTCTTCTTTATATTCATCTGTTTCACCTAAGTACATACAAACAGATAAAAAAGGAGCCTGACCATTTGTATTTGTCATAGAATTTACTTGATAATTAAATGTTTGTACTCCATCTTCTACTTCTTTTCTTGTATCTTGCATAGCAAATTCTTTACATTCTTCTTCACTTAAATTTCTCTCTTTATATTTTTTCAAATATTTTTCATAGCTTAATCTTACAAATGGAGCAAGATGTGTAAGTGAAACTGTAGCTCCACCATAGCTAGAAGAGGTAACAGCAAGAATTATTTGTGTTGCAATTGTCGCAGCAGTAATAAATCTATGAGGTTTTTCTATCATTACACCATTTATAACAGTCCCATTTTGTAACATATCATCAAGATTAATTAACTCACAATTATGAAGAGCATTTTGTGCAAAATAATCTGCATCATGAAAATGTATAATTCCTTTATCATGAGCTTCAACTATGTCCTCTGGTAGTAAAAATCTTCTTGTTATATCTGTACTTGTAATACCTGCCAAATAATCTCTTTGAGTAGTTACTACTTGCGCATTTTTATTTGAATTTTCACTATTCCAATATTCATTTTCACCTTCTATTAATTCTTTAATAGATTTATCTGTTGTATTTGCTTTTCTTACCAAAGCTCTAGTATATCTATATGTAATATATTTTTTAGCTAGTTGATATTTATCAAATTCCATTAGTTTTTCTTCTATTATATCTTGAATATCTTCTACTAAAATTCTCTTTTTATTTAAATCTTCTATATATTTTATAATTTCTTCAATTTCTTCTTTAGAAGCTTTTTCTTTTCCTTTTACTTCATTATTAGCTTTACCTATAGCTACTTTTATTTTCTCTGGATCATAGTCTACTATATGCCCATCTCTTTTTACAATTTTCATTTTTACTCCCCCTCATTTATTTTCTTATATATATTTTATATCAATAATATAAAAAATAAAAAAGTTGCACTTGCACCTTTTTCGTTTTTTTGTTAAAATTGTTTTAGGTGATAAATATGACAAAACCTTTTGATGACTTATCTACTTTTCAGATAAATAAATTATATGAATTACTTGGGGTACATATATATAAATTTAGTGAAAATCAAGAAATAATTCCTACAATAAAAAATGAAAATATTATAGCTATTATTTTAGAAGGCTATGCTCAAATAATAAATATTGAATATAATGGTAATGAAATAATAGTAGAAGAGCTTTTTAAGGATAGTATATTTGGTAGTAATATTTCTGCAACAAACAGTGATAATTGCCAAATAATAGCTAGAGAAGAGACGCAAGTACTAGTAATAGATTATGAAAAACTAATCAATCCCAACAATTTAAAACATAATTATTATAATACATTTTTAAGAAACTTATTTGATATTATAAATACCAAATACAAAAAAACTAATGAACGAGTTAAAATACTAGAAAAAAAGCAAATACGCGAAAAATTACTAGAATACTTTGAAATAGAAAATAAAAGAAGTCGTTTTAATTATGTATACTTACAATCTTCATTTAGAGATTTAGCAGATTACTTAGCCATTAATAGATCAGCTATGTTTAGAGAACTAAAGCATTTAAAAGAAGAAAAACTAATTGAAATTAAAGATAGAAGAATAACTTTATTATATAAATAAAAAATAAGTGAACCCAACTCATTAATATCTAATGTTTAGGTTCGCTTATTTTTCAGTAATACAACTATATAATTTCAGTTCCTCCCCATTCAACAACAGTAAATCCATTTCTTTGTTGTTTTTGTAAATTTTGCTCTCTAACTTCTATTGGCTCATCAAGATTTTTAAATTGCATATGAACTCGAATTAGAGTATCAGGCTCTTTTGAAAATTCTAAAGGCATATATTCATCTATTTCTTCTTTTGAAGTAAATCTTATATAATTATATTCACTCTCTTGCAATTTAGGTAACCAGTATATTATAAACTCTTCTGCCTCTTTATTTGAAAGTCCAAGAATATCTAATTTTTCTTCTAAAAACTTAGCAGTATCTTCTTTTTTTACTATAAACCCTTCTTCTGTTACTGAAGCATTAAAATCTGCTCCTTCCCAATATAAAGAATATAATTCTCTATTAGTATTATTATCCACTAAAGTTCCATCTAAATAAGCAGTTACATTCCAACCATCTTGATATTCAGGATAAAAACATAATATCTCTTTAAGATTTCCTAATGTTACAAAAAGTTTTGTTTCTTCTTCTGTATATATATTATTGGTTTTGCACTAGGTGTCATAAACCTCTCCATATCATTAGAATTTCCATCATTTTTTTCTACTGATGTGTCATCTAATGTCATAGGTTGTTCATAAAAGAAATTATAGTATACTACAACCCCAATAGCAACAATAATAATTAACAATATTACCAACAAAAAAATTCTTTTCTACCTATTTTCTTTCATACATAACCTCCTGATATAGTTTTATTATATCATATATCGTTTAAAAAGAAAAAATAATAAGTAACTAAAAATTTTTATTTGTATTAATTATAGATCTTTTAATAAATAATAGCCTTTATATTGATTTTTTACATTAATTTTGAGATAATATTGTGCAAAGGAGGCGATAGCTATGTACTGTTATATTATTACTTTAAATTTAAATAATAAAGACAAAGACTACTCTGAGCTTTTTAAAGCAATTGAAGATTTAGGCAAATGCAAAAAAGTATTAGAATCTTGTTGGATTGTTGAAACAAATGTAAGAGCCAATAATATAGCAAGATATTTATATAATCATATAGAAGATAATGACAGACTATTTGTTGGTAAACTTAATGGAGAAGCTACATGGATAAACGTCCTTTGCGATGATGAATGGTTAAAAGACAATCTTTAATCTATAATAGAAAAAAGAGATTTATGAATAATTAATCATAAATCTCATTTTTTATATAAAAAATATCAAGCTTTCTATATAAAAAGCTTGATATCAATACATTTTCTTTGGTGTCCCAGGAGGGATTCGAACCCCCGACCCACGGCTTAGAAGGCCGTTGCTCTATCCAACTGAGCTACTGGAACAACCGTACTAATAATTAGTACTCTAATATAATAACACATGTAATATAAAAAATCAAGTTTTTTTGTACTTTTTTTTAATTTTTACATTCTTTTGTATCTATTATAATTAAAGGAACTGTCATTTCTTCTTTAGTAAGCCCAGCATGTCTTGCCGTTATTTTTTTGTTTTCATTTTCCCATTCTAGTGCCACATCTGAAATTGCAAAAGCTATATAATCGCCTAAAAATTCATCTATATGAGCATTCTTATTTCCTTTTCCAAATAAATTCTTTTCTAAGACTTCTTTTTTAGTTAATAAAATGAATTTATCCTTAAATACTTTTTCAAACTCTACTTTAAATTCTTGAACATATTCTTCTTTTACAAAAAAATTAACAGCTCTAGATTCAAAACTTGGTTTACGAATTAACATCTTTTCTAATTTTGGATATTTATTTAAATACTCTACTTTTGAATCTACAAGCCCATGATCAGCTATAATAACAATTAATGTATTTTCAAGCTTTTGTGAAAGCTCATGCACCATACTATTTAAAAATCTTATATTTTCTTTTACATATTCATGGTCTACTCCTGTAGAATGCATTATTATATCTGGTTCCTCAGAATATGCATATATAAAATTTTTCTCTCCGTTGTTAGCTATTTGTGTTATTTTCCTTAGCATCTGATTATAACTATACACAAATTCATTGGTATCAGAATACAAAGATATATCATGAGCTTTAACTTCTCCATTAGTTACTTTTTCTATTTTATTAAAAACATTTTCATATCCTACATATTTTCTTGCTATATTCTCACCTTTAATTTTTTTGCCAGTATCTTCATATGTATTTTTAAGTACACAAATATTAGCATCATAGTCTTTAAAATACATAGACCATCCAAGCCATCCATGTTCAATAGGTGACATTCCACTTTCAATAGTTGGAATAGCACAAGCTGTTGTAGAAGGGCATACAGATGATATTGGACCAGATAAGTTTTTAATTAAAAACTTATCTGATTCCAAATATTCTTTTAAAGTATAATAACCCATTCCATCAAAAAGCATAAGAAGTATATTATCATAATCTTTTTGTAGTTTTTTATCTAATACTTCCAATGTTTTATGACCATTATCATATCCATAATATTTTAAAATTGAAGAGATAACAGATAATATACTATTATCATAATCTGGATATTTTATCATTACAACCTCCTAATAACTTGTTTCATTTTTCATAAGTTCTTCATTTTGCTCTAAATATTCATCATATGTACATCTTTTATCTATTATACCATCATCTGTTATTTGTATTATTCTATTTGCAACAGTCTGTACAAATTGATGATCATGTGATACAAAAAGTACTTCTGCACTTGTTCTAATCAATCCTTCATTTAAAGCGGTTATACTCTCCAAATCCAAATGATTTGTTGGTTCATCTAAAAATAGTAAATTAGGTGCTTCAAGCATTGCCCTTGCAAACATACATCTTGCTTTTTCTCCACCAGATAAAACTTTTAATTTCTTTAATGCCTCATCACCAGAAAATAACATTCTTCCTAAAAAGCTTCTTACTACAGTCTCATCTGTTATACCATAATCATCTGCAATCCACTCAACTATACTTTTATCTTCTTTGAAAAATTCTTCATTATCTTGTGGTACATATGAAGGATTTATTGTTTGACCAAATGTAACCTTTCCTGCATCAGGTTTAATTTGCCCCATTATCACTTTAAATAAGGTAGTCTTTGCAATACTATTTGAGCCAACAAGTGCTATTTTATCTCCTTTTAAAATTTTAAATGAAATATTTTTTAATATCTGTTCTCCATCTATATTTACACTAACATCTTCAACAGATAGTATTTCTTTTCCTGATTCTCTTTCAGGTTTAAAATCTATAAAAGGATATCTTCTTGTTGAAGGCTTTATTTCATCAAGTTGTATTTTTTCTAATGTTTTCTTTCTTGAAGTTGCCTGTTTAGATTTTGATGCGTTAGCACTAAATCTTCTAATAAAATCTTCTAATTCTTTTATCTTCTCTTCTTTTTTCTTGTTAGCATCTTTCATTTGCTTTAAAGCTAATTGACTTGATTCGTACCAAAAGTCATAATTTCCAACATATAAATTAATCTTTCCATAATCTATATCTAATATATGAGTACATACTTTATTTAAAAAGTATCTATCATGTGATACTACTATAACTGTATTTTCAAAATTAATTAAAAATTCTTCCAACCAGTTTATCGCAGCAATATCTAAATTATTTGTAGGCTCGTCAAGTATTAGTACATCTGGATTGCCAAATAAAGCTTGTGCAAGCAAAACTTTAACTTTTTGTGGTCCTGTTAGATCTTTCATTAAGCATTCATGAAGCTCTGTATCAATTCCAAGCCCTGTCAAAAGCTGTGCCGCATCAGTTTCTGCCATCCATCCATTTAATTCAGCAAACTCTGCCTCTAGTTCACCAGCTTTTATTCCATCTTCATCGTTGAAATCTGGCTTTGCATACAAAGCATCCTTTTCTTTCATTATCTCATAAAGTCTTTCATTACCTCTAATAACTGTATCTAATACCTTTACATCATCATACATATAATGATCTTGCTTTAATATTCCTAATCTTTCATTTTTAGTCATATATACTTCGCCTTCACTAGGCTCTAATTCGCCAGTTAAAACTTTTAAAAATGTAGACTTACCAGCACCATTTGCTCCTATTACTCCATAACAATTTCCTGGTGTAAATTTTACATTTACATCCTCATATAAAACTCTTTTACCAAATCTTACTGTAACACCGTTTGTTCCTATCATAATTTTCTCCTTTTCACTTTACCTATTTTACTATAAAACTACATAAAAAGCAACTAAAAGCAAGATCTAAATTATATTAAATCTTGCCTTTTAATATTATTTCTTTGTAACGCTATTTATTGTATCTTTAAAATTTTCATCATTCATGGCTACAATATTTTCAGGTGTATATCCTACAAGTATATTAGGTCTTCTTTTTACTATCTCCTCCATACACTTTTCATATTGCTCTTTATTCTTTTTTCCAAAAGCAAATGCATTAGCTAAAACATATTGCTTTTTATCCTTTGTTATAATTATTATTCTTTTATTTGTTACTATTCCATACACCCCATAATTATATGGATACATCCACATAATATCATCATAATTTATTATTTCAATACCATATAAGTAACTTATTAGATAATCCTTTAAAAACATCATCTTACATCTTTCATATTCTATTTTAGAAGAATCTAATACTTGATTTAATATTTCTTGTGTCATTCCTTCTTTTTCTAATCTATCTATTTTCTTTCTATTTTTTATCATAATAAAAATACAATATATACCAATAATAATTACAATTATTCCAGATATTAAGCCAATACTATTAAATATCTGTGCACTGCTATTTGGATTAGCTTTTACATTTATTATATATGGAATAAAATATTCATTAAAATTATCTATAGTTATCTCATCATCTTTGAATATTTGACTATATGTATTTGTAGCTAATTGTTTTAAATTAGAAGAAATATCTTTACTCATTCCATAAATAAAAGGAATAGTAGTATATTCATCATTATTTAGTGCATAAGTTAAAATATCATATTGAGCCTTTCCAATTTCTAATATGTATACATCTGTACCATCAGTAGCTAAATAATAATCTTTTACAGTTTTATCTTCATTTATATTTTCTGTGTTAAGTTCATATATAGCTTTAATTTTACATTTTACATATTGATTATCTTCTGCTACTTGATTTAATTCTATAGCATCTGGATATTTTCTATTTTCTATTATTATGCTTAATGAATTTCCTAATATAGATATTAGAAAAAAAATAATAAACCATCTTTTTATGGTTTTATTTTTATCTAGTAACTTTAAAAGCATTTTTTTATTTTCTTTTTCCACAAATTTCACCTAGAATAAATAATACACTTATTATGATGTTTTGTCAACAAATATTTTGTATTGATTTTATTCGACATATATTGTAATATTTAATTGGTGATAATTATGAAAAAAATAAACAACAAAGAAATAAAAGAAATATCTAAAGAAAAAGTAAAGCTTGCTTTTGAAGATTATAAAGCTTTTGCACTTAAAGGAAATGTTTTAGATTTAGCAATAGGTGTTGTTTTAGGTAGTGC
>ERZ1643249.2523-NODE-2523-length-16960-cov-71.648920_pt1 | contig 16960 bp, 19 predicted proteins | sample MGYA00579263_ERZ1643249 | MGnify/ENA primary metagenome ERZ1643249 (study PRJEB29033, sample SAMEA4952264) | chicken gut metagenome | biome: Broiler Chicken; feature: Gastrointestinal Tract; material: Caecum | place: Ireland | collected 2018 | study: Broiler...
GCTGCGCAAAATCTTTGCGGGAGCCCTGAAAGCCAAGAAAGCACTTGCTCACCCCTTACACAGGGGAGGCTAAAATGAGGTTAGCCAAATTCAGAAAGCGCCTGCTCACCTCCGAAGAGGAGGCGGAAGTAAGGAATTTCATGAAATAGCACGGAAGGAGGAGAGTATGTCGGACGGGGAGATCGTCTTGTGGGTGTTTGCCGCGCTCGTCGGGGCGGCGGCGCTCCTCTTTTTATTGCAGATCCTCATGGTGGGCATCACCTTTTCGCTGCTTTACGGCAGGGTGGAGCACACGCATTCGCGGCGCGCGCTCTTTTCCGACCTTCCCGCGATCGGGGTGCGGCGGGAATTTGTGCCCGTCGGCCGAAAGAAGCTCGCCGTCTATCACCTCGGCGAGGAGAACGGGAAGGGGCTCGTCATCCTCTCCCACGGCATCCGCGACCGTGCGGAGGGCTACTTTTCCGAGGCGCGCGGCTTTCTGAACGAGGGGTACCGCGTGCTCCTCTACGACGCCACGGGCAGCGGCGCTTCGTCGGGCAGGAGCCAGCGCGGGCTGCCGCAGTCGGCGATCGATCTGCAGCGCATCCTCTCGTGGGCGGAACGGCAGCCCTGTTTCGAAGGGCTCGACTTTTACCTTTACGGCCACAGCTGGGGCGGGTACGCCGTCTGCGCCGTCTTCTGCAAGGGGGAGCATCCGCGCGTGAAGGCGGTGTGCTCGCTCTCGGGCTTTTCCGATCCTTCCAAGATGCTCTTTGAGAGCGGTTCAACGCTTACCGTGCATTTCGGGCGGTTCATGTACCCCGCTCTCCTCTTCATGCAGGGGATGCGCTTCGGCAGCGCCGTGTACGACACGGCGGAAAAGGGCATCCGCAAAGCGAAAAAGACGCGCTTTTTGATCCTGCATGCCGAACACGATCGGGCGGTCAGACTCAACGGGGCTTCCGTCTACGCCCGCCGCGCCGAGCTCGAGAACGAGGGCAGCCGCGTGAAGTTCGAGATCGTGAAGGGCAGGCATCATCTCAACGCGTGGTTCTCGCCCGCCGCCTGCGAGAGGGACGAAGCGTTCGAGGAGCGCTATCAGAAGATGGTGGGAAGGTTCGGCTTTCAGCTCACGAAGGCGCAGGAGGAGCAGTTTTATTCGGACATCGGAAGAGAGGAACGCATCGCGCTCTCCGAGCCCGACCCTGCCTTCTTTGGGCGCATCGATCTTTTTTTCAGGGAGGGGATATGATCTCGAAACTCGATCTCATGAAGTTATTTTCGCAGTACGAAGGGGAGATCTCGATGTCGGACTTCACGCCCGAGGAGCTCGAAGAGTACCTGCGCGAGGCGGAAGGGGCGGAGGCGCCGCTCTCCCCCGCCGAGTGGAAGGCGCGCTATTTTGAATATTATGACGACGTCAAAGATAAGTCTTTGAAAAAGCAGGACTGGTGAGGCGGCGTTTTGGAGCTGCGCCGCTTTTGATGAAGTCTGAGGGGGAGGACTCCCTCAGTCACGACACCGAAGCAAGCTTCGGGTGTCGCGACAGCTCCCTCATGAAGGCGCTTATAATAAGGAATTTCCATATTTTGACCTCCTCTTCGGGGAGGTGGCTCGCTGTCCGAAGGATTCCCGAGGCAGCGAGACGGAGGGAGTAAAAGGAGGGATGCGATGCCGCTTCGGTACAACGGAAAGAACATAACATTTGCCCGCTCTCTGCGAAAGAACGCTACGCCGCAGGAAAACCGCCTGTGGTACCGTTTTTTGCGCGGCTATCGGGTCAGGTTTCAGCGGCAGCGGCCGATCGGCGAATTTATCGCCGATTTTTATTGCCATCGTGCAAGGCTCGTGATCGAGGTGGACGGTTCCCAACATTTTTCAGAAGAAGGAGAGAAGTACGACGCGTTCCGTACAGAGCGGTTGGCGGAGTACGATCTGCAAGTCATCCGCTTTACCAACCGTCAGATCGACGAAAATTTTTACGGCGTCTGTGAATACATCGATCTTGTGGTGAAGAATATCCTTTCAGCTGCCGAAGAATAAGGATGTTTCGGTTTTTTGCGGAGCTTATGCTCCCGCAAGGGAATAAATGCGCGATAAAATCGCTTGACGGGAGAGGGGCGGATGCGGTATCATGGGGGCACAGAAGGTTTTCGGGTAACACTTCTGAATAAAAAAACCGAGGTACAACTTCATGAAGCAATTTTTTACCACCAAACGCATCTGCCGCGCCGGCATCATCGCCGCGCTGTATGTTGCGTTTACTTATGCCTTCGGGGCGATCGCCTATGAGGGATATCTGGAGATCAGGCCCGCAGAGGCGCTCACCATCCTCCCGCTCTTCTTCCCCGAGGCGGTCCCCGCCCTCTACATCGGCTGCATGCTGGCAAATTTGGGCTCGCCCCTCCTCGTCTACGACGTGTTCATCGGCTCGCTCGCAACGCTTTTGGCCGCCCTTGCGACGTGGGGCGTCGGGAAGCTCATCCGTGGTCATATAGCGCGGGTGGCGGTCGGGGGCGTCTTCCCCGTCCTCTTCAACGCCTTTATTATCCCGCTCATCATCGTCTTTTTGTGCAACACGATGGTCGCGGAGACGGCGGCGGCAAGTTATTGGTTCTTTGTCGGCTCGCTTGCGGCGACGCAGGTGCTGTGGGTGTATGCCCTCGGCGTGCCGCTCTACTTCTTTGTGTATAAGATGAGGAAGAAGGGCGTTTCCGCCTTCCTCGATGGCAAGAAGCAAAAGCCCGCCGAAGCCGTGCACACCGCGTGAAAATGAAACGCCGCGCCCGAACGCGGCTGAACGATAGTAAGCGCCGCGCGCCGTCCGCATTTTGCGGACGGCGCGCGGCGTGTTATGACAGGCTTACAAAATATTTTCCAGCACGAGTTTGGTGAAGGGGACTTCCTCCATGAAATCGGCGGGGCGGAAGACGACGTGATTGAATTTGGCGTATTGGAAAAGATGCGGCTTCAAAAGGACGGGCGTCGGCACGTCCAGCTCGTCGCAGACGTCTGCAAGATAGCGGAAAAATTCCGAATAGGTGAAGCGCTCTTCCCGCGCGTACACCGTCTGTTTTTCGATGTGGTCGCCTTGATAGACCTTTCCCCAGATGCGAAACATACTGCCATTATAGCTGATTTTTTGCAAAAAAGCAAATGTGTTTGACTTTTTCTTCCGATTTCTCTATAATGAGAAAATAAAAGCGTAAGGGAGGAAGCTATGAACAAGCTGGAACGCGAGATCCTCGACGTTTTGACGGCGGACTGCCGCTGCCCCGCGGAGAAAGTCGCCGTGATGGTCGGGGAAGAGAAGGAACAGGTGGAAAGCGCCATCCGTGCGATGGAGCAGCGCGGCACCATCGTAAAATACGCGGCGCTCGTCAACCTCGACGAGGAAGAGGACGAGTGCGTGGAAGCGCTCATCGAAGTCAAGGTCACCCCGCAGAGCGGTTCGGGCTTTGACGGCATCGCCGAAGAGATCGCCCAGCACGACGAAGTCAAGACGCTGTACCTTATGAGCGGCGCCTACGACTTCCTCGTCATCGTGGAGTCCAAGTCCATCAAGGGCGTTTCGCGCTTTATTTCCGAGTGCATCTCCACCTTCGACTGCGTCATCTCCACGGCGACGCACTTCATCCTCAAAAAGTATAAGATCGAGGGAGCCATGACGAAGAAACAGCCGCGCGGCAGGCTCTCCATCCAGCCATGAGGGACTTTCTCAATTCCCGCTCCAAGGCGTTGAAGCCCAGCGGCATCCGCAAATATTTCGACATCGTCGAGCACATGCCCGACGCCATCTCCCTCGGCGTCGGCGAGCCCGACTTCGTTACCCCGTGGGAGGTGCGTTCGGCGGGCATCCGCTCGCTGCAGCGCGGCTTCACGCAGTACACGGGCAACCGCGGCCTTCAGGAGCTGCGCACCCTCATCGCGCGGTACCTGAAAGAGCGCTTTTCGGTGGAATATTCCCCCGAGCACGTCATCGTCACGGTGGGGGCGAGCGAGGGCATCGATCTTGCCCTCCGCGCGGTGTGCGACGTCGGCGATGAGATCCTGATCCCCGACCCTGCCTACGTCTCGTACGCGCCCATCGTGGAGCTGTGCGGCGGCACGCCCGTCTCCGTCCGGTGCAGTGCGGAGAACGGCTTTATCTTTACGCCCGAAGCGCTCGAAGAGGCGGTCTCCCCCCGCACCAAGGCGGTCATCTTCGCCTATCCCAACAACCCCACGGGCGGCATCATGACGAAGGAGCAGCTCGAAGCCGTCATCCCGTTCGTCGAAAAGCACGATCTTCTCGTCATCTCCGACGAAATTTACGCCGAACTCACCTACGGCGGCAGGCACACGTCTGTTGCCGCGCTCCCCGGGATGAAGGAGCGCACCGTGCTCCTCGGCGGGTTCAGCAAGGCGTTCGCCATGACGGGCTGGCGCGTGGGCTTCACCTGCGCCCCGCCCGAGATCGACGCCGCCATGTTGAAAATACACCAATACACCATCCTGTGCGCGCCGCGCGTTTCGCAGCACGCCGCCGTTGCCGCCCTTTCGGGGGGCTTCGAGGACGGCTTTTCTTCGGTGGAGAAGATGCGTTCGGAGTACGACAAGCGCCGCCGCTTCCTCGTGAAGGCGATGAACGATCTCGGCCTCACCTGCTTTGAACCGCGCGGGGCGTTCTATATCTTCCCCTCGGTGAAAGCGACGGGGCTGACGGGCGAGCAGTTCGCAGACGGGCTGCTCGAGGAAGAGCACGTCGCGGTGGTGCCCGGGAACGCCTTCGGTTCGTGCGGCGAAGACCATATCCGCTGCTCGTACGCGACGGGCATGGCGGAGCTCGAAGAGGCGATGCGCCGCATCGAGCGCTTCGTCAAAAGAAAAATGGCGCGATAGCGGGCAAGCGAGTTGACATTTGCCTCAAAATCGCATATAATAATGCGCAGTGGAGAGAAAACCGTGGTTTCCGAAGGGAGATCACGGTCGTCTTTCATTGTCAATGCCGCGGCCCGCGGGCGGCGGAAAGAGAGAATAAAAATAGCGCCTTACGGCGCAGCGAGGTTTTATCATGGCAGATCAGTTTTACATGACGCAGGAAGGCTATGAGGCCGCCAAAAAGCAGCTCGAGTACCTGCAGACCGTCAAGCGTGCGGAGATCGTGGAGCGCATCGCGGAAGCGCGCAGCCACGGCGACCTTTCGGAGAACGCCGAGTACGACGCCGCCCGCAACGAGCAGGCCGCCAACGAGGGCGAGATCGCCGAGCTCGACTATAAGGTCAAGAACGCCGTCATCATCGAAGAGACGGACGACAACAGCGTGGTGCATATCGGTTCCGCCGTCACCGTCTACGACGAGGAGATGGAGGAAGAGGTCACCTACACCATCATGGGCACGACGGAAGTGGACGCGATGCGCAATATCGTCTCCAACGAGTCCCCCGTGGGCGCGGCGCTCCTCGGCCACAAGAAGGGCGAGCGCGTCACCGTCAAGGCGCCCGAGAGCAGTTATATCCTCAGGATCGTCAAGATCGGTTAAGGAGCAGTATGGACGAGAATCAGACGTTATCGCCCGAAGCGGAGGCGGAAGAACTTGCCGAACAGGCGCGCATCCGCAGGGAAAAGCTTGCAAAACTCGCCGCGGAGGGGAACGACCCCTACCGCAAGACCAAATACGACGTGACCGCCCGTTCGGATGAGATCAAGGGCGATTTCGCCGCGTTCGAAGGGAAGGAAGTGTCCGTCGCGGGCAGGCTGATGAGCCGCCGCATCATGGGCAAGGCGTCCTTCTCGCACATCCGCGATCGGAACGGCGACATCCAGCTCTATATCACCCGTCAGGACGTGGGCGAGGACGTGTATGCCGCCTATAAAAAGGACTACGACATCGGCGACATCGTCGGTGCGCGCGGCACCGTCTTTCTGACCAAGACGGGCGAAGTGAGCATCCATCTGACGCATCTTGAGATGCTCTCCAAGGCGTTGAAGCCGCTGCCCGAGAAGCACAACGGGCTGCAGAACGTCGATATGAAGTACCGTCTCCGCCACATCGACCTCATCATGAACGAGGACGTGCGCGAGACTTTCTTCCGCCGCGCGAAGATCATCACCGCGGTGCGCTCTTACCTCGATTCGCACGGGTATATGGAGGTGGATACCCCCATCCTGCTGCCCCTCGAGATCGGCGCGGATGCCCGCCCCTTCAAGACGCACCACAACGCGCTCGACATCGATATGTATCTTCGCATCGAGACGGAGCTCTATCTGAAGCGCCTCATCGTGGGCGGGTTCGAGCGCGTCTACGAGATGGGCCGCATCTTCCGCAACGAGGGCATGGACTCTTCGCACAACCCCGAGTTCACGACCGTCGAAATGTATCAGGCGTACGTCGATTACCGCTACATGATGGACTTCATCGAGGGCATGTACCGGCACATCGCAGAGGAAGTGTGCGGCACGCAGCAAATAAGCTATCAGGGCACCGTCATCGACCTCTCGCATTGGGAGCGCATGACGATGACGGAAGCCGTGAAGAAGTATTCGGGCGTGGATTTTGCGCTCATCTCTTCCGACGAAGAGGCGCAGAAGCTTGCCGCTGAGCACCATATCGAGCTCGAAGAGGGCAAAAAGACCAAGGGGCATATCCTTGCCGAGTTCTTTGACGCCTACGTCGAGGACAAGCTCATCCAGCCCACCTTCATCTATGACTATCCCGTGGAGATCTCCCCCCTTGCCAAGCGCAAGCCGGAAGATCCCACGATGACCGAACGCTTCGAGTACTTCATCAACGGCATGGAGATGGGCAACGCCTTCTCCGAGCTCAACGACCCCATCGACCAGCGCCGCCGTATGACCGAACAGGCGGAGCGCAAGCGCGCGATGGGCGCGAACACCGAAGTGGACGAGGACTTTTTGGACGCTCTGGAGCGCGGCATGCCCCCGACGGGCGGCCTCGGCTTCGGGCTCGACCGCCTCGTCATGCTTTTCACGGACAGTGCGTCCATCCGCGACGTGCTGCTCTTCCCCACGATGAAGCCCAAGAAGTAATTTTTGCGGCGCGCTTTTTTGCGCGCACAGGGAGGAACTTTGGACGCACGGATCACAAAATCGAGGCTCGCCAACCTGTTTTCCTACGATTGGCTCAAGATCATCGCCGCCATTCTCGCGGTGGTGTTCCTGCTCATCGTCTTCTTTACGACCATCAAGACGCGTGCCCGCAGCGAACAGGAGTTCATCGTCTACGCCTATTCGACGACGAAGTCCGTTTCGGGCGGCGATGCCGACATGACGCTTCTGAGCGGGGAAGATACTTCGACGTTTGCCGACGATCTTCTGGGGAGCGGCGCGCTCTCTTACGACGTCCTTTCCGTGGAGTTCGAAAACTTCGGGTCCGACCAGTACAGCGAGACGCTCTTTTCCTCCCGCCGCATGGCAGGCCTCGGCACGGTGATGCTCGCTTCCGACTATATCTCGCCCGACAAAGACCCTGAGGAGACGGAGCTCGTTTCGACGCTCGATCTGCTGTTCTCGTCGATGACGGACAACTTTGCCTATGATACGGTGGAGTTCCTTGCAGACTGCGAGGAATACCTGGTGCGCTTTTTCGGCGAAGACTGGAAAACGGGCGCCCTCAACGAGGAAGAGGCGGAAGCGTGCTTCCTTGCCCGCAACGAGGAGGACAACCGCTATCATCTTGCTTCGCAGAAGAAGCAGGGCATCGAGGACGAGAAGGCGCGCCTTGAAAAGCTGCGCGAGGACTACATCTTCGTCACCGAGACGTGTTTCGGAAGCGGCGTCTTCGAGCACACCGAAGTCACCCTTTTAGATGACGAGGGAGAGGAGACGAGCGGCACCTATGCCGTCAACATCGGCGCGTTGCCTTCCCTTCATAAGCTCGTCTATCACAACGAAACGCGGACGGACAGCGAGGGGAACGAGCAGTATGTGCGCTCCGGCGAGGACATCTGCCTCATCATCTTCAAAAATCCCGACCGCCTGGAGAGCGATCTGCGGTTTGAGACCATCTCCTTCCTGCGCTATCTCTACGAGGAGTACGGCGCGTGAGGGGGCATATCCCATATTGTCATATCGGGGAGATGCTGCGCGCTCAGAAAAGGCCGCACATCTCCTTTCACACCCCCGGGCACAAGCGCGCGGGGGCGGATATCACCGAACTTCCCTATTCGGATAACCTGCTTTCGCCCCGCGGCGTCATCGCGCGCGCGGAAGAGGACGTTGCGCGCATCGCGGGGGCGGAACGCGCCTTCCTTCTGACGGACGGGAGCACGTCGGGCGTGCATGCGATGCTGCTCGCCCTGCGCGAGGCGGGCATTACCCGCGTTGCCTACCCCGCGTTTTCGCACAAGTCCGTCAAGGACGGGTGCTATCTCCTGGGGCTTGAGGGGGTGGAGATCGCCTCTTCCCGCACGCCCTATCCCCGCCAGCCTTCTTTGGAGGCGATCAAAGCGGCGCTCGAAGGGGCGGAGGCGCTCCTTCTGACGTCGCCCGACTATTACGGCAATTTCCCGCCCCTAAAAGAGGCGGCGCGGCTGTGCAGAGAGCAGAAGAAACCGCTGCTTCTCGACGGCGCGCACGGCGCGCACCTGCACGGCACGGAAGATTACGCGGGCAACTTCGCCCAGATGTGGGTGGACGGCGCGCACAAGTCGCTGCCCGCCATGACGCAGGGCGCGGCGGTGTTTGCGGGGGATAAGTTCTGGGCGGAAAAGCTCGCTTCCTCCGTCGTCCGCTGCCGCACGACGTCGCCTTCCTATCCCATTCTGGCGAGCGTCGAATACGCCTACAAATATCCGAGGAACTTCCCGCTCGAGAAGGCGGCGAACGCCCTGAAGCGCGAACTTCGCGCCGAAGACAACGCCGACTGGACAAAGCTTCTCGTCCCGTTCGGCACGGAGTGCGCCCGCGCAGAGGCGTTTCTGGAAGCGCGCGGCGTCTTCCCCGAATTCAACGACGGGAATTTTCTCATGTTTTATCTTTCCCCCTGCACCGGGCTGAGGGAGCTCAAGCGCCTTGAACGCCTGTTGAAGAAGCTCCCGCGCGGGGAAGTCCGTATCCCCGCGCCCGAGGCGGGGAAGGCGGGGGCGCGCACCGCATGGGTGCCGCTCGACAAGGCGGAGGGCAGGCTGTGTGCCGCCGAGTGCGGGCTCTTCCCGCCCTGCGTGCCCCTCATTTTGAAGGGCGAGCGCATTTCGCGGGCGGCGATAGAGCGCCTTGCGGCGGCAAATAGCACCTTCGGGCTCAGAGAGGGGAACATTCTCGTTTTTGAGGAGGACGCATGAAAGAGCTCTTGCATGAAACACTCGGCTATCGCCGTATCGCGGCGGACGCCCGTGCGGGGCGGCAGCCGCATGCCGTCCTCATCCTCTTTCCCGACGCGGCGCACTTAAGGGCGCTGCTCAAAGAGTGCGCCAAGGCGTTCTTTTCGGCGGAAGAGGGGTCCCGCACCGCCCTGCTCATCGAAAAGGAGAGCTATTCGGACTGCCTCTTCTTTCCGCAGGAGGGGGCAAAGCTCACCGTGGACGACGCGGCGCGCATCCTCGAAGAGAGCCTGCTGCGCCCCGTGGAAGGGGAGAAGAAGCTGTTTGTTCTGGACGCCTTCCATATGGCGGGCGCGCTCGTGCAGAATAAGCTTTTAAAAGTCCTCGAAGAGCCGCCCGAGGGGGTGAGCTTTCTTCTGGGGGCGGCGCAGGAACACGCCGTGCTGCCCACCGTCCTCTCGCGGACAGAGAAATTCCGAGAGCCCCCCTTTGCGGAGGAGAGCATCTTAAAGGCGCTTTATAGGATGTACCCTGCGGAGCAGGGCTTGGAACGGGCGGCGGCTGCGAGCGGGGGCATCCTCTCGCAGGCGGAGCGGCTGCTTGCAGGCGGGGGAGAGAGCTTCCGCCTCGCCGAAGAATTTTTGCTCAGCGATGCGCCCGAGGCGTTCTGCCGCAGGGCGGACAAGTTGGATAAAGACGCCTTTTTTGCGGCGCTTGAGCTGCTCCTGCGCGACATGCTGCTCTTAAAGACGGGGCAGGAGCGCTTTGCGAGCCGCACCGACGAAAGGGCGCGCGCGCTTGCAGAGCGCTATCCTACGGGAGTCATCCTCTCGGCGCTCGAAGGGGTGCGTAAGGCGCAGAGGCGCGTCAATTTCAATGCGGGGCTCGGGCAGACGCTGTATGCCCTCGCCCTTTCCATGAAGGAGGAAGAGAAGAGATGGCAAAAGTTGTCGTCGTAAAATTCAGGAACAGCTGCAAGCCCTATTATTTCAGCGCGGGGGATCTCGTGCTCGAACAGGGGCAGGGGGTCATCGTCGATACGGCGCACGGGCCCGAATATGCGACGGTGCTCGAAGGCGAGCGCGAAGTGGAAGAACTTACCGCGCCCTTAAAGCCCGTCATCCGCCTTGCGAACGCGCACGATCTCGATACGATGGCGAAAAACGACGCGAGAAAACCCGAGGCGATGCGCGTCTGCAAGGAAAAGATCGCGGCGCGCGGGCTTTCGATGAAGCTCATCGGCTGCGAATTCGCCTTTGACGGCAGCAAGGTCATCTTCTACTTTTCGGCAGAGGGCAGGGTGGACTTCCGCGAGCTCGTCAAAGACCTTGCGTCCGTCTTCCGCATGCGCATCGAGCTTCGTCAGGTGGGCGTCAGGGACGAAACGCGCATTTTGGGCGGCATCGCCCCCTGCGGCAGAGAGGTGTGCTGCGCGAGCTGCATGCCCGACTTCCAGAAGGTGAGCATCCGCATGGCGAAAAACCAGGGGCTTTCGCTGAACCCCACCAAGATCAGCGGCCTGTGCGGCAGGCTGATGTGCTGCCTTTCCTATGAAAACGCTTACTACGCGGCGGCGAGCAAGCAGGTGCCCAAGCTCGGCGGCAGCGTGGGCACGCCCGAAGGCAGGGGGAGCGTCGTTTCTGTCAACATGCTCAAAATGATCGCGCGCGTCAAGATCGAAAAGGACGGGGCGCTCATCTACCGCGACTTCCCCGTTTCCGACCTCGAATTCAAACGCGCGGCGGAAAAGCCCGAAAAAGAGGAAAAGGAAGAGGCGGAGGAAGAGATTTCCTTGGAATAAGGCAAAGTTTTTCTGCGAAAGTCCTTTACGAACCGCTCGTTGTGTGGTATAATAGCACTAAGATTTAGAAGGGAGGTAATCAAGATGGCTCACAAGATCTCCGACGCCTGCGTCTCCTGCGGCGCCTGCGCCGATGCTTGCCCCGTGAATGCGATCGCTCCCGGCGATTCGACGTATGTCGTCGATCCCGATGTCTGCATCGACTGCGGCGCTTGCGAGGATGGCTGCCCTACCGGCGCTATCACGGCAGAATAAAAGTTGCACAAAAGGGAAGAGGCGCACAAAATAGCGCCTCTTTCTTTTATCTTCCCGAAAAAGCCGCATAGCGATTTTTAGAGAGGGCGAACTCCTTCTTCCCACGCATCTGCTTCGCATCTGCGCGGGAGCCCTATGACTCCTTCCGTCTCGCTGTGCTCGGCAGCTTCTCGCGCGGAGAGGGAGACAAGGGGATCGACGATTATTTTGCGTCAGCAAAAGAAATTCGTGAATGTTATCATGCAGATCATCGAACCGCTTCTTATCGGAAATTACCGCATCGTGCAGGACACCGAACTCTACCGCTTTACGTCGGACTCGGTGCTTTTGGCGCGCTTTGTCAAGGCGAAGGCGGGGGAGCAGGTCGCCGATTTCTGCGCGGGGTGCGGCATCGTCGGGCTGCATTTCTTTGCCGAGAATACGGGCATCCGGCACGTCACCCTCTTTGAATTGCAAAAAGAGATGGCGGAACTTGCCCGCCGCACGGTGGAGCTCAACGGGCTTTATGACCTATTTACCGTGGAAAACATCGCCGTGCAGGACATCCCGCCCCGCTATATCGAGGCGTTTTCGCTCATTTTGTGCAATCCCCCTTACGAAAAGGGCGGGTTTGAAAACGCCGACCCCAAAAAGGCGGTCTGCCGCAAGGAGCTTGCGCTGCCCCTGGAAGAGCTCGTCGCCTCTGCCGCGCGGTGCCTGAAGTTCGGCGGAAGATTCGCCCTCGTGCACCGCGCCGACCGCCTTTCCGAGCTCTTCTGCACCCTGCATGCGGCGGGGTTGGAGCCCAAGAAACTGCAGCTCGTCTCGGGCAAAGAGGGCGCGAAGCCCTATCTCGCCCTCGTGATGGCGAAAAAGGGCGGAAAGAGCGGGCTCGAAGTGCTGCCTACCCTCGCAAACACCGCAGCGGCGGGCAGGATGGGCGCGGAGAAGGGCGCAGCGGAAACCGGCGCGGCGGGCCCGGAAGGCACGCAAACAACGAAAATAAGCGCGGCGGACGGGAAGGGGACCTTCCCGACAGCCGCCGGGGAGGAGATATGATCGCATTTGTGGCAACGCCCATCGGAAATTTGAAGGACATCACCCTGCGCGCCCTCGAAGAACTGCGCGCGGCGGACGTCATCTTCTGCGAGGACACGCGGCACACCGTCAAGCTGCTCTCCGCATACGACATCAAAAAGCCCCTCCGCGCCTGCCATAAGTTCAACGAGCACGCGGCGGCGGAGGAGATCGCTGCCCTGCACGGGGAGGGGAAGCGCGTCTGCATCGTCTCGGACGCGGGCATGCCCGTCGTCTCCGACCCCGGCAATACCGTCTGTAAAGATCTGCGGGCGGCGGGGGTGCCCTATACCGTGCTCCCCGGGGCGAACGCGGCGCTCTCGGCGCTCGTTCTCTCGGCGCTGGATGCTTCCCGCTTCACCTTTGTGGGCTTTCTGCCCGACAAGGCGGGCGAACGCCGCCGCCTTCTGGAACGCTTCCAAAATGCCCGAGAGACGCTCCTCTTTCACAGTGCCCCGCAGGACGTCGACCGCGACATTGCGGCGATGTTCGAAGTGTTCGGCGAGCGGAACGCCTGCGCCGTCCGCGAGATCACCAAACTCTACGAAGAAGCGACGCCCTTTCCGCTTTCGGAGGGATTGGCGGGCGAAAAGCGGGGGGAGTATGTGCTCGTCGTCGAAGGGGCGAGCGGCGAAAGCCCCTTGAATGCGCTCTCCGTGCGCGAACACGTCAAGGCGTATATGGACGAGGGCCTCACGAAGAAGGAGGCGCTCAAAAAGGCGGCGGAGGACAGGGGAGTTTCAAAGAGTGAGCTCTACCGCGAAACGCTCGATCTCTGAGGCGGCGCGGCGCTGTAAGGCGGGGGCGGACCTCTTCGGCGCGGCGCTGCGAGGGGCGCTCTGGAAGGGGCTTTCCGCGGGCGCCCTCTGACGGGGCCGCCTGCCTCTTTGAGGGGCTTGCCGCCAAACACTTGACAGTATGGGCGAAGTGTACTATAATCAAGTGCAGACGGCGTTTTGCGCCGAGGGAGAGATATGATCTACGAAAGCTGCCCCGCGCTGGGGGATAACAAGTTCATCCGAACATTGCAGCGGTTTTTCCGCTCGGTGTGGTATCAGGCCGTCGTCGTCTTCCTGATGGTGGCGAGCAACGTGTTCGCCTTAGAGCTTCCCGTCTTCTATCTCTATCTGCTGCTGGGGCTTCTGACGCTCCTCTTTGCCGAGGACACGCTGCCCCTCGTGCCCGTCTTTGTGTGCGCCTACATGACCATCTCGCCCGAAAACAACCCCGCGACGCACGTCGGGGAGTCGGCGTTTTACGACAAGGCGTTTCAGGTGCAGTTCATCGTCATCCTGGCGGTTGCCGTCCTTGCGATCGCGGCGCGCCTCGTGCATTCCCTCGTCTTTTCTCCGACGCGGGCGGAGCGCAGAGGCTGCCCCGCGCTCTCCTTCGGGTTTCTGGCGCTCGGCGTCTCTTACGTCCTCGGCGGGCTGTTCAGCCCCTCCTATTCGGCAAAGACGGCGCTCTTCGGCCTGGTGGAGATCGCCTCCCTCTGCGTGCTTTACTATTTCTTCTATTACACCGTCGATTTCCGCCGCACGGAAAAGGACTATCTTCTGCGGCTTTTCCTGCTCCTCGGCTTCGGCATCATGCTGGAGACGGTGCGCCTCTACTTCCTTCCCGGCGTGGTGACGCCCGAGGGGGTGGACAGGGGCAAGCTCACGACGGGCTGGGGCATGTACAACAACATCGGCTGCATTATCGCGATGTGCATCCCCGCGAGTTTTTACTTTGCATCGACGCGCAAAAACGGCTGGCAATATACGCTTTTAGGCTGTCTGACGCTCGCGGGCGTCGTGCTCACGCAGAGCCGCGGCTCCATCCTCTTCGGCGGCATCGTCTTTCTGGCGAGCTATGCCTATGTCATCGTCAGAAGCCGCGGGCGCGAACGGCTCTACCACCTCATCGTGGCGGGCGCGCTCATCCTGTTGGCAATGGTCGCCGTTGCCGTGTTCTTCGAAAAGTTCATGCAGCTGTTTGCTTCCATGCTGCGCTTTGACAGCAACGGCCGCGACGACATCTGGGAGAGCGGGCTCAAACAGTTTGCGGGGCATCCTCTCTTCGGCGTGGGCTTTTACGAGTGCGAGGCGTTCCGCTGGGGGCAGCTTCCCTCCGATTCCTTCCTGCCCCCGCGCTATCACAACACCTATCTGCAGCTGATGGCGTCGGGCGGCATCGTGGCGCTTCTGGCGTATGCCTTCCATCGCTTCCAGACGGTGCGGCTTTTGTGGAGGCGGCGGACGAAGGAGAATATCTTCCTCGCCTTCATCGTGCTCGCCCTCATTCTGACGAGCATCGTCGACTGCCACTTCTTCAACTTCGGCCCCGGGCTGTTGTACTCCGTCATCCTCGTCTTCATCGAGCGCGGCTCGCCCGAGGAGCAGAGAGAGAACGCGGCGGAAAGCGCCGAAGCGGCTGCGGAAGGAGAATGAGTTTGATACAATGAGATCTTGTGCGGCGGGGCGGTCCGAAAGGACCGCCCCGCCGTGCATAACAACCCTTCCGTCGCGCCGCCGAGGACAAGCCTCGGACAGCGCGCCACCTTCTCGCGCGGTAGAGACCGCGCTGCTCCTCTTCCCACGCATCTGCTTCGCATCTGCGCGGGAGCCCTGAAATGCCCCGAACAATGGGGCATTTCCAAGCTCGAAAGCGGTCAAAGCCCCACCTCGTCGCGGCAAGGCGTTTTGGTCTGCGGCGCGCTTCGTTTGCCGCATGACCTTATATGCCTGCCGCTCCTCTTCCCACAAAACTCGCTACGCGATTTTTGTGGGAACCCTGAAAGACAAGAAAGCGCTTTCTCGCCCCTTACACAGGGGAGGCTAAATTAAGGTTTGCGGGCGCGCCGCGCCTCTTTTCTATATAGGGCTCCCGCAAAAGAAATTCGTGAAGATAAGGAAACACCCCGAAGCTTGCGCCTCGGGGCATTTCCTATATGATAAGGGGGAAAATTATGAGCTTTGTTTCGCATCGCCGATGTCCTCATCGACTTTGTGCCTCTATTATAGAACATTTTCCCAAAAAGTAAAACCAATTCCGCGAAAAATTTCCAAAAATTATTTTTTTGTGTTTTGCAACATTTCCCGAAAATTTTATGCGCAAACATGCACGCTTTTTTGCAAAATTCTGACAAATTGCCACTCCCCTCCCCGTTTTGCTACAAAATTCGGCAAAAGAGGCAGCCCAGGACCGCCGCCAGAAAGTTCCCCGCAAGCGCCGCGAGGACGGGCAGGGGCGATACTTTCTTCGCGCCCGCAAAATAGAGGGCGGAAAGATAGAAGCAGGTCTCGCTCGAGCCGTACACCACGCAGGCGCAGCGCGCGAGATAGCTGTCCGCGCCGTGATGTAAGATGATCTCGTGCAAAAACGCCATCGAACCGCTCCCCGAAAAGGGCTTGACAAGCAGGAGCGGCGCGAGCTCTTTCGGGATGCCGAAAAAGTTCAGCGCGGGAGAAAGCAGGCGGGCGAGGAGCTCCGAGAGCCCGCTTTGCGAGAAGAGCTCGCTCAAAATGAGCACGGCGGCGAGCGAGGGGAAGAGCGAGGCGAGCAGGGGGAGAGCTCCCTTGACGCCGCCCGAAAAGGCGTCGAAGAGCCTGACCTTTTTGAAAAGCGCAAAGGCGAACACCCCCAAAAAGAGCAGGGGAAATAAAAGGGCGCTCATCGGCGGGCGCGGGGGCGCAGCGGGCGCGGGTGGCGCATGTTTCGGCGGTTCGGGGCGGTGAAAAAGAGGAGACAGACGGCGAACGCCGCCGAGGCGAGCGTTGCGAGGAAGGTGGGGAGGACGATATCCGCAGGAGAAGCAGACCCCGCCGCAAGGCGGAAGGAGAGGGCGGTGGTGCTGAACAGCTGCACGCCCGCCGCGTTGAGCACGAAGAGCATGTGCGCGCCGAAGGGGTTGCCCCCTTCGAGAAAACGGCGGGTCGCCTCGATGCCGAGGGGCGTGGGCGCGCCGGGGAGGCTCAGAAGGTTGGCGGAGACCGAGCAGCAGGCGGCGGAGAGCGCCTTTTCGTCGTCCGAGCGGAAGAGCCTGCGGGCGGCGGGGCGCACGGCGCGTGCAAAGAGGGCGGTGAGCCCGCTCTGTTCCATCACGCCGAAAAAGCCCAGCCACACGCAGTAGGCGGCGGCGAGCGAGAGGGAGAGCGATACCGCCTTTTCCCCGCCCGCAAGGAGCGCGGGCAGGAACCCCTCGGGATCGAAGATGAGAAAACTCAGAAGCGACGCAAAAAACATCGCCGCAAACACCCCGTTCATCCCTCTACTCTATGCCGCTTCGGGACAGGTTATGCTTGGGTGGGGTGATTTCTTCCGCCGCGCGCCCGCTTCCGCGGGCGCGCGGCACCTCCCTCTTTTATAGGGCTCCCGCAAAGATCATGCGAAGCAAAAGATTTGTGGGAAGAGGGCGGGGGAGGCAAGGGAATAGAATTTACTCCCTCAGTCACGACACCGAAGGTAACTTCGGATGTCGTGACAGCTCCCCCGAGGAGGCGCCTACAATAAGGAATTTTCAAATTAAGAAAGCATTTGCGACCCCCGAAGAGGGGCTTACAATATAGTGCGCATTCCTTGACGGAGGGGCGGAGAAGTGCTATACTGAGAGCATGAACGCGAATTT
>ERZ1643249.2525-NODE-2525-length-16945-cov-7.095086_pt1 | contig 16945 bp, 11 predicted proteins | sample MGYA00579263_ERZ1643249 | MGnify/ENA primary metagenome ERZ1643249 (study PRJEB29033, sample SAMEA4952264) | chicken gut metagenome | biome: Broiler Chicken; feature: Gastrointestinal Tract; material: Caecum | place: Ireland | collected 2018 | study: Broiler...
GCCGCGCGCAGGCACTGCTGCACCCTGCACGACCTGCACCGGTACGCCGTTTTTCAGCTTTTCCTCGAGCGCCTCCACGCGCCCGCCTAAGGTATCATAATTTTCCGCTCCCAGGCTGCACAGCCGTACCGCGCAGAGTTCGGCCTCCACGCGGCGGTTCGCCGCGCTGCGCATCCGGTCGAGCGCGTCGCCGATCACGCGGCTCCACGCGATCAGCGTGGAGGAAGCCAGCCCGTCGCACAGCTTCTGCAATGTTTTCACGCTGTACGCGGGAGAGATCAGCCCGGAAACGTCGGTTTTGCTGGTCTTAACCAGCAGCGCATCGCGGATCAGGCCGAGCATCTGGTCGTAGACCGAAGCGAGGTCGCGTCCCGCGTTGTAGTATTCGTCCAGCAGCCCGACCGCTGCGGCGAGATCTCCCGCCTTGAGTGCCTCGGCCAGCCGCACACCGTCGTCCTGCCCAAGCACGCCGAGCGCCGTGGTGACCGTCTGCTCGTCCACCGCACCGGCAGCCGCCGCGCGGTCGAGCATGGAGAGCGCGTCGCGCATCGCGCCGTCCGCGAGGCGCGCAATCAGCCGCGCTGCGCCTTCAGCGAGCTGGATGCCCTCGCCCGCCGCGACATCGAGCAGGCGGCGCGCGATATCCTCCGCACCGATGCGCCGGAAATCGAACCGCTGGCAGCGCGACAGGATGGTCGCGGGCACCTTGTGCAGCTCGGTGGTCGCCAGAATGAACAGCACATGCTCGGGCGGCTCCTCGAGCGTCTTGAGCAGAGCGTTGAATGCGCCGATCGAGAGCATGTGCACCTCGTCAATGATGAACACGCGCTTTTTGACCTGTGCGGGGGTATAGCGCGTCTCATCACGCAGGTCACGGATATTGTCCACACCATTGTTGGAAGCCGCGTCGATCTCGGTCACATCAAGCACCGAGCCATCCAGAATGCCGCGGCACGCCGCGCACTCGTTGCACGGGTCGCCGTTCACCGGATGCTCGCAGTTGACCGCGCGTGCCAGGATCTTGGCGCAGGTGGTCTTGCCCGTGCCGCGCGTGCCGGTGAACAGGTAGGCATGGCTCAGCCGCCCGGACTGGAGCTGCGCGCGCAGGGTATCTGTGATATGCTGCTGGCCGATTACGTCCGCGAACGTCTGCGGCCGCCACTTGCGGTATAATGCCTGATACAACTTTGCCTGCACAGCTCCTTTCCCCGTTTTCCGGCCCTCCGGCCCGTACACACCACAAAGAGGCGGGCGCAAGCCCGCCTCCAAGCGTTCCAAACACAGCGCTGCTTGCAGCGCCATTTCAATAGAAAATCGCGGCAGCGCCGTGATTTTCATAAAAAGTCCAGCTCTGCCGGACTTTTTATACCAGTCGGAGCAAAAGTTTCGTTTATCGGAACTTTTGTCCCGTTTCGATGTATCCGAGCCACAGGCTCGGTACATCGCTTCGATTGAAAGCGTGGTTTCAATCGAATTTCCGTTCAGCGCCCCACAAGACCGCACGCGGTCAATTCGAAAGCGCACGCCCGGCTGCCTTTCCGCGGTTCGGGCTCAAAATCGGCAGCTCTGCGGCACACGATGGTTTCTGCTTAATGCTGCTCGGTTCCCCGCCTGACATGGTTCACAGTCCTCCGTTGCGCAGTACCGGTCTCTCATCGCCCTGTGGGCGGCTGCCTCGCCGCGCGTGCGTCCCTCCTTGCCCGCATCATCCCCGCTGCAGCGGATTGCGGGTGCAGGGCACCGCTAACGCCCCGATGTGTGCGGCCTTGTGCGGCGCTGAACGATATTCGTTTGTTAGTTTACACGGCTTTGCCGCGCTTTATGCCTCCGGATCATCCGGCGGCGGGGTTTCCGGCTCAGTCGTGCCGCCCGGATCGGTCGTTCCGCCGGGATCAGTCGTACCGCCCGGATCGGTAGAGCCGCCGGGATCGGTGCTGCCGCCCGGATCGGTAGAGCCGCCGGGATCCGTAGATCCACCTGGATCGGTGCTGCCGCCGGGATTCTCCGGATCAGTTGGAGTTGCCGGTTCCCCAGTCTCTGGATCAATCGTCGGATCGTTTTCCGGTGTCGTCGGGGTCTCCGGCGTTTCCGTGGTCTCCTCCGGCTCTTCCTCTTCTTCCTCTACTTCAATGCCGGTGTTGCGGCCCAGATCGTACGAGGTTGTGATGCCCTGATGGCTGCACGTCTCGGTCGGCACCTGGTCGTTCCAGAAGCGGCCGGACGCTGCACGGCCGGCAGCGCGGCATGCGCCCGAAGCCAGCAGGCCGGTATCCATGCAGTACTGGACTGTGGTAAAATCCTCGGGATGCGAATCGAACACCAGGCCCGAGTCGCCCTCATGCACTTTCTCCATGACCTCCAGCCAAATGCTCGCCGCATTTCGTCCATAAAGGCCATTGAGCGTGTAGTTGTGCTCATAGCCGACCCAAACCGCCGCAGAATAGGTGGGGGTCACGCCGCAGAACCAGATATCCGTGTTCGAGGTAGTCGTACCGGTCTTACCGGCCGTCTCCACGCCCGAAATCTGCGTGCCGGATGCGGTGCCGTATGCGGTAACGTTCTGCAGGCAGTCCAGCATATAGTAGGCCGTGCGCACATTTTCAAAGCCAAGGTCGGTCGACGGGGTGTTTTCAAGCACAACATTGCCCTCGGAATCCGTCACCTGCGTATAGGTGCGGGTGCCGCCGTACACACCCTCATTGATGAAGGTGGCAAAGCCGCCCGCCATGTCGCGCACAGTCACGCCGTCGGTCAGGCCGCCGAGCGCCAGCGGCGCCAGCGCGATATCCGTCGAAACGCGGCCGTCCGCCTCTGTCCGGCTGCTGACCAGCGAATCTGCAAAGCCCAGCCGCTGGGTCAAAAAGTCAAAGGATTTCTGCGGGGTCAGGGCATTGAGCACCTGCACCGCGATCGTATTGACCGAGCTCGCGATACCGCTCTCCACCGACATCGCGCGGCCGGTCGGCATCTTGCCGTCATTCATCGGCCAGGGCCTGCCGTTATCGTCCGTGGACAGCGCCTTGTCATACACCGTGCTGCTGGGCACAATGACACCCTGATCCATCGCCGGGCCATAGGTGGACAGCGGCTTGAAGGATGAACCGGGCTGACGCTTCGCATCCGTCGCATAGGAGAAGTCCAGCTTACCGGTCTTTTCCCCGCGTCCGCCTGCGATGCCCACAATATTGCCTACTTTGTCTGTAATTACCATGGCGCTCTGCGGACGCTCGCCGTATTTCTCCGTGTTCGGGAATACCGAATCGTCCGCCCACACCTGATCCAGAATACTCTGGATGCTGGTGTCGATCGTCGCATAGATCGACAGGCCGCCCGAGTTGACCATGTTATAGGCCACGGTCTCGGAATAGCCCTTCTGCTCCATCAGGTCGTTGACTACGTCCTTGATCACCGCGTCGGTGAAATAGGTGTAGGGCTCGCCTACATCCTCCACATAGTCCTCATACGGGCGGTAGTTGAGTTCCTCCGCCACGGCCGCGTCATGTGTCGCCTGGTCGATCATGCCCTGCTCGAGCATCTGTGCCAGGATCAGCTCCTGGCGCTCCTTGACCTTCTCCGGATGGTTGTACACATCATAAACCGAAGGGTTGTTGGTCAATCCGGCGAGCACGGCGCATTCCGCAAGCGTCAGCTCGGACACATCCTTGCCGAAATAGCGGTCTGCCGCAGTCTGCACGCCGTAGCAACGGTAGCCAAGATAGATCGTATTCAGATACATGGTCAGGATGCGGTCCTTATCGTTTACCACATCCTCAAGTGCGAGCGCGCGGAAAATCTCATTGATCTTGCGCTTGACCGAATAGTCGTCCTCATCCGTTGCGTTCTTAATGAGCTGCTGGGTAATGGTCGAGCCGCCGTACTGCGTACCGCCGAACAGCCAGTTTTTCACCGCGCCAAGCGTGCGTTTCCAGTCCACACCGTTGTGCGAATAAAAACGCTCGTCCTCGATCGCGACCGCAGCATCCTTTAGGTACTGCGGGATCTGCTCGCTGTCCACCCATTCGCGGCTTTCATTGCCGCTCAGAGTCTCGTATACAACATATTCCCCGCTTGTGGGATCCTTCGCATAAATAAAGCTGTTCAGGTTCAGGCCCAGTCCGCTGTTGAGCTCATTTGCCGTCTCCTGTGCGGAGGGGTTGATATAGGCATGGACATAATACGCAAACGCAATGCCGCAGAAGCAGGCGCAAAGCACACCGATAAGCAGCAGCGTCAGCAATATGCGGGAGATCGCATGCCAAACGCCCGTCCTCTTTTTCTTGCCAGTTGCCAATTCGGTTTCCTCCTTGCCCGGTGGCGGCCGTGCCGCGGGTCTTATCTAATCGGACGCAGGCGGCGGCCGATTTGTTCCCAACATACCGTGATGCAGCGATTTTTTAAGATTATCGCCGCCATCCTGATGCCGTTGCTTTTATTGCCATAACGAAAATATCATATTATTATTTATACCCTTCGGCTATTATAACACATCATACCGCAAATTCCAAACAAATTTTACATGCGTATGCGAATAGTTTACAATTTTTCCGGACATACTCAGGACAAATCCATTTCACTCCTGGGAGGCCGTGTCGTCATGTTACAGGGTTTTTACATGCTTGCTCTGCAGCGGGCGCGCCGGCAGCGGCGCATCGCGCTGCTGTTCTGCGCAGCCGCGCTTGTAAGCGCACTTTTTGCAGCACGCGCTTACTTCGCTCCCGAGGCCGTGCCTGCGGGCGCATTGGCTGAGGAGCCCTATGTTGCACAGAGCGAGGATGGCCGCCTGATCGTCTCCCGCGGGGGAGAAACCGTACTGCGCACTGCGATTGATGTGCGCACCCTGCCCGCCGCCGACCGCGAAGCGCTTGCGGACGGCATCGTCCTGGCGGACGCGGAAGCGCTGGCGCGGCTGCTGGAGGACTACGGATCGTAGCACCTAAAACTGTTTCCATTTTACACGCGCCAGCCCCGCATGGTCATATCCCGCGCTCCCGGTGCATACCGTATCAGCAAGGGGGCGTTTACCATGTTCATCACCATCACCCGCGATACCCTTTGCCGCATCGGCGCGGGCGCAGGCGTATGTGCGCTGCTCGCGGCGCTGTTTTTCCTGCTCCCACAGGACGGACAGGATGCCGCGCAGACCGCCGCCGAAGCGCAGTCCGCCGCCTCGATCAGCGACTGGGGCCTGTCCTTCCAGACAAACGGCCAGCCGCCTGTGGGCAACGTGCCCGCGGACACGCTGCGGCAGTGGGACGCGTATTATGTAGGCGATACGAGCGAAAAGACCATCTACCTGACCTTTGATGCGGGCTATGAAAACGGCTGCACGGCCGATATCCTGGACGCGCTCAAAAGGCACAATGCACCCGCATGCTTCTTTGTGGTGGGCAATTATATTGATACCGCACCCGAGCTGGTCCAGCGCATGGTGTCCGAGGGGCACATTGTGGGCAACCACACGCTGCACCATCCGGATATGTCCAGCATCACGGACAAGGATGCCTTTGCCGTCGAGCTGACCGGGCTGGAGGAGAAGTTCACCGCCCTGACCGGCCAGCCCATGCAGAAGTTCTACCGCCCGCCGCAGGGCAAGTTCAGCGAAGAGAACCTCAAGCAGGCGCAGGAACTGGGGTACACGACCGTATTCTGGTCGCTCGCCTATGTGGACTGGTACACCGACAACCAGCCGACCGACGAGCAGGCGTTTTCCAAGCTGCTCCCGCGCATCCACAACGGAGCGATCGTGCTGCTGCACTCGACGAGCGAGACCAACGCCCGCATTCTCGACGAGCTGCTCACAAAATGGGAGGAAGAGGGCTATACCTTCGGCAGCCTGACCGAGCTGGCCGGGTGATCAGCCGCAGGCGGCGTCCTCCGCGCGGGCGAGCGCCTGTGCAAGGCTGTCATGCACCTCGCCAATGCTGATCCGGGCGCCCGCAGCCTCCATGCGTTCGGTCAGCGCGGCGATATCCCCGAACAGCCGGAGATACGCCGCCCGGTAGTTGAGTTCTTCCTCCGGTTCATATGTCTTATGATTCATGCTCATGTAAATCACCTCATGTTTATATTGTGTCATATTGACACAAAAGTCAAGTGTTTCGTTTTGACACATTAAAATTGACTGCGAGGTGATCTCTGTGAGGCTTCGCATCAAAGATTTACGCGAGGACCATGACCTGAGTCAGGAAACCGTTGCGCAGGCTCTGGGCATTCCCCGCGCTACCTATTGTAATTATGAAAACGGCAGGCGAAACATTCCCAACGCTTTATTGTGCGACCTTGCAGATTTTTATCATACGAGCGTAGATTATCTGCTTGGCCGGACGGATGATTCTGCACCACCCGTGGCATAGGGCGCGACGACTACGGCGCGCCTGTGTGCCCGCGCATCACGGGCTGAAATTGTGGCCTGCGCGGCCACACTGCGGGCAAGAGGGGAGAAACCATGGTTTCTCCCCTCTTGTCAATCACCCCTCTTCCTTCAGGACGCGCTGCGCGCGTAAAAGTAAGTGACGCCTTCCGTCTGCCACCCAATTGCCATTGCGGCAGGCAGGGGATTGGCTGCCACCCCAGAGGGGTGCGGGGCGCATCCCGCGCCCGCACGGCACCTGGCCGGAGCGTCGCCTTCGTGTAAACGACAAACATAAGCCTTACATCGCCAGCACTCCCGCCTCCCGGGTCAGGCGCAAAAACGAAACTGTCGCGACATTATCGCAAATCAAATTTTTCCACAGAATGTGGATAAAATTTGTTTGCGGTCGCGGGCACCCGTGAACCTCCCCCGGCGGGGGTGACCCGCAAGAGGGGGCAAGGCCCCCTCTTGCCCGCCCGCGCCGCGCAGGCGCACCGTTCCCGCCGCCCGCAGGCGGCGAAATCCCCTGCCCGTGAAGCACAGGCACATACTCCACCCACTGATGCAGTGGGTATATTTTGCGAAAAAGAGGTGACCCCATTTGACCAAGACCATCAACGACGTCTACATGCAGCTGTACAAACGCTTCAAAGAGGCGGACGACCCCCAGCCCTCGCTCGCGGCGCGCGAGCTGACCGCCTATGCCTGCCGTGTGGACAGGGATAAAACCGCGGAATGGGGCCACATCTATCTGGACGATGCGACCGTGGACTACGCCCACCTGCTGTGCGACCGCTGCCTGGACGGCGAGCCGCTGGCCTACATCCTGGGGGAATGGGATTTTTACGGCCTGACCTTCCGGATCGATAAATCCGTGCTGATCCCGCGCGCAGATACTGAGCGCTTGTGCGAACTGGTGATCGAACGGGCACGGGACAAGGTCTCGCCGCGCATCCTCGACCTGTGCTGCGGCTCGGGCTGCATCGGCATCGCCGCCGCGCATGAGGTGGAGGACGCTCGCGTCACCGCGGTGGATAATTCGGACGGAGCGCTGCGCATCACGCGGGAGAACGCACGGCGGCTGGGCGTGCAGGGCCGCATACTTGTGCGGAAAGCGGATGTATTGAATGCCCCGCCCGACGGCATGGGGGAATATGATATTCTGGTATCCAACCCGCCTTACATTACCCGGGCAGAGATGCGTGAACTGGACAAAAGCGTTTCGCATTACGAGCCGCATGAGGCACTCTACGGCGGCGTGGACGGGCTGGATTTCTACCGTGCGATCTGCGCCAAATGGGCCGGCCTGCTCGTGCCGGGTGGGATTGCCCTGTTCGAGTGCGGCTGGCAGCAGTCAATGGACGTCGCGGCGGTGCTCGAAGAGAACGGCTTTACAGATATCGGGATTACCGAGGATCTCGCAGGCGTGCCGCGGGTCGTGTATGGCTTTTCTCCCAGATCGCGGACGTGAGGGTAAAAGATTTGCATGATCCGGCTGTATGGTTATATTGTCCGTTTTGTTGGACATCCCCTCCGCTATACTGGTATCATCAAAACCAGAAGCGGAGGGGTTTCAAATGCGAAAAAAGATCGGTAATCTGATGCAGGCAGCGGGCGGGCTGTTATTGTTTTCACTCGCATGCGCGTCCGATATGGGAGCGGTATCCGTCGCAGGGCTTGCTTGGGGACTGTTGTGCGCGGCCCTGCTGTTTGCTGCGGGCCGGATGCTTGCGCAGCAGCGGCGCTGCCCGGCATATCGCAGGATGGCGGCGGCAGCCCCGTTGAATCGCGGATTATGTGTGTCTTCCGGAGCACGGAAATAAAAAAGATGCAGGGCGATGGAATCCCAGTGCCTTGGAAGGCTGACAGAATGGATGAAAAAAAGATGTGGAACCGCGGTTCCACATCTTTTTTGATATTTGGGCGTAGCGTTTAATATGCGCGCCCGACCGCGGCCTGCAGCACCTGCGAGGCCACAGTGCCCGCAACGGAAGAGCCGCCGCCGCCGTTCTCGACCAGCACGATGAATGCATACGGGGTCGCTTCATCGCGCAAAAAGCCGGTGAACCAGGCGTTCGGCGTTTGGTCTGCGCCGACCTCGGCTGTACCCGACTTGGCGCAGATGTCCATGCCCGGGAAGCGGTCCTGCCCGTAGGTCTCGATGACATTGTTGTGCATCATATCCGCAATCGTAGAGGCAGTGCTCTCCTCGATCAGCTTTGCGGACTTGTGCGCAAAGTAGATGCCGGTCGGCAGGCCGTACGAGGTGGACGAGCTATGGATCAGCCGCGGCACGGCCGCACGGCCGCCGTTCGCGATCGCGCCCATGTATTGCATCATGTTGATCGGGCACATGGTGTCCTCGCCCTGGCCGACGCCCGCCCACGCGAGCTGGTTGTCGTTGCCGTCAAAATTGAAGTGGCCTTGCGACGAGTTGATGCCGTCCACGCTGATGGACTCGGTCAGCCCCGCCGCATCCGCGTATTCCTGCATGGTGCTGCCGCCGAGCTCAACCGCGAGCTGGCCGAATACACCGTTGCACGAGACCGCGAGCGCGTCCTCGATATTCAGTTCGCCGTGCGCATAGGCGCAGGTGACCGGAGAGCCGCCGATATCGACCGATCCGGTGCACGTCCAGGTGCGCTGGAACAGGTCGGGGATGTTCTCGATCGCCGCGTTCAGCGTGACCACCTTGAAGATCGAGCCGGGGATGGAATTGGCCGACAGCAGGCGGTTGACGTATACACCGTCCCACGCAGGATCGTCCGGGTCAATGGCCGGCGGGTCGGCGGGGTCAAAGGTCGGGGTGGAGACCATGCACAGGATCTCACCGGTCTTGTAGTTATACACGCCGACCGTGCCGTTCATGCCGTTTAATGCCTGATAGGCGATGTTGTTGAGGTAAGCGTCAATGGTCAGATAGACGTTATTGCCTGTGCCGAGCGGGGAATACGCGCCGGTCAGGATGTTGTAGCCCGAGAGCTTGTCCGCAAACGCGGTCAGCGCGCCCGCGCCGATGTTGCCTGCCGGATCGCCGACCGCATGCAGGGTCGCGCGGCGCACAGTGGCGTCGCTGTAATAGACGCGATTGCCGTTCTCATCCAGCGTGGAGAGCACGTCGCCGTCGCGGTCGAGCACCGTGCCGCCCTTGAGCACGCCCTCGTTGTTGTACAGATGGCGGTTGTAGGGGTAGGAGGCCCAGTCGCCGCCGTCCACCACAAAGCGGAAGCAGAACAGCGCAAGGCCGATGCCGAGCAGCGCCGCGAGGATCAGGCAGAAGATGCCGCGTTTTTCAATTTTCCGCATTTAATCCACCTCCCCGCGCAGTTCACGCCGCGAGGGCAGCTTGACCGCAAACGAAGCGTTCTGCCGCGTGTCGGTCGCCTTCAAAAAGGCGAGCATGCCCCAGGCCGACAACATGGACGAGCCGCCGTTCGAAACGAACGGCAGGGTCACGCCGGTAAACGGCAGGATATCGACCGCGCCGAACACGTTCAGGCAGGTCTGGAACACCAGCAGGCTGGTCGCGGCGCAGGCCGCGATTGTGTAAAAGCTCGAACGTCCCGCGCGGCAGGCGCGCACCGCGAATACCGCGAGCGTGATGATGCACAGGATGCTCAGCACCGCAATCACCAGCCCCCATTCCTCGCACAGCATGCCGAATACGATATCCGTATCCGCCGCAGCAAGGCCGGAGAGCCAGCCCTCGCCCGCCCCCACGCCGATCATGCCGCCGGACGCGGCCGCGGTCAGCGTGTGGGTCTGCTGGAAGCCCGCGCCGTATACATCCTCCCAAATATGGCCCCAGGAGGAGAAGCGCGCGGCGACGTGGCTCTTGACTGTCAGCAGCACCATACCGCCTGCAAAGCAGCCTGCGCAGATCAGGCCGAGGGTTGCAAAGTCGCCCGAGCGCAGGTACGCGATGACCAGGAAGGTCACAAAGAACACCAGCGCGGTGCCGAAGTCGTTCTGCAGGGCAAGGCACGCGCCGCAGATACCGGTCAGGCCGATGAACATCCACAGGTTGCGCTTGTTGAACAGCCGGTCGAGCGTGGCCGCGCCCGCGAAGATGTAGCAGATCTTGGCAAGCTCGGAGGGCTGGAGCGACAGGCCGCCCAGCCGGATCCACGCCTTGGCGCCGCCCTCGCTTGATCCGATCAGCAGTGTGATTACCAGCATGCCGACCGCCGCCGCGCCCATGAACCAGCGCACCTTCTGCGCGCGCGTCAGGTCGCGCAGGAAAAAGCCGAGTACAAGGAACAGCACAAGGCCCATGATGATTGCGACCAGCTGTTTTGGCATTTCATCCGGCACGGTCGAGCCAGTGACCGCAAGCGACAGCGTGCACAGGAAGAACGCGATGGTTTCCATTTCAAAGCCGATGCGCCGGAATGATCGCATCACAATAAAATAGCCCCAGCAGATCAGCGTGAAAACGAAAAAGGTCAGCGGGATGGTGACGGTGGCCTCGTCGCCCGCAGCAATAATGAGCTGTACGGCCGTCAGCACTTGGAACAGCGTCAGCAGCACGAGCGAGCCCCACATGCCCGCGGGTCGGCCCTCTGCGCGGCGTTCTGCCATCTGGCGGCGCTTTTCCTCGACCGAGATGGGTACCAGCATGGTCGGGATACCGCCGAAGGAGACCGTATCGCCGTCCTCGACGACCGCGTACTCGTCCACCGGCAGGTCATTTACCTTGACACCGCCCTTGGATCCGAGATCGTACACGGTCCACGAGCCGTCATCCTCACGGATGAGCGCGGCATGCTGGCGCGAGACCGAGGGGTATTCGATCTGCACATCGCATGACGGGGCGCGGCCGATGATGTTTTCCCAATGCGTCAGCGGCAGACGCACGCCGTTTGCCATACCGAGATAGCCCCAGACCTCGTCCGGGTGCTTGACCTTCCACAGCGAACGGATCGCGCCGACCAGGATCATCAGCGCCAGCAGCGGGAACACGAAGCGGACGACCGTTGTGTACCACGCGCCCACAAGGGGATTCTCCGCCAGAAAGCCGGTCAGCGCATCCAGCATGCGCTGTAAAGCGTCGATCATGTTTTTGATTCCTCCCTTCCGGAGTGGGTGCAATATAACTAAACTATTATAGCATAACTTGTCAAGAAAGACATGAACGGACAGTGAACAGTTTACATTTTATTCCTTGACAGAGTGCGGCAGGAATGATACACTGGTAATCCAAGTATATCAGCGACAAACGAAGTTTGCAGGAAAAAGCCGCAAGGCTTGCCGAAGGAGCAAAACTCTCAGGCGTCCGGCGTGCCGGATGAGGACTGTAAATGGATGTGGCTCTGGAGAATGCCTCCCCGCAAGAAGGGAGGGGCTGCCGAAGGTGCAACGCGCGCGGGCCGGAAGATACGCGCGCCAATCTCTCAGGCAAAAGGACAGAGTTGGAAGGCTGGGCCGCGGATCCGCGCGCTCCGGCGGGGGACAGGTGCTGCCCTGCGGGCAGCTGGTTTTCCGTTCGAAGGTGTTTTCCCCCGGAGCAGGGCGGAAGCATACGACCACGCTTTTTCAGAGCCATACCGCCGTGCGGTGTGGTTTTTTTGTTTGCCGCAAAAAAGAAAAAGGGGTATGTAAGAAATGTCAATGGATCAACTGGCTGATCTGGTAAGCAAGATCAGCGACATCGTGTGGAACAGTGTTCTGCTGTACCTGCTCGTTGGAACGGGTATCCTCTTTACCATCCGCACGCGCTTTGTGCAGATCCGCAAGTTCGGTGCGGGCTGGAAGCGGCTGTTCGGCAACTTCTCGCTCAATGGTGAAAAAGCGGGCAAGGACGGTATGAGCCCGTTCCAGGCGCTGACCACTGCGATCGCAGCACAGGTCGGCACGGGCAATATCGCAGGCGCGGCAACGGCGCTGTACTCCGGCGGCCCGGGCGCGATTTTCTGGATGTGGCTGAGTGCATTCTTTGGCATGTCCACCATCTACGGCGAGGCAGTGCTCGCGCAGAAGTACAAGACCACGGATAAGGACGGCCATGTGACCGGCGGCCCGATCTACTACATCCGCGCGCGCTTTACCGGTAAATTCGGCAAGTTCCTCGCGGGCTTCTTCTCGCTGGCCATCATCTTTGCGCTCGGCTTTACCGGCAACATGGTGCAGGCCAACTCGATCAGCGCGTCGTTTAAGACCGCGTTCGGCATCCCGCCGATCGTGATCGGTGTCATCTGCGCGGTTATCGCGGCGTTTATCTTCCTCGGCGGTGTCAGCCGTATCGCCTCGGTCACCGAAAAGCTGGTACCGGTCATGGCATGCTTCTACATTGTCGGCTGCGGCGCTATTCTGGTCATCAACCATGCGGCGATCATCCCGGCGCTCCGGTCGATCTTTGTTGCGGCGTTTGACCCGCAGGCTATCCTCGGCGGCGCGGTCGGCATCACCGTGCAGCAGGCGATGCGCTACGGCGTGGCGCGCGGCCTGTTCTCCAACGAGGCCGGCATGGGTTCCACCCCGCATGCGCACGCGCTGGCTAAGGTGGAAAAGCCGCAGGATCAGGGCGAGATCGCCATTGTCTCCGTGTTTATCGACACCTTTATCGTGCTGACGCTCACCGCCATGGTCATCCTGACCTCGGGCCAGCTTCAGGCGGGCGTACCCGGCGGCCTGCAGGGCACCGAGCTGGCGCAGGCGGCGTTCAACACCACGATGGGCTCGTTCGGCAATATCTTTGTTGCGATCTGCATGTTGTTCTTCGCATTCTCGACCATCATCGGCTGGTACTTCTTCGGTGAGACCAATGTCAAGGCGCTGTTCGGCAAAAAGGCGACCAAGATCTATGCGGCGATTGTCGTTGTATGCATTGTGATCGGCTCGGCGCTTAAGGTCGATCTGGTCTGGAACCTGTCCGACCTGTTCAATGCACTGATGGTATTCCCCAACCTGATCGCGCTGATATTCCTGTCCGGCATTGTCGCCCGGGCGTCGCGCGGCGAGGATATCATGAAGAAATAACGGATTCCCACAAGGCGCGCCAAGCGGCGCGCCTTGTTTTTCCCTGTATTTACTTCTGTGCGGGGAATGCTATAATAGACCTATCAAAAGAAAGGAGAGGGCAAATATGCAGAAACTGCGGGGGAGGGACCTGCTTCTGGTGGGTTTCACCTTGTTCTCCATGTTTTTCGGGGCGGGCAATCTGATCTTCCCGCCCTTTCTTGGTGCGCAGGCGGGCGCGAATACCTGGCTGGCGTTCCTCGGCCTTGCGGTGAGCGCGATCGGCCTGCCGGTGCTCGGCGTGGTCGCGGTTGCGCGGTCGGGCGGCCTGCCCGCGCTCGCCTCGCGGGTGCATCCGCGCTTTGCGGCGGTGTTCACGCTGTTGTGCTACCTGTCCATCGGCCCGTGCCTCGCCATCCCGCGCACGGCGAGCACCTCGTTTGAAATGCTTGTGCCGCTGGTCGGCGGCGGGGCGGCGAAGCAGTTTCTCTATTCGGTGCTGTTTTTCGCCGTGGCCTTTCTCGTGGCGCTGAGACCCGAAAAGCTGACCGACCGCCTGGGCAAGATCCTCTGCCCGACGCTGATCGTCCTGATCGTGGTGCTGTTTGCGGGCTGCCTGATCCACCCGGTAGCGGCGCATTACGGCGCGCCGGGCGGGGGCTATGCGGCGCAACCCGTGGCGCAGGGCCTGCTGACCGGCTATCAGACGATGGACACGCTTGCCGCGCTCAACTTCGGCGCGGTCATCGCGCTCAACATCCGCGCCAGAGGCGTCAGCGATAACAAACAGGTCGTGCGCGGCACAGTGCGTGCGGGCTGGATCGCCGGAGCGGTGCTGCTCACGGTATATGCCATGCTGGCGCACGCAGGCGCGCTTTCCGGCGCGGCTTTCCCGGGCGGTGAGACCGGTGCGGATACGCTGACGCGCCTCGCCCATGCGCTGTTCGGCCAGCCCGGTCTGGTGCTGCTCGCAGCGATCTTCCTGATCGCGTGCCTGAACACCTGCATCGGCCTGATCTCGTGCGTGAGCGAGTATTTCCACGGGCTGTTTCCGCGCATCCCCTATGTGGGATTTGCGGCGTTTTTCGCGCTGGCAAGCATGGTCGTGTCCAACATCGGGCTGGCGGGCATCATCAGCCTGTCCACACCCGTGTTGAACGCCATTTATCCCGCAGCGATCGTGCTGATCGCGCTGTCCTTTGTGCCGCGGCTGCAGGAATACCGCTGGGTGTACCCGATGGCGGTGGGCTTTACCTGTGTGCAGAGCGTGGTTGCTGCGCTCGCGCAGAGCGGGCTGCGCATCCCGGGCGTCACCGCCCTGCTCGACCGCCTGCCGCTGGCCGGACTGGGCTTCGGTTGGATCGCGCCTGCCTTTGTGGGGCTGGTGTTCGGGCTGTTCCTGTCGCAGCGCACGAAAAAGCTGGAAAAGGCCGAATAAACGGCAACCCGCCGGACGGAAAAACGTCCGGCGGGTTTTCTTATGGAGCCCTGCATCAGTGGTTCCGCCCGGAAACGACTGCTTCCCGACCCCAAAGGGCGCAAAAAACCGGCACAGCCCAGGCGCCATGCCGGTTCTCACGGACGGGGGAGGTATGGACCCGTCCGCGGCAGGATTTTTATTTTTCCTTGACTGCGCCGTCCTTGATGATGTCCCAGTTCTTGCGCAGGTAGTCGTAGCCTGAGTAGATGGTGACAAGCGTGATCACCCAGCCGACAAAGTACACGAACGTCGGATAGCCGTCCGTCCCGGTGAGAAACATCACGGTACTGGTCGCACTGAAGCTGCCGTCGGACGACACCGTCATCGAGTCGAACGCGCCGCTGCCGACTGCACCGATAAAGATATAATACAGATAAATCGCGATGATGCCGCCGATCTGCACGCAGGTCTTGACCTTGCCGGTCCACGTTGCGGCGAGCACACGGCCCTTGTTGGCCGCGACCACGCGCAGCGAGGTGATGATCAGCTCGCGCGCGATGATGACGCACACCATCCAGCCCGCCATCGCGCCCTGCCCGACGAACAGCACGAGCGCCGAGGTCACCAGCAGCTTGTCCGCGAGCGGGTCGACGAACTTGCCGAAGTCGGTCACCTGGTTGTACTTGCGGGCGACGTAGCCGTCCAGAAAGTCGGTGAACGACGCTACGCAGAACAGCACGAGCGCCACGATCGTTGCAACTGGAAATGAAATTGGATTTGCCCCTTGCTTTGAAGCATCAACGCTGAAGATCAACATCGGCTGCGAGGCAAAATACAGGAAAAACGGGATCATGCAGATGCGGGTGAGCGTGATTTTGTTGGCTGTTGTCATTTTTTATTCCCCCTTTTGTTGAACGCCGAGCAGATCGGGCCCCAGGCTTTCGGTGATGAGCACAGGCACAAAGTCGCCCGCCTGCGGCTCGCCGTCGCTTTCAAAATACACATGGCCGTCCACCTCGACCGAATCGGCGTAGGTCCGGCCATACCAGAGCTGCTGCTCGTCGTCAAAGCCCTCGCAGAGCACCTCTATGGTCTCGCCGTGGCGCGATGTGTTGTAGTCGTCCAGCACCCCGCTTTGCAGCTCCTCGACGATCAGGCGGCGGTTGGCTTTGGTCTCCGCGTCGATCTGGTCGGGCAGCTCGGCAGCCTCCGTGCCCTCCTCGGGCGAAAACTCGAACACGCCCACGCGCTCGATCTGGGTTTCCTGCAGGAAGGTGCACAGCTCCGCGAATTCCTCCTCGGTCTCGCCCGGCAGGCCGACGATCAGGCTGGTGCGCAGCACAAGGCTGGGGATGCGCGCGCGCAGGTCTGCGATCAGCGCGGCGAACTCGTCCCCGTCGCCCGGACGGTGCATCGCGCGCAGGATACGCTTTGACACATGCTGGAGTGGGATGTCCAGGTATTTGACGATCTTGGGCTCGGACGCGATCACGTCGATCAGCTCGTCCGTGATCTGGTCGGGGTAGAGGTAGTGCAGGCGCACCCAGTGAAAGTCCATTTCGCACAGCCGCCGCAGCAGTTCGGGCAGCAGGCGCTTGTGCTCCGGCAGGTCCATACCGTACTTGGTGATGTCCTGCGCGATGACGATCAGTTCTTTCACGCCTGCGTCGCTCAGCGCCTGCGCTTCTGCAAGCAGCGCGTCCATCCCGCGCGAGCGGTACGGCCCGCGCAGCTTGGGGATGATACAGTAGCCGCAGCGGTTGGAGCAGCCCTCGGCGATCTTGAAGTACGCGGTGTAGGAAGGCGTCAGGCGGGAGCGCTCGCCCTCGAGCGCGGCGGACGCCATATCCGCCATGTAGGCCGCTTTATGTCCACCGAGCGCGGCGTTCGCCGCGTCCACGATGCTCTCGTAGCTGCCTGTGCCGCACAGCGCGTCGATCTCGGGCAACTCGGTCTTCATCTCCTCCGCGTAGCGCTGCACCAGACAGCCTGTCACGACCAGGCCCTTCATTTTGCCGGTCTGCTTGTACTGCGCCGTGTCGAGGATGGTCTCGATGGCCTCGCTCTTGGCGGCCTCGATGAACCCACAGGTGTTGACCACGCCCACGTCGGCCTCGGCCATGTCCTCGGTCACTTCCCAGCCCGCCGCGCGCAGCAGGGCGAGCATGTGCTCGCTGTCGACCAGGTTTTTGGCGCAGCCGAGCGAAATCAGTCCT
>ERZ1643249.2526-NODE-2526-length-16940-cov-9.038851_pt1 | contig 16940 bp, 16 predicted proteins | sample MGYA00579263_ERZ1643249 | MGnify/ENA primary metagenome ERZ1643249 (study PRJEB29033, sample SAMEA4952264) | chicken gut metagenome | biome: Broiler Chicken; feature: Gastrointestinal Tract; material: Caecum | place: Ireland | collected 2018 | study: Broiler...
AGTTATTTTGCTAAAGAATAATCCAGCTTCAATTTTTTCTAGACATGATATTTAAACGAAAAAGCAAAAAAAAGAAAAAATTGACAAAAAAAACAAAAAAATGATAAAATTAAAGTATAGTTAAATATTATTAAATAAAACAAAAGATTGGGGGAATGAATTATGAATAAGAAAAAAATAATTAAAATTTGTTTAATTGTGTTAGCTTTAATTTTAGTTTTAGCATTAGTTTATATGATTAGAAATTATATCATTGCAAAAAACATTATTGAAAAAAATGTAGCCAAAGCATTACAAAGTGAAAGTATTCACACAAAAACGATTATAAAAGAAGGAGATAATGTTAGAGAAATTTTTGACAATTATAAAAAAGACGATAAAGAGCTTACTATAAATGTTATGCACTCAGAAGGAAATGATATAGAAACAACTATAGCAACATATGTTCACGGAACAAATAAAAATACATATTATGATAACAAATCTGGAAAATTTGTACAACAAGAAACTGTAGAAAGTGTTCCAGAAATTACAGAAGAACAGTTATATGCAGATTTAGAGAATGAAAATAATTTAACAACATTTTTATCAAGTGCATTTACAACATTTAAAGTAGTTGAATATAATGGAAAAGATTGTTATTTAATAGAAAAATCAAATTTACCAATATTCAAAGACTTTGAAAATGGAAATGATAAAAATGAAATATATGTAGATAAAGAATCAGGTTTAATTATAAAAGTAGTAAATGATGACATAACAACAGAATATGAATATGAGTTTGATAATGTAAATGATGATATATTTGTAGAACCAGATATTAATCAATACGAATCATATATGTAAAACTAAAAAAGCGAATGTGAGATTTAAAATACTTAAAGTACTTACATTCGTTTTTTTGGGCTCTAATTTAAAAAATTTTAATGTCATAAAAATTAAAAAATATATTTTAAAATCACAAGTTTTATGCTATAATATTTATAGTATTGTAAAGAGAGGTGGTAAATGTGCAAAATATAAATATTCAAGAAGTAGAAACTGCTATGAATAAATATGGAGATATTGTATTAACCAAAAATGATAAAAACAATGTAATAGTTTTAAGTGTAGAACAATATAAAGAAAAAATATCAAAAGAAAAAATAGAAAAAAAATTATTGGTAGCTGAAAAACAGATAGAAGAAGGAAAGACAATTAAAGCAGTAGATGTATTTAAGGAGTTGGAAGAAAAATATGGATTCTAAAAAAGAAATATATGAAATAGAATTTACAGAAGATGCAAGAGATGAAATTAGAGAAATTTATGAATATATTTCTAAAAGCTTAGTAAATGAAAATGCTGCAAAACGACTAATGAGAAAGATGAGAAAAAGTGTACTAGACTTAGCAGAATCTCCACAAATATTTGTTAAAATAGAAAAGAAAGATAGAATGAAAAGAGAATTTAGAAGAATGGTTGTAGATAATTTTGTTATTTTATATACAATAGATGATGATAAAAAGACAATTTATGTAGCACACATGTATTATGGAAGAAAAAATTATTTATAAATTTGAATTTGATAATGTAAATGATGATATATTTGTAGAACCAGATATTAATCAATATGAACCATATATTTAAAAATAAAGCGAATGTGAGATTTAAAATACTTAAAGTACTTACATTCGTTTTTTTATTTTGCTCAAATTAAAAAAATTTATTTTAAAATCACAAGTTTTATGCTATAATTTTTATATTGTTGTAGAGAGATATCAAATATGCAAAATAAAGAAAAATATATGTTGTCAAAATCTCCGTCCCCATTGACAATTTAAAATAAAAAGAGGTAAAAAAATGATAGCAGAAGTAATAATAAATAGATCAGCAAAAAAACTAAATAGAACATTCGACTATAATATACCCAAAAACCTAGAAGAACTGATAATGATAGGAAGTACTGTACTTGTACCATTTGGAAAAAGTGCAGAAGGTAAAGAAACAAATTTAGCCACAGGTTATGTTGTAGGCATAAAAGAAAACACAACATATGAAGTAAAAGATATAGCAAATGTGAAACACAATTTAACAGAAAATCAAATAGAACTTGCTAAATGGATGGCAAAAAGATATTTTTGCAATGTATCAGATTGTATAAATTTAATGGTAACACCAGGAACAAAGAGCCCAAAAAAGAACAATGTACAGGACAAAACAATTAATGCAGTGTATTTAAAAAAGGACGTAGAAGAAATAGAGTTTGATATTGAAGAAAATAAAATAAAATCTGAAAAACAAAAAAAAGTATTACAATTCTTAAAAAGTAATGAAGGAGCAACAATAGCAGAAATAGAAATGTTCACAGGTGGAACAAGAGCAATTGTAAAAACTTTAGAGAAAAATGGATATATAGAAATTGTAGAAAAGAAAATAGAAAGAAATCCATTAGCAAATAAAAATTTAGAAAAAACAGAAAACTTAAAACTAACAGATGAGCAACAAAATGCATTTAATCAAATTACAAGTAAAATGGATAATAATCAATATGAACAATTTTTAATTCATGGAGTTACAGGCTCAGGAAAAACAGAAATATATTTACAATTAATAGGAAAAGCATTAAGCCAAGGCAAAACAGCAATTGTACTAGTTCCAGAAATATCTTTAACACCACAAATGATAGATAGATTTATAAGCAGATTTAACAAAGAAAAAATAGCAGTATTACACAGCAAATTATCAATTGGAGAAAGATATGATGAATGGAATAGAATAAAAGAAGGAAAAGCGCCAATTGTAATAGGTGCAAGGTCTGCAATATTTGCACCTTTAGAAAATATTGGAGTAATAATAATAGATGAAGAACATGATAGTTCATATAAATCAGAAGCGGTTCCAAAATATGATGCTAAAGAAATAGCAAAAAAAATTGCAAAAAAAAATAACTGTCCATTAGTATTAGGAAGTGCAACACCAGATTTAAATACATATTATAAAGCAAAAGAAGGAAAGATAAAATTACTAGAACTAACCAAAAGAGCAAATAATTCTAGCCTTCCAACAGTAGAAGTAGTAGACCTAAAAGCAGAACTTGCAAATGGAAATAGATCAATGATAAGTTTGCTATTGCATGATGCAATTGAAAAAAATCTTGCAGAAAAAAAGCAAACAATACTATTTTTAAACAGAAGAGGATTTTCAACATTTATAATGTGCAGAGAATGTGGATATACAGTAAAATGCAAAAATTGTGATATAAGTTTAACATACCACAAATTTGAAAATAAGTTAAAATGCCATTATTGTGGATATGAAGAAGATGTTGTAACAGTTTGTCCAGAATGTCATAGTACTAAAATAAGATATTTTGGAACAGGAACACAAAGACTAGAACAAGAAATAAACAAAGAATTTCCAAATGCAAGTACAATTAGAATGGACAAAGATACAGTAACAAAAAAAAATTCTCATGAAGAAATTTTAAATAAATTCAAAGATGAAAATATTGATATATTAGTAGGAACACAAATGATAGTTAAAGGACATCACTTCCCAAATGTAACATTAGTTGGAGTTGTTGCAGCAGACAGCAGTTTAAATATAGATGATTACAGAGCAAATGAAAGAACATTCCAAATTTTAACACAAGTTGCAGGACGAGCAGGAAGAGAAAAAGAAAAAGGAAAAGTAATAATACAAACATACAATCCAGAAAATTTTGCAATACAATGTGCAAAAGAACAAGATTATAATAAATTTTATGAAACAGAGATTTCTTTACGTGAGCAATTAAAATACCCACCATTTAATGATATTATTTTAATAAATTTCAACAGTTTAGTAGAAAATGAAATAAAACAAGTATCTTTAGATGTATATAAATATTTAGTAGAAAATCTAAACTTAGAAAAATTTAAAATTATGAAGCCAATGCCATCACCAATAGACAGAATTCAAAATTATTATAGATGGAGAATGATTATAAAAGGAAATATGACCACAGATGCTAATAATGTGTTTAATGATTGTTTAAAATTAATTTACAATAAAAATTATAAAAATACACGAATTTCTATTGATGTAAATCCTAATAGCATGATATAAAATTCTCGCAGAAATTAATTGACAAAAAATTCAAATTGATATATCATAATATAGGTAATAAAGGGAAAAATACAAAAAAATAGGTTTATAGGTAAAACCTCTGTTAAAACCTAAATAAAATTAGACAAGGAGCAATAAATAATGGCAATAAGAACAATGAGACTAGAAAACGATGAAATATTAAGAAAAAAATCAAGAGAAGTAGAAGAAATAGACGAAAAAATACAAACATTAATAAATGATATGATAGAAACAATGTATAAATACAATGGAGTTGGCTTATCAGCAGTACAAGTAGGAGTACTAAAAAGAGTAGTAGTCATAGACATAGAAGACGGAGAAGGAGCTAGAATTTTTATAAATCCTAAGATAACAAAAACAAAAGGAGAACATGAAGTAGAAGAAGGATGTTTAAGTTTTCCAAACCAATATGCAAAAGTTATAAGACCAAAAGAATTAACAGTTGAAGCATTAGATAGAAACGGAAAAAAATTCACACTAAAAGCAAAAGACCTATTAGCACAAGCAATAGCACACGAAGTAGACCATTTAGAAGGAATAGTATTTACAGATAGAATGATACCAGGAACACTAGAATACGTGCAAAACGAAGGAGATAAACAATAAGATAAAGGAATGTGAAATTAAATGAGTAAAAAAGTAAAAAAAATATTAAAAATAATAATTCCAATAATAATAATTTTAGCAATAATAGTAACAATAATTATTGTAAAAAATAATTCACAACCAAAAGTACAGGTTCTTTTAGAAGTATATAATAAATTAAATGGAATCACATCATATCAATTCCAAAAAGAGATAGATTCAAAAAATAAAACAATAGTAGCCAAAAATGGTAATAATGCAGTAATAGACAATTATTCCTCAGGAACACATACAACAACTATTATAAACAATGGAACAACAACATATATTTCTCACGAAAAAGAGGAATACTATATATATAACAATATTAATATAGAAGCAAATATTGTTGAAAGTTGGATGGAAGATGTAATAAACAGAGAATATACAACAGGAGAAGAAAAAATTAGAGGAAAAAAATATTATTATGAAGAATACCAAGGAAGTACAATGTTTTGTGACTCAAATTCATTAAATGAAGATGAAAGTCAAATAAAAACAAGATTTTATTTTGACAATGAAAATAATTTAGTATATATAAAAACAATATTTAGCCAAACACAAGAAGAACTATTAAAAATAGAAATCTCTGAAAATATAGATAACACATTATTTGAAATACCAGAAGGTTATATAGAAATTTCTATTGACTAAAAAAAACAAAAAAGTTTATAATTTTGAATTATGCTTATAGCAGAATTCAAATAAAATAAAAAATTCAAAAGAAGGAGTGAAAAATATGTCAGTTAAATTTACTTTAAATGAAACATCATATTTTGGAAAAGGTGCAAGAGAAGAATTATCAAAAGAAATCAAAAACAGAGGATTCAAAAAAGTTTTTGTTGTAACAGATAAGTCTTTAGTAGAATGTGGACTAATTAATAAAGTTACAGAAGTTTTAGAAAGAGCAGAAATACCATATGAAGTATATTCTGATGTAAAACCAAATCCATCAATAAAAAATGTAACAGATGGTGTACAAGCATGTAAAAATTCAGGAGCTGATGTAATAGTTGCTGTAGGTGGAGGCTCAAGTATAGATACAGCAAAAGGTGTATCTATAGTTATGACAAATCCAGAAAGAAGTGATATTGTATCACTAAATGGAGCATCAAATACAGTAAATAGAGGAATGCCACTAATAGCATTACCAACAACAGCAGGAACAGCTGCAGAAGTAACAATAAATTATGTAATAACAGATGAAGAAAGAGAAATAAAAATGGTATGTGTAGATGAACACGACATTCCAATAATAGCAATAGTAGATTCAGAACTAATGGCAACAATGCCAAAATCATTAGCAGCAGCAACAGGAATGGATGCATTAACACATGCAGTAGAAGGATATATAACAAAAGCACACAACACAATGTCAGACATGTTCCATATGAAAGCAATAAAACTAATATTCAAATATTTAGCACCAGCAGTAAATGAAAAAGATGAAGAAGCAATAGAAATGATGGGACTAGCACAATATATTGCAGGAATGGGATTCTCTAATGTAGGATTAGGAATAGTACATTCAATGGCACACCAATTAGGTGCAGTATATGACACACCACATGGAATAGCAAATGCAATATTATTACCAACAGTTATGAGATTTAATGGAGCAGACCATGCAACAGCACAAAGATTCAGAGAAATATTATGTGAAATTGGAAGACCAGATGCAGAACACTTAAATGACCAAGATGTTATCAATACATTTGTATGGATGATAACAGAACTATCTAAATCAGTAGGAATAACACAAAGAGTTAGAGATGTAGGAGCAAAAGAAGAAGATTTTGAAATGTTAGCAGAAAAAGCAATGCAAGATCCATGTAAACCAGGTAACCCAAGAGAAGTTTCAAAAGAAGATTTCGTTGAATTATATAGACAAGCATTCTAAAATGTGATATAATAGCTTATGATTTTGATGGAAAGTCCATCAAACATAAGCTTTTTTTGAATTATGTTTGGAGGAGCATATGAAAAGACTTAGGCTTTATTCTGTTAAAGATGGAAGAAAAATATCAGCAGTTGAAGGCAATGTAAGAACAGTGCTTTCTATGTTAACTCTCCCTGGATTGCGGGAGAGTGTTGTTATAACTCGTTTGAGTCTTATTAAGGAGGTGGCAGAGAATATAACAACAACAGATTTAAAAAACAGTCATGGGGATATCATTCATCAAGCAAAGTTAGAACAGGATTGTTCTTTACAGTATGTCGTCATTTTGGATGACAAAAAAAATGAGAAAGATGCTAAGTGCCAGATTATTAGCATCTGGTACAAAAACAAGCAATTCTATTCTTTGGAAAAAGAAACAAATGCTAAACGCATTTTGTTTCTTGAAATAGCTACCAATTAAATTGGTCATAAATTCAAAAGATTTTTGACCAAGCAGATTGAACAGGAGGTTCTATTATGGACAACCAGCACGTTATGACAAAACTGGAGTGGCACTCGAATTTCTTTCGGATGCCCATCGAAAAGTGTGAAGCTGCCTTCTGCAGTCTTGCTGCGAATGGGCAGAACAAGCTTCTCCTCTTCAATGTGGAGGACTTGATGAAAAGCAAAAATGTGAAGAAGAGTTACTGCTACAATGGAGAGTATACTTCTTTCTTCCAGAATCTTTCCATCTCGTGGAGGCATGTAAACGACATTGGGTGCTTGATGAGAATCAAGCAAGGTGAGCACGTTTTGTACGAAATTCCCAATAGCCTTAAACAAATTGCTTGCGTTGCTTACATCAAGACTGATGTCTAACTAAGTTTTTTTAGAGTTCTAATTCTAAAGCTAAAGACAGGTCAATACAAAGAAGTAATTTCTGAGTACTGACCTGTCTTATTGTTTGTCTGGTGGCGATCCTTTTTGCTATTACTATTAGGGTCGGTCCATTTTTTTTAAGATTATATATAAATATTTTTTAAAATCCCCTATTTATTTCATTCAAAAAGAATTCATAAGGCTTTTTAATGAGCCTCTCTGACGCAGACCCTCTCGTAAACTCAACAATAAACAAAATGTTAAAAAATTGCCAAATTTCAAAAAAATGTAGATTTTTTTGAAAAATAGTGATATAATATAAAAGTATTTGGGAGTCAAGTACTCCTTGTCGTATATTCACCCCTAAAAATAATTATGCAGGAGGCAAATTATGGGATATTTGGGACAAAACGTAACTTTTACAGAAGTGGGACTGAATGAAAGTAATTTTGTTTCAGTACTAACAAAGCTCATCCAGAAGCCTAATGTTCAGATTGTTTTTGCTTCTGGAGTTATTCATGAGATTTCTAAGAAAGGCTGGTGTTTGAACGAACCTGAAGGCTATACCAGGGATGTAAAAGGAACTTATATGGTAACTTCTGAAGGTATTTTGCGTATGTGCAAAATTAAGTATTTAGTGTATGCTTTTGATTTGTATGATCAACTTCCTGGAGTGGAATCAGTTCTTATCAATTTCTTTGACAGGTATGGAATTGCAACCTACCAGAGGTCGTTAAATCCCGAAAAAACGTATCTGCTTAAGTACGTTCCTAAAACCTAAGATAAATTCCTGAAAAAGGAACAGACTTATACAAGCCAGAAAGGAGGTGAGGAAGAAATTCCTCAACCTCCTTTCTGGCTGTATATTTGTATAATAGGAAAGCATAACTTTCTTTTGAAAATAAAATTTTTATATTTAAAATTTTATTTTCACTTTGAGCCTAAGTAACTTAAAGTTTCATATTGTTTCCTATTATATAAATATCTACAATCGCTAGCCCTTTGGGATTTTTTTCTTATAGTTGAAAATGTAATTATTTATGATATAATTTAGAAAAAACTTGAAATTTGAACTATTTTAAGTTAAAATATAGAACATAAGAAATAAAACTAAATTATATAAATTTAAAAAAGTAAAATCTTAAAATAAAAAAATCAAAAAAACAAAAAATAAAAAATAATGAAATCAAAAAATTCAAAACAATAAAAAGAAAGGAATGATAGAAGAATGACAGTAGTAGAAGATTTAAAATGGAGAGGACTTATAAAAGACATATCAAGTCCAGAATTAGAAGAAAAATTAAATAAAGGTGGATTAACATTTTACATAGGAACAGACCCTACAGCAGACAGCTTACATGTAGGACATTTATCAAGTTTTTTAATATCAAAAAGACTAAAAGAAGCAGGACATCATCCAATACTATTAGTTGGTGGAGGAACTGGAATGATAGGTGACCCAAGACCAACAACAGAAAGAGCAATGATAAGCAAAGAACAAGTAAAAAACAATTTCGAAAGCTTAAAAAAACAAGTAGAAAAAATATTTGGATTTGAAGTAGTAAACAATAATGATTGGTATAAAGACATAAATGTAATAGACTTCTTAAGAGATTATGGAAAATATTTTAATGTAAATTATATGTTAGACAAAGACATAATAAGAAGAAGACTAGAATCAGGAATAACATATACTGAATTTTCATATATGATTTTACAAGCATTAGACTTCAAATACTTACATGAACATAAAGGTGTAGACTTACAATGTGCAGGATCTGACCAATGGGGAAATATTACAGCAGGAATAGATCTAATTAGAAAATCAACAGGAGATGAAGTATATGGATTTACAATGCCTTTAGTTACAGATTCACAAGGAAAGAAATTTGGAAAGAGCGAAGGAAATGCTTTATGGCTAGACAAAACAAAAACATCAAGCTATAAATTATACCAATTCTTTGTAAATGTTGAAGACTCAATGGTAATAAATTATCTAAAAATTTACACATTTCTTTCAAAAGAAGAAATAGAAGAATATGAAAAGAAAAACAATGAACACCCAGAATTAAGAGAAGCACATAAGGCTTTAGCAAGGGAAATAATAACATTTTTACATGGTAAAGAAGAATATGAAAGAGCAGAAAAATTAGCACAAAGTTTGTTCAATAATAAATTTGATGATTTAAGCAAACAAGACATATCAGATTTATTTGATGAACAAGACATGAAAGATGTTAATTCAAATATAAGTATAGTAGATATGGTTATAAACGTTGGAGCAGCAAACAGTAAAAGAGAAGCAAGAGAATTTATCTCAAGTGGTGCAATCTCAATAAATGGAAACAAAGTAACAGACTTAAATTTAACAATTTCAGAGGATATGTTTATAGACAATTATTATATAATTGTAAAAAGAGGCAAAAAGAACTATTATGTAGGAAGAAAACAATAGATTACTTGAAAAAAAAGGAAAAAAGTTGTATAATTATATATATACATTTGAAAGGAGTGTATTCCATTGTACGAAGAAAAGGAAGTCACTATTCATTATAGTGGCAAGCATGCACGGAAAGCCCGTGTACGAGTAAACTATTTGGCAGTAGCCACGGCTTTGTTTGTAGTAACAACTGTAAGAGCACAAGTTGTTGCGAAAACAACAGAGGTGAAAGCTTCTGCAAATGAGGTGCCTCAAGTTATGGATAACCAATCCACAACTGTTGAAGAGGTAGAAACGGTAACTCTCCCTTATGGGAGCAACGAAGATCAGTACAACGACTTGGTTGCACAAGAAATTGTGCGACAAATGGAGGAGGCAGAAAAGCAAAAAGCTATTGTAGAGACCCAAAATACTGATTCAGGGACAGTTGAGGAAATCTCTGAAGAGAATTCGATGCCCTATACAGAAGCTGATTATGAGCTTTTATCGAGAATAATATTTGCCGAAGCGGGCAATCAGTCTATTGAAGGACAGATTGCTGTAGGGGCAACTATTTTAAATAGGGTAGCATCAGAAATGTACCCTAATACGATAAGAGATGTTATCACCCAGAAGGGCCAGTTCTCCTCTGTAAAAGGAGGAGAAGTATATGCTTTCGGAGAAGTTGTAAACTTTGAAAGCATTCCGGATAGTTGCAAAGAAGCTGCCAGACGGGCTCTTCAAGGAGAAGATCCCACAGAGCAGAAGCTTCGTCAAGAAGCAATTGCAAAAGGTCTGGATGCCGAGAAGTATGCCTCAGGAGGAGCACTGTTTTTCTACAATCCGACTTGGACGAGTGAGTCTGAGTTGGAGATGAGGAACAGCATTGCTGTAAAGGTAGTAATGGAAGACCACATCTTTTATAAGGTATGGTAATAAGTAAAACACTCCACCTTAGCAAGTAAATACTGCTAAGTACAAGAGAAGCAAAAGTTGTGAGGTCAACTTCTGCTTCTTTCTTTTTGGTCAATTTGGTGCCGGTTCTTTTTTGTCCTTTTTTTGTTTAACAAGGTCAATTTGGTGCCGGTTCTTTTTTGTCCCTTTTTTTCTTGTTTAACAAAAAATATCGAAAAACAATAAAAAAATATTGACAAAAAATAATTATAGTAATATAATGCCTTTAGTTTAATTAAAGAAAGGAATTAAAAAAATGGAAATTTTTATAGGAGCATCAATATTAAGTATATGGCATTCAATATTATTTTGGAATCAAAGAATAGGCTTTTCAGGGATTTTATTTACAATACCATTATTAATAATTACAATGAGAATAATAAAAGAAAAAGCCAAAAATCCAAAAGCATTATTATTATCTATACCAATTATATTATTATCAAGTACATATTTTATATTTAATAATGAAGTATTTAGAACTTTAAACATAATAATTATTCCAGTACTATATGTAATGATGGTAATATTTACAACAACCTCAAAATTTGAATTAAAAGCAATTATTTATAAAGTTATTGCAATGGTTATAGAGCCATTAAATGAATTTGGAGAAGTTTTTAAAAATCTAAAATTTGCAATTATAGAAAAATTGAATATAAAATCCAAAACAAAAGAAAAAACAAATAAAGCAAACATTGTAAAAGCAGTATTTTTTACAGGAATTATATTAATTATAGTACTTGCTTTACTTTCTTCAGCAGATGATGACTTTGCAGAAATTATCGGAAATATATTAAGGTGGATTACAAAAATAAGTATACCAACATTAGTAATTAGAATATTATTAATTATATTTTTGTTTTTCTACATATCTGCATTTTTTATTGACCTACTTTCAAAATATAATGTATTAAAAGAATTTGAAGAAACAGAAAAAGTAAAGAAAAAAGAAAGTTTAACAATAAGAATGATACTAGTTGCTTTAAACATTGTATATCTAATATTTTGCTTTGTAGAAATAAAATCTTTACTAACAACAGAAAATATAATATATTCCAAATTTGCAAGACAAGGATTTTTCCAACTAATGATAGTATCACTTATCAATTTAGTTGTAATATTAAAAGCAACAAATAAAAACCTAGAAGAAAATGAAAAACAAAAGAAATTCAAAAAAACAATGTGTATAATAATGCTAGTTTTCACATTACTAATAATAATCTCATCTTTTGCAAGAATGATTATGTATCAAACTCAATATGGAGATACAAGACTTAGAATATTAGTAGACTTCACATTAATTACAGAAATTATATTGCTTATACCAACAGCAATTTATATAATTAAAGAAAACATTAATTTATCAAAATCATACTTTATAATTATTGTCACAATGTATTGCATAATAAATTTTGCAAACATAGATAAAATCATAGCCAAAAACAATGTTGATAGATTTATAGAAACAGGAAAAATAGATTTAGATTATCTAATAACATTGAATTCAACAGACATAACAAGTGAATTAATAAGACTAAAAGAAACAGATTTTAAATACTATGAAATAAATAATGATAATGATGAGCATGGAGTAGAAGTTTATAGAGAAAGATTAGATAAGTATTTAGAAAATCAACTAAAACAACTAGATGAAAATAATAGAACAATTTCAGAAACAAATTTATCAGAATGGTTTGCACAAAAGGCATTAAATGATGCAGGAATATAAAATTACTATGGGACAAAAAAGGGACAAAAAAGAACCGGTACCAAATTGCCCAAAGGGACAAAAAAGAACCGGCACCAAATTACCCAGACAAAAACGGGACAAAAAAGAACCGGCACCAAATTAAAAAAATAAGAAAAAATTAAGATAAAAAGTATTTATTTGTCGCATAAAATGTAGTAAAATTAAAATAGGGTGATTATATGAAAATATTTAAAAGAATAATTTTAGCAATATTAATTCTAGCATTGATAGCAATATTAATTGCAGGCGGAATATTAATAAATAAAGGCCATAAAATATATGAAACAGCACTTAATGAAACAAGTGTAAAAGATAAAGTCGCAGAAATTCAATCTGATGAAGATTATACAAAATTAGAAGATTTGCCAGAATTTTATAAAGATGCAGTTATTGCTGTTGAAGATAGAAGATTTTATAATCATGGTGCAATAGATCCAATTGCATTAGCAAGAGCAGTATTTGTTAATATAAAATCTTTTGAACTTAGAGAGGGAGGAAGCACCATAACACAACAATTAGCCAAAAACATATATTTTACACAAGAAAAATCAGCATTAAGAAAAATAGCAGAAATATTTATGGCATTTGAACTTGAAAAAAATCTAGCTAAAGATACAATTTTAGAATTATATGTAAATACAAGTTATTTTGGAGATGGATATTATTGTGTAAGAGATGCTTCACTAGGATATTATGGTAAAGAGCCAAAGGACATGAATAGAAATGAAGCTAGTATGCTTGCAGGAATACCTAATGCACCTTCAGCATATTGCCCAACAGACCATTTAGATTTAGCTAAACAAAGACAAAACCAAGTCCTAGACAAAATGGTAAAATATGAATACATAACAGAAGAAGAAAAAAATGAAATTTTACAAGAACCAAATGCAGTTGAAGAAAAGGTAAATAATAAAAATAATAGCTAACATGAAAGTGTTAGCTATATTTCTTTTATTTTTATATTAAACTTATCTTCAAAAACCTTCTTTTTAGCAATATACTCCTTAGTTTTAACACCTTTAACATCAATAACATCATAAGAATTATCAGAATTAAAAACAATAAAATCTGCTTTATATTTAAGACCAGGTGCAAGCATAAAAGTTGGCTGTAAACAAAAACCAGTTATTTCTTTAGCTTGAAGTCTTAATTTTAATTCACAATAATAATCAGCCTCTTTTTTACTATCAAAAGTATGACCATCTATAGAAGTTTTATTTGCTCTATACTTACTTCTTTTCTTATTTCCATTTGTAAAATTCCTATAATCATCAACAGTCCAATGTTCCATTAAAATTTCTCCTTTGAATATACTCACCATATTATATATTAAAACCAAAAAATATGCAATTAAATAAAATATATTTTTTTGGTGAAATAAAGAAAAAATTTTTCTTGAAAAAACAGTCAGCTTATTGACAGAATATATAAAAAGTGATAATCTAGTTTTGAAAACTAGATTAGTAAGTTTTCAGAAAGGAAAAATAAAAAATGGAGAAATATTTTGAATCAGTTGATTGTAAAAATATAAAAGAAATATTATATAATTCTGTAAAAAAATTCTCAGACAACATTGCATTTGTAATAAAACACAAAAAAGACAAAGAAAAAGCAGAATATGAAAACATTACATATAAAAAGCTACTTGATGATGTAAACAGTTTGGGAACAAAACTATATGAACTAGGATTAAAAGGAAAAAGAATAGCAATTGTAGGAAGAAATAGATATGAATGGGTTGTAGCACATCTTGCAAATCTACTAGGAGGTATAATATCTATTCCACTAGACAAAGAATTACAAGTAGAAGAATTAGAAAGTTGCTTAGAAAGAAGTAAAGCAGATGTTGTTGTATTTGACGAAAAATATATAGAAAATATAAAAGCAATAGAAAAGAACAACAAAACAAATTTAACTAAATATATATGTATGACAAAACAAGAAGGATATGATAATTTTTGGACATTAAAAGAAGAAGGAGAAAAAATCTTAAAATCCGGTAATCTTGATTTTGTAAACAATGAAATAGATAATGACAAAATGGCAATATTATTATTCACATCAGGAACAACATCAAAATCTAAAGCAGTCATGTTATCACAATATAATGTTGCATCAAATGTATATGCAATGTTATTAGTTGAAGATATACGTTCAACAGACCACAACTTAGCATTTTTACCATTTCACCATATATTTGGATCAACATGTATGATAGTAATGATTGCAGTAGGAGCACAAACATCATTCCCAGATGGACTAAGATATGTAGCACAAAATTTAAAAGAATATGAAATTTCTATATTTGTAGGAGTTCCACTTTTAGTTGAAGCAATCTATAAAAACATTGAAAAAGAAATAGAGAAAAAAGGAAAAACAAAACTTATAAACAAAGCCAAAAAAGTAAGTAATTTTCTACTAAAAATAGGAATTGATGTAAGAAGAAAATTATTTAAAGAAGTAATTGATGCACTTGGAGGAAAAATGAGATTCATTATTTCAGGAGGAGCACCATTAGACAAAAAAGTAGCACAAGGTTTTAATGAAATAGGAATAGAACTTGTTCAAGGATATGGTTTAACAGAAACAGCACCAGTAATAGCTGCAGAAAATTTCAAAAAAAGAAAATTTGGCTCAATAGGTTTTCCAATGGGAAATGTAGAACTAGAAATTGTAAATAAAGATGAAAATGGAATTGGGGAAATAAGAGTAAAAGGACCAAATGTAATGTTAGGTTATTATGAAAATGAAGAAGCAACTAATAAAGTTCTAAAAGATGGATGGTTTTATACTGGAGACTTAGCATATAGAGATAAAGATGGATTTATCTTCTTAACAGGACGTCAAAAAGATATGATAGTTCTAAAAAACGGAAAAAAAGTATTCCCAGATGAAATAGAAACAATAATAAAAAGAATAGACTTAGTAAAAGAATGTATTGTTTATGGAATGCCTGATGTAAAAGACAAAAATGACTTAAAAATATCAGTTAAAATCGTTTATGACAAACAAGTAGCAGAAGAAAAATATAAAGGAAAATCAGAAGAAGAATTAAAGAAAATTATGTGGGAAAAAATCAAAGAAATAAACAAAACATTCCCACCATACAAATACATCAAAAACATGATATTTACAGATGAAGAATTAATAAAAACTACAACACAAAAAGTAAAAAGAAATGAAGAAATAAAAAGGATATTAGGATAGTTGGTGCCGACCTTTGTGGTCGGTACTTTTTTGGGGAACCGACCCCAGACAACACAGACAACAAGACAAAAACGGAACCGACCCCAAAATATTTATAAATTTACTTGAAACTTTACACATAATGTTATATAATTTGAAAAAAAAGGAGAAAGAACATTGATATTATATCCAGACGCGTATTTTAAAAATGCAAGAGAAATAACAACAGAATTTCTAAACAAAAACAATATAAAAGCACTAATACTAGATTTAGACAACACATTAATAGATTATGAAAGAAATATGCCAAAAGGGACAATAGAATGGGTAAATGAACTAAAGAAAAACGGCATAAAATTTTTTATAGTAACAAATACAAATAAAAAGAAAAAAGTAGAAGAAATATCAAAAAAACTAGAAATAAAATATATATATTTTGCAAAAAAACCATTAAAATCAGGTTTAATAAAAGCCAAAAAAAGACTACAAGAAAAGCCAGAAAATATAGCAGTAGTTGGAGACCAATTATTTACAGATGTTTTAGGTGGAAACAGATGCAAAATGTTTTCAATATTAGTAGATCCAATAGCAGAAAGAGATATATGGATAACAAGACTAAAAAGACCAATAGAAAATTTTTTAAAGAAAAAATATTTCGAAAAAATAAACAAAGGAGGAGTTATGGATAAAAAATAATTTTATCCATACAATAGAAAATGTATATAAATGATACACATATAGTTTTTTACATTATAGTGGGATTACTAGGATTATTTGTTGGGCAATTTGTAGATTGGATGAACAAAAGATTGCCAGAATATAAAAAAGTATTTACAAAAGAGATATTCCAAGAGCATAAAATAAATCCAAAAGCAAACTATAAATTAATGCTAATAACAATGGCTCTATATCTTGCCTTACTATATAGATATGGAATTCAAAACACAATAATAGGAAATTTAAATTTAATAAAATACTTAGTACTAACACCAATGTTATTATCTGCATTTGTAATTGACTTTAAGCAACAAATTATACCAAATAGATTAAATTTAACAATGTTTGAATTTGGCCTTATAATAGCATTTTTATATGGAATGTCAAATGTAGCAATAACAATAGATATGTTATTTGGAATGAT
>ERZ1643249.2527-NODE-2527-length-16940-cov-5.195914_pt1 | contig 16940 bp, 13 predicted proteins | sample MGYA00579263_ERZ1643249 | MGnify/ENA primary metagenome ERZ1643249 (study PRJEB29033, sample SAMEA4952264) | chicken gut metagenome | biome: Broiler Chicken; feature: Gastrointestinal Tract; material: Caecum | place: Ireland | collected 2018 | study: Broiler...
GCAGCTGCGTCTCGAGAAGGAAAAACCTGTTCTGGAGGCTTTCTGGTCGTGGCTTGCTCAGCAGAAACCAGTCCGGAACAGCCGGATGGATAAAGCAGTGAATTATGTTCTGAATCGCCGAGACACAGCGGAAACCTATCTGGAAGACGGACGCTGCAGCTTTACCAATAATCTCAGTGAGAATGCAATCCGTCCATTTGCAGTAGGCCGGAAAAACTGGCTGTTCAGTAGTTCCGTAGACGGAGCGAATGCCAGTGCAGTGGTCTATACAATGGTTGAGATGGCAAGAGCACACAATCTGAATATTTACGGATATCTTAAATTTCTGCTGGAGCATCGGCCAAGTAAAGATATGACCGATGAACAGCTGGCAGAACTGACACCTTGGAGTGAAAAACTCCAATCTATCAAAAATCGCATATGAATTACTCCAACTCGCAAAGGGCTGGAGTAATTTTAAATTTGGCCGCATTATTATTTGGCGGTTACTAATTTGGAGTGGTAAACTAATGAAAAAAAAGACTTATCGCATTAAATCATCTATTCTATATGCATTAATAATATTTATTATGTTATTAATGGTAATTCTATTTTATAGGAGTAATCTTTATGAATTATGGAAAGAAAAAAACGGAATGGAGACGATTGAATACAGTGAACTGGAGTCAAAATTAAAGATTCAAGATAACTGCTATTTATGCGGTAATAATGACATGAGTTTAATTAATTACTATCATAAAAAAGGAGAGATAGGAATAATATATTTGAGTAATTGGTATGTAACAGATTTTAGGTTAAAACCGCAAGATGATATACAAACTTCAGGTGTTTCATCTGTGAGAACGAACATGGATGGAATATCTATATCTACAGATGCAATTCCATCACGAGGAATAGTTTCTACCATTGTTGATTTTACTGAAGGAGAACACATAGATTTTGAGATGTTAAAAGACAATTTATGTCAAAGTTGCCTAAATAAAATTGCAGATGTTCTCAAATATAATAAATGGAAAGTAGAATGTAAAGAGCCAATTCCTTTATGTTTAATAGACTTTCAAACACTAGATTTATATTCACTTCAATATGTATCATCTAAGTATTCTATTAGAGATTATTGGATAGTGGTATTGCAAAATGAAAAAGAAATCATTATTGATGCTTATTACTTGCCATATGATTAAAAAAATTATAATTAATAGTAGGTTGCAAGTTTTATTCTCAAGATAAGGATAAGATTATTATTAGAACAATTTTAACCGAGAGAAGCAGTTAAGTATATTTGCGCTTATTCATTTCAACATTGTTGTATTATTAGGTTCCCCCAGTTTGATACTATGTTGAAATTATTATCACATTACCTAGAATAATCAATCCAGCGAAAATAAAGTAATATTTCTACTTCAAGAATTAATTACATAAACGGCAGAACGAAGATTTTGGGAGGTTGATTCAAAATGGACACAAATGTATGGATATAAAGGATATTGACCAGTATGCCCTAAGATAATTTGTTCCGTTTCTCTATGTAGATGATTCAGATAATTCCTATGGCAGGCATAGGCAAAACATACATATTACAAGTATCACTCCCACATATACTTGAATTCATTCAGCATAGAGAAAAGATAAGTTGACGAAAGATATATCTTGTGCTATTATAAGAATGGAATTTGGATTTGTATTCATCAAAAAGATGAATAGTACATTTTTGTTTCGGTTCTATCCGAAAGAAAACTATGAGGAATTTAATGTTCCTATCACTTGTAGAAATGAAATAGAAGGCATTTAGAATGGATAATTCTAAATGCCTTTTTCTGTTTCTGAAAGGATGAAACAAATCCCAAATTCTATCTACAGATTTATGTTGGATACAATTTGGGAGGTGATGTTCAGTAAGCTGCATTATAAAAAAGAAAGGAGGGCAACGAATGAGATTTATATTATTGTCACGCAATTGTAAAGAGAAAATTAATGTTTGACATTTAGAATGAAATTTCTGAATGTCTTTTTTATTGCAAAAAAAGTAGATAGCAGGAGGAAAAAGATGAATAAATCAATCATGATGGGACGATTAGTACGAGATCCGGATATCAGATATTCTCAGGGACAAAATGGTGAGCTGGCAATTGCGAATTTCCGTCTTGCAGTGGACCGAAAATATGCAAGAGAAGATGCAGACGTGAAAGCAGATTTCTTTCGTTGTACTGCTTTTGGTAGATGGGCAGAATTTGCTGAAAAATATTTGTTCAAGGGAATAAAAATCGTGGTACAAGGACGTATGCAAAATGATAATTATACAAATCGGGATGGAGACAGAGTTTATGGCGTTTGTCTCATGGTAGATGATATAGATTTTGCTGAAAGTAAGAGTGCATCTAGTAAAATACGTGAAGAAAACGAGACAGATGATTATGACAGTGGAAATGGCAGTACCAAGAGTTCGAAAAGCTCTTCCAGAAATAATTCCAGGAACTCTAATAAAAATTCTAGGTCGCAGGAAACAGAACGATCCAATAGGCGAACGGAATCGTCCAGAAATACAACAAAAACTTCTGGAAGAAGTCAAAGCAGAAATATAGATGACGAATTTCAAGAAATGGATGAATATGATGAGGAGAATCTTGGATTTGATTAAAAGGCCGGAGGGAATTGCTCCCTCCTCCTGAATAAAGTGGAGGAATTCATTTTGGACAAAATAAAATACTGGATGGAAAAGAATAAGCAGTTATGTGTACTGACTGGAATATTAGGAATGCTATTAGCTCCGTTTATGTGGCCGTTTTTTTTAGCCATTATTTTTAATTCGTTGACGTTAGTGGTTCCTGTATTACTGGTTTATATGCTGATCAAACGACCTTGGAAGGAGGACAATTTTCATGAAAACAATAAGTGTAATGAATCCAAAGAAGAATCTGATAAACAATCCGGAACTGAAATGGAGAATAAAGATGCATCAGATGAAAAAAATACGAAAACCGATCATGTATCGTCGAGGGAACAAAAAGAGGAACAGGAATCGGTAGCAGCTAAGGATAGAGAAAATACTCAACCATCGAATGATGTAGAAACTCAAGATGTATTAGCTTGGTATCGTATGGAAGGAAAAGAACGGATTATGCGTATGAAATCAAAGCTAAGCCATGAGGGGATCACTAAATTTTCCGTGAGTAAAGAAGGAATCTGTACCGTTCGTGAAGAGAAACGTTTTCGCAGGATTGGAGTAATAAAGAGTTTTCCACAAAACGCAATATTCAAAATAGAGCGGGAACTTCAGGCTGATGGAATACACATAAAGAAAACAGGAAAATATCTATGGCTTTCCTGGGGAAAGGAGGTCCATCATTGATACATTGTACGCCACTAAATAGTATCTATTATAATTCTGGAAACGGATATACTGTAGCCTCTTACAAAACAGAGGAAGAGCTGCCGACATACATAGCAGCCAATAAAAAAGGAATTCCGGGCCAATTCACGGCTGTTGGTCTGGAATTGCCAACTGGAGCAGGATTAGAACTGGAGTTAGAAGGAGAATGGAAGAAAAGCTCGTATGGCTTTCAATATCAAGTGACAAATTTTCATGTTAATATGCCGACTACGAAAGAAGGAATACAAGCATACTTATCCTCTACCCTTATCAAGGGAATTGGCCCGATAACTGCTGAAAAAATAGTGGATAAATTTGGAGTAAATACGTTTCATATACTGGACGAAACGCCTGAAAAATTGTTAACCATTAAAGGAATTACGGAGACAAAACTTGAGGATATCTTAGACGGGTATCATAAAAGCAGTGTGATTCGTGAACTTATGGTTTATTTATCACCATTCGGTGTAACTCCTAAGAAGATTTCCAAAATCCAGGAACACTTTGGAAACGCTTCAGCCAGTATTGTGAAAAAGAACCCTTTTCGCTTATGTGAAATCCGTGGATTTGGATTCTTGACAGTAGATCCAATTGCTATAAGATCGCAGAATTTTAAACCCGATCATCCTTTACGGATAAAAGCAGCCATATCTCATGTATTAAAAGAAGCTGAAGCAGAAGGACATTTATATTTAGATAGTCAGGAAATTGTAGAAAAGACGGAAAACCTTTTAAACCATAAAAAAATACGTAAGGAAGACAGGGTTACCGAACTGGCAATAAAAAAAGCGGGTAATGAAATGATCCAGAAAGACAAAAAGCTTATTTCGAATGCCGGGGGGATTTATACTTTGAAAAGCTTTGAAGCAGAGATGGGGGCAGCAGCAGTTTTGGCAAAATTATGTCTGCAGGAGCATATGGATATAGATGTAAGGCATTTGCTTAAAATAGTCCAGAATCAAGAAAAAATAGTGCTCACTGAAAAACAGAAAGAAGCGGTTTTAAATGTCTTTGAAAATCCGGTATCTATCATCACTGGAGGACCGGGACGTGGAAAAACAACTATCATTAAAGTTATCATTGCAATCCAGGAAATATTGGATAAGGATGCAATGATACTTTTATGTGCTCCAACAGGCAAAGCAAGAAGAAAAATGTACGAGAGTACAGGATATCCGGCTATGACGATACATAAAGCCGTGGGATTGACTGGAGAAGAAGGAGAAGAAGAGTGGAATGAACTCGAAAAAATGGAAGATGATTTGATCATAGCGGATGAGTTTAGTATGGTTGATATGTATCTTGCTGATAAATTATTCAGTTGTATCAAAAATGGAGCCAGATTAGTCATGGTAGGTGATAAGGATCAGATTGAATCTGTTGGACCAGGAAATGTATTCAAAGAGATGATAGAATCTGGAATTATCCCGGTCACTGTTTTAGATGAATGCTTCCGGCAGGAAGAAAACTCAACAATCATAACTAATTCGGATAGGATTAACAGTAATCTAACGGCTTTGTTATATGATGATACATTTCAATTTTATCCGGCATCAGACGCCAAAGAGGCAGCACAGCTTATAAGAAATATTTATGAAAAAGAGTGGACTGCATGTAAAAAGGATGTCGATAAGATACAGGTATTATCCCCTTTGCGTAAAGATACAGAGGCCGGCTCAGATGCATTAAACATTATTTTGCGTGATATTGTCAACCCCAAGAAGATGGGATATCCGGAATTGACAAATGGGAAAACCACTTTCCGAGAACAGGATAAGGTGATGCAAACCAAAAACAATGACGAAATATCAAACGGAGATGTTGGTGAAGTATTAAGCATCTGTAAAAAAGATGGAAAGGATTATATGAGAGTTGATTTTGGGGATGACCGCATCATGGAATACGATGGAAGCGAATTTCTTCCATTAACCCATGCTTATGCTATGTCCGTTCATAAATCTCAGGGCAGTGAATATCCAATTGTGATCCTTCCTATGCTTTCCTGTTTTCGCCGTATGTTACGCCGTAACATATTATACACCGCCGTTACCAGAGCTAAGAAAAAAGTTATAATCGTTGGTAGTAAACGTGCTATCGCGCAGGCGATCAGGACAGACAATATCAATAAGAGAAATACTAAATTTGCTTTAAGGCTGAGAAAAGTAACGGCGGCTCTTCTGGAAGAGGCACGAAAATCTGCATAAGAGGAGAAAATAATGATATTTAGGAAAAAATCTGCAAGGATAAAAGAGTTGGAGAAAAAAATATGTAAAGTAAAACACCAGCTTGAAATAGAACAGAATAAGGTAATGACAGAAATTGAAGCTCGACAAAAAGTTGAAATGCAACTTTGGAAAAGAGAACATGAATTGAAAAGGGTACATTACTATGAGCGTCAGATAAAAGATGTAGTGAGACAAGATTATTGGACAAGGATTTTTCCTATTTTCTTTATGAATGAGCAGGAATTACGGATGATTGTCCGAAATGATCTGATTTATCACGACCAAACATGGAATCATTGGAAGGTAATTGAAGGATATTGCTCTTCATGTGGAAAAATTACAGAGTATAGAACCTTTCAGACAGAAAAGGATGCTCTATGCTATGCTGCTGGTAAACAGGTTTTTGATATGGCACCTATATCTACAATTTGTAATCAGTGCTATTATACTCAATATATAGATTGTGCATAAAATGATATATAAATAATCAGGTTATGTAGTTTCTATGTATTTATACCATTCAACAGCATAGATTCAAAGTATCACATTTTATTGTCCATGCTTCTTTAGACACAACATATAGATGTTGTGCTTGACTATGACACAATATAATGTTACTATGAAAATGGTAATTGTTTTATATACATTTCAATCGGAGTGTATATCTGACTTTTGGTTTCATCTAATAAAAGGATGAAAGTGTAATTTTAGTTTATTCTGTGCAGAGAAGATCTGAACAGCAAGAAATCATAAGTAAGGCAAGATATGAAAAATGAAATCATATCTTGCCTTTTTTATTTGCAGAAAGGAGGAGCAAGAATATCAGAGATATAGAAATTGCTCAAAAAGATTTCTGTCGCACAGAAAAAGAAAGGAGGAAAAAATGTCCGAAAACAGATTGTTCGATACATGGACAATGGAAACGGCATTACCAGAACCATTTCAAAAAATACTCAAGGAAAATGGGGGAAAAAAACTTAGTATTAATAAAGAAGATTGCTCTTGCTACAATCCCATGATCAGAGGGAAAAGTGCAAAACTACATCCGCCCACCTTACAGGCAATTTTACAGTTGATGCAAATCATGGAAGGTTCAGACAAAGGAGCGGCAGGTGTACAAAGAAGCATTGAAAATACAATAAATTATTATTGTTTGGAGTATCAGAAGGAAGATGGAAGATGTGTGATGGTATATAACCGGACAAATGGTTCCTTTAAAGGATGCAAGATTGCTGAAAATTACCAACATCTACAAACCGTTTCCAGGGGTTCAAATACTGGTGAAGAATATCTGGCTGTTTTAGCATATGCCAGTATTATCGAAGGAGAATTATTTAACCAGGAATTCAAAAATAATTTTGAAGTACTTAGAACAGAAATGATAAATGGGTGGAAACATTCAAAAAAAATAATGAGGTCCGCGTTTATCTGTTGTGATAATCTTTACCGACGCATTTCTTCTATGGATTCTGTCCAAGGAGATGCGATTCCTTTGGAACAAGAGCAACTTGCCATAGACGGAGTAATGAAATACTTACCGCCCTATTTAGTTAAATCTGGGATATATTCACCAAATCAACAGATATATGGTAAATTTGCGATTTTAAGCAGCTCAGGAATAAAAAAGGAGCAAACTATCGCAGAATTAAAATCTATCTATCAAACAGGATGGACAGTTTCTGAGGAATCAAGAAAGAGGATCCCGAAACTTCCAGAAAGTTATCAAGTAAGTATTGGCGCACAGAACATTCTGGAAAGTATTGTAAAAACGCCGGCCAGACTTTTTATGATGACTGGAGGAGCTGGAGTTGGAAAAACAACAGATGCAAGGATTATAGCTCAAGTGCTGAGAGTCCCATACTATTGTTTTACTTGCGGTCCAGAAACAGATGAAATGACGCTTTTGGCTTCGATGATTCCTAATATGCGCAAGAAGCCAGAAACAGAACCTGATCTTCCAATTTTTGAAGACATGCTGATGGACCCTGCTTCAGCACTCGCACAATTATCCGGACATTATGAGAATGGGATTGAAAGTAATGAGGCATTCCAAAAAATTCTTAGTACTGCTTTTCAAAAAGGATATGAAGCTGCGAAAGCAGAGAGGGATTTCTTACTGGTAGAATCCGAAATCATCCAGGCATGCAGGGAACCTTCTGTGATTGAAATTCAGGAACCATCTTCGATTGAAAAACCTGGTACATTAACACGGCTCAATTCACTATTTGATGATGGCGCATCAACAAACCTGTTGAATGGGGAAATCATAAGAAGGCATCCGGATACAATAGTGATCATGACCACGAATCTTAACTATATCGGATGTCAAATGTTTAATGAATCTGTTTTATCCCGTATGAATGTGATTCAACATAGGGGCGAGTTGACGAAGGAACAGATGATCATACGCGCAATCCAGAAAACAGATTTCCACGATACGGAACTTATGGAAAAGATGGCATCTATTGTCTTGAAAATCCATGCACATCTGATAAGAGAAGATATGCAAGGTGGAGTATGTGGATATCGCGAATTTGAAAACTGGATCTGGAGCTACATGGTCACTAGAAACATTGTAGAATCAGTTAAGGATACTGTTCTTAGCAAAGCAGCCCTCTTAGAGGAAGATAGAAAAGAACTCTTGGACACCTATGTTCTTCCATATTTTGAAGCAGCATAGAAAGGAGGAAACGAATGGATGAAAAGAAAGATTATAGAAAACGTATCTGGAATGCAAAGCAGAAATTGCAAGATTCAGAAGTTTTTATTTCAACCAGATATCTTCAGTTGCTTAAATCTATTGCAAAAGAAATTACGGATGGAACATTTGATAATATAACCATAAGCCGTAAACCAGCTGCCAAGTATATGGGATGGTGTGACGGCACATGTATCGAAATCAATATATGCAACATTGTAACACAGAGCTTTCTTACAAAAGAAATCAAGAATGACAGTATTGTAGGTGTTCTGGGACATGAATGTGGACACTTCAATTTTACTAATTTTAGATTGCTTGATAAATTTTTAGACGGCATTTCGGAAGGAGTATGGTATCCACGTCCCCCGTCTGCATGCTGTGAATCGGAAAATATTCGTCTGCAACAGATTAAAGAATATTTTGATAAAAAAGATAAAACAGCTCTTTTACTGATTAGGGAATGTTCTCGCTTAATTTGGAATTTGTTGGAAGATATCTATATTGAGAACAAAATGTGCAGAAAATATCCAGGTAGTATCTGCAGAGGTATCTTACAGAACAGGAGCCGGAATGGAGAATGGCTGCCGAGTCTGCGCGAACAGATCAACATGGGTTATTCTGAGCTGTCAATCATGTTCAATCTGATTGCTCAATATGCATTATCAGGAACCATAAATAATTGGGATGGTTATCAAGGCAAACTCTCCGCTATTTTGGAAGAACTCAAACCATTGATAGAAAGGGCTGTGTGTGCCCAAAATGAAAGTGCTCGTTTTATTGCAACGAATCAGATCATATTAAAGATTTGGGATCTGCTCCATGAGATGATCCGGGAAATTAAAAAAAATGAGAAGAAATGCCCGACTAATCATAAAACTCAAGAAAAGACAGACGATCAGTCCCAGAAAGCCAACCAACAAACTTCACAAAAAGCTGAAACAGGTGAGCAGAATGGGAATGATTCAGATACACAGAAAGATATCCCGGATGAGATTCAAAAATTTTTGGCACAGGTTCCTAAATTTCTTCAAAATCTGGACTCCGGTGGTAAAAATATTGGAAATCCAACGGATGAGGAGTGGGATGGTAAATGGAATGATAAAAATGCTTTTCCCAAAGACGTAGAGGATAGTATTTATCCAGATAATGATGCGAAATATCAAAATGAAGACATAAAAGAATCGGAAGCCACAACTGTTAAGAATATTGAAGAAGAATTTATGCTCCTTCTGTTGAAATTAGCAGAAGAAAAAGTTGATGAACAGGTTCAACAGGAGATCAATAGAAATTTGCAGGAACAGATGGATGGAATAGAATTTGATTCCGGCCATCGTAAAGTGAAAAAAGTGGTAAAACGCGCTTCCTCTATTCCAGAAGCAGTTAAAATGAAATACTTTCTTTATGAATGCCAGGTAAAAAGATCAATGAGAAAATTGCAGGCGTACATGCTCCCAATTTTGAAAAAACATGATTCAAAAACAGATCGGAAGCTTTGGTTCGGCAAACAGTTGGATACAAAGTATATAGCAAATCCAAGTGGCGCTATATTTCAGAAAAAAAATCAAAAAGGAGATCAGATTTCGACAGCAGTTGCTGTGTTGATTGATATCTCTGACTCTATGAGCGGCACAAGGATTGAATATGCTAAAATTGCAGCATTATGCTTGTATGAATTTTGCAGGAGCGCCGGAATTCCTATTGCTGTATACGGACATCATACAGATGGATACCTTCATAAACATTTGTCAGATGAAACGGTATTTCTCCATTGTTGTACTGAATTTCATACAGATGTTAATGACAGATATCGTATTCTTGCATTACATCCATGGGGAGCCAACCGGGATGGAGTTGCCTTAATCTATATGGGTGAAAAATTATTGCAAAGACCAGAAAAGCATAAAATCCTGACTATCATCAGTGATGGAATTCCAAATGCAAATTACTACAAAGGAGAAAAAGCAAAAAAAGATTTAAAGAGAATCCGAGAGCAGCTGATGAAAAGAGGTGTCACTTTCCTCGCAGCAGCAATTGGAGCTGATAAAAAAGCCATCCAAGATATTTACCAAGAATCGTATCTGGATATTTCGGATATTGAAAAGCTTCCAATAATGCTCTCAAAACAAGTAATGAAGTATATCAGGAGGTATTGATTCGTAATGGAAAAAAACAAAAATGAAAGAATTTCTAAACAGATCAGTGTACATAAGGGAAAAGGAAGTTTGCTTGAATTAAATAATTGTATGAAACCTGCTTCGCCTTATTTTCCCTGGCGTATGCATGCTGAAGGGTTAGAAGATGAAACGGGAACATCCTTGATTCGTTTTGTAATGGTAGATTATAACAATAGAGATGAAAGTGTTAGTGTTTATGCGAACCTCACTCCGGAGCTTGTTAAATATCTTTATAATCAGATGCTTAGAGGTGTTGAGGAATTCTCGTTTACTCAGCAGAAGATTTTTCGTGAATCTACGAAATCCCAAAAAGGAACGGTAACATGCTTTTCTATCAGTCGTCATGAATATAATCCTAATGGTGAGAAAAGAAATTATCCATGGTATGTTGAGATACAAAATGGAACCGGCATTGTAGAGAAAACAGGAAATGGAGGTCAGCACTGCAAAAAAGGAAGTTATAAAGCTGAAAAGAAAGCATCAATCTTTCTAACAGACGTAGATATTTTCGTTCTGTTTTGTAGAGCGGATAGTGTGATTAAAGCATTTGAGCGAGATGCATTATTTCACCGTAGAGATATTCTCAATCTTCAGAAATTATTAAAAAGGCTGACAGGTTCCAGTAAAGATGAAAAAATGAATAACCCAATGGCAGCATAATAAACGAAAAGGTTGCGGTATATATGAAAAAGACCTCTATATTTGAAACTGACATTGTGATACAATAACTTTAAAGAAACCTAACAAGGAGTCATTCAAATGGATAATAAACGTTTAATCGAAAGATTTAATATTGAGAGGAAAAAATTTGACCGTTCCGGCATTTATGCTTACACACAGAGAGCTTTGGCCTATAATTCCAATAAAATCGAAGGTTCCACTTTAACGGAAGAACAGACAGCATGTCTATTTGATACGGGCATGCTTCCGGTAAATGATGATTATTACCGGGCAAAAGACGTGGAAGAGATGAACGGTCATTTCCTGATGTTTAATAAGATGATTGATACACTGGAAGAAACATTATCTATAGACTTGATCAAATCCTTTCATTATGAATTGAAAAGCGGTGTATTTGAGGATCGGGCAAATGGATATGCAATTGGTGATTTTAAGAAACGTCCAAACATGGTCGGAATGTATGAGACAGTACTTCCCAAAGATGTTCCAGCGAAGATGAAAGAACTTTTAGAATGGTATCACGGGCAGCTGGAAATAGGACTTTCTAATTTGGCAGAATTTCATGCTAAATACGAAGCGATCCATCCTTTTCAGGACGGAAACGGAAGAACTGGCCGGCTTATTTTATTCAGAGAATGTTTGAAAGCAGATCTGATTCCTTTCGTTATAGAAGATCAGCACCGGATGAAATATATAGAAGGGCTGAAAGAATACCGGGAAACTGGAAAGACGAGAGTTTTACAGGAGCTGTTTTCAGAAGAACAGAAAAAATATGCAAAGAAGATTAATTATTTTCTTTGCGAAGAATATTAATCCAGGATGCCAATTATTTTATAAGAAAGAGAACAAAAACTTAAAAGATTTCAATAGATAGAAGAAAGAACTGCTTACTATGTGAGTGGTTCTTTTTTCTGTTTTATAGAAAGAGGAGATATATGGAATGCAATGAATTCGAGGAAATGACAGGCTGGCTTAGCTCGATATATCCGGTAGGATTTGTTATTGAGGTAGGGAAAACACAGTATTTTATAAAAATGAGGAAAAATCGAATTTGCTGTACAGCGTCATTATGCAAAGCCAGATACTACGCTACATATGAAGAAGCAGAAGCAGACGTGAAGAAATACTTAGGGTATATAGATTTAAACCCATATATATGCAGAGTATGCTGGACATTAATTTTGACGGAGTCCGTGGAAGGTAAATGGATTTTTTGGAATGGAAATTATTTCGATAACAAAGAGGAGCACGCAGTACGGTTTTCATCTTATGAAGATGCAGCAGATTATCTTGCAGTCCATCAACTTCAGCGGACAGGGATGATAGAACACTATTGTTTCCGGGACAGGAAGATTGTATTTGCCGCGTGAAAGGAATGGAAAAATGAAAGGGAATAATATCATGATCCATACATGCTATTCAGGGAAAGTTGTATTGTATTTTATAAACATAGAAATAGCTGATGATGAACAGCTGAAACTGATTCAACAGTTGAGCCGATGGTATTCAGATACCAATCAGGATGCAGAAGAATATGCAGAGGAATTTTATCGGTTTGTAATAGGTATTATGGATGGAATGCTCCTTTTAAATCCTAGATACTTGCTGTTAGAAGAAGTTCTGGAATCATTTTTGGGATTTCTTTCAAAGAATGACAGGAATTTATACAAAAAAGCATTTGAAAGTATAAAATCAGGAATCTGGTTAGTAATAAATCCGGAATAAACAAGAAGAATCAGAAAATGAAATGAATGCGGAAAGAAATGGGGCTGTAGGATGCAGCCTCATTCTAGAAGGAGGTTATTGAGGTTATTATGGAAGGAAAAGTGTTAGAACAATGGTTTGATATTCCGTTGTTTAGTCAGATGTATGAAATGATTTATCAACTGTCACAAAAGAAAGAGAAATACAACATAAGGAAAGAAAATGAAAGATATGCCCTGTTTCCATTTGAATGCAAGGAAAGTCTGGAAGATATTTATGACTTCCGATATCCGGGGGAGGTGCTGGAGCGGCTGAGTGAAAAAACACAAGTAACCAAAAAGCAGCTCCGGTCTTTAGGACTCGCTCTTGGTATGACATGTTCGCTCCAGGAAGAAAATATGTTTGTAGGAACGCAGAAAACGTCTTTTTTCAAATGTTTGCGAGAATGTTTTAAAGAAGATGATCCCTATATTTTAGGGATACGCTATCTTCTGGAGGAAAATAGAAAAGCAGAATTGTATTCCAGAATTCTTTCCTACCCATTTAAGGAAATAGAAGAGATTCTATTTGTTTTATGGATTTTGCCAGAAGATAAAAATGTATGGGAACAAGTTAAAAATACACTTAATGATTGTTTGGGGATAAACAGGAAGATAAGCGTATTTGAGAATGCAGAAGTTTATCTTTGGATAACGGAACATCTTCAGGAAAAAATGAATGGGTACAGAAAAAAAGATATGGATAGCTTGAAATATCTGATCCGCCTGCCCTTTGTAAATGCTGCAGGTTCAAATCGTCTGCAGGAGAAGCTTGCAGACAACGGGTATTCAATAGAAGAAATACGGTTTCTAAATATGGAGATGATTTGGAAAACCCGTTTACAGGAAAAGATACAGCGTGATTCTATAACAGCAGAAAAAATTGCTCTGGATGTATGCAGGATATTTTTAGGAAGCAAAAAGAAATATCCAACCCCAGTATATCAATTATGTGACGATCTATGCAGTTACTATACGAACTTCAGCATCAAAATCAATGGTTGGGAAAATATTTTTGAAGCTTTGGGCCAGGACTTAGAAGTATGCAATATCACATCTTATAAATTATTGTATGGATATAAAAATAAAAGGCATGCAGAAGAAAAATGGAAGTATGTCGATCTAACGGATCCTGTTTGGATTCCTCTTTATGAATGGATGGACAGGAAGGAATTTGAAGAATGTGTTGCGCTCACGTTGGCGGAAAAAGAGTACGGTAAAGAAGAATTGGAATGCTATTTGAAAAATTATCAGAAGATTACAGGAAAAGAATACCTTCAGCATTTTTGGGAGAAAGAAGACTATATGCTCCTTAATGTATTTGAAAGGCTTTCAGAGTGGATGGTTCTTGATCCGGTTTCCCTTATACAACAGTTATTGGAAGAATATAGGAGTGATAAAGAAAAAACGGTAGAAAAATGGCATATGATGACCTTTTATTTGAAGAAATACATGAATAGTATCAAAAATGTAGCAGCGTTTGAAATGCTGAAACTACTGATCCATGAATTTGGAGTCTCAGAGGAATGTTTTCTTTTTCCACTTGCCAAGATTGTGAGGAACAGTTTATGTCTTGACAGTTATGATATTAGGCATAAAAGGCTAAATTTGTACCGTTCTTTTCTGGGAGTAGAAGAGCACAGAATACTCTTTTTGTGGGCAGAAGAATTAGTTTTTTTCGAGAACCCGGAACTGTATCCGAAATTTCTTTATGAAGTGTTGAATGATAAGGATACACTTCTTTGGATGCCGTTGGACGATGCAAAAAAAATTGCTTCTGAACTTTGGCAAAATGAACAATTTGCAAACTATGAACAGAATCAGTTAAGAAAACTGTATCTGACAAAAGAAGAATACGAAGCTTACAAAAATCAGATTTCCATACAGGAGAGAAGATTAGAACTGAAACGTGAAATGATAAATCTACAAAAACTGAAAAAAGCGTTTACAGTATTAGTTGCAAAAACAAAAGGGAAAAAAGAACATATCAAGGAACTTCAGTATTTTATAAGATTTTGCTCTTATGCAGACTGCAAGAAGGCTTGTGAAATTGTGGTATCGTATTTGAAGTCGAAGTCTACTGGAATACGTATATATTCAGAAAAAGAGATTGGCACCGTATTAGTATTATTAGGGAACATTTGCCGTGCTGGCACTGCAGATTTGGAAACAGTAAGGAAGGTTTTAGACCATGTGGACGTGACAGAAAATGAGGAATAGAATTTTGTGGCATCTGAAAATTTGTGAGGAAATGGGAAGGATCAAGTTGCCATGGTGTTTTATAAAAGAATTTAGATGCGAACAGCTTCATCAGGCATGCCAGATGATAGGTGAAAGGAATCTGCAACCTGCCATAGAAATACTAAGTCAGGAAACCCTGGAATATCTAGTACGAGATCCTGCGTTTATCCCGTATCTTGCTCAGATTTGTCAAAAATCAGAAGGAATATATTTTAACAGAATAGATGCATTACTTCAAGAAGCGGCACAAGAAATCCTGTCGGAGTATCCTCTGCAAAAAATCATTGAAGTATTGGAAGATGAAACAGTCAAGACACCTGTCCAGTTTTGGTATTTACGGTATTATTATGATTTTCATTTGGATAAAGAAAAAAAGGTGGAATTAGTAAATGGTTTGATGAACTGGAAAGAAAGGGGGAACATGAATATAAAGGACTTTTCGAAAGAAGAGAGAAATTTATTGATGGAACCAGCCTTTTCAACGCAGCTTTTAGTTCCCATCTATAAAGAAAAAGAATTATGGAATCAACTTCTCAAGCCGGAAAAATTGAAATTCTTTAATACACTTGCAGAAGCTGCAGCTCCCTGCCAACAATTACGCCGTGAACATTTTTTAGAGTTCGTAAAAAATAATGAAGAATTTCAGAATTCTTTTTTAACAGTGATAGGGTATTTGGAAAAAGAAATCCATCCATTTTTTGTGGAAATGTGGCTAGAAAATGATGCATTACTCCAGGATATTAGGAGGCTGAAAAAGTTTCTTCCGGATATGGATAGGGAACAGATCAGAGAAATGATGAAAAGCAAGATATATTATATGAAGGTTCTGTACAAGGATAGGCTTCAGGACATTCCCTTAATGGAGTTGGATGAAAGAAAAAGGGAAATTATTTTCTATGCGGCGAAAAAAAACAAAAAACATTTTTTGAATTTAGTACGTAGTTCCTATCAACTTTTTATCCAACTGCCCAGTTTTACCCTTTTGTTAGAACCGGATACATATAATAAGTATTTTAATCTGAATACCTTAACCTCTAAAAATTTGAAGGAGTGTTATCATCTGTCGAGACTATCTAACTACAAGATAGATGTTATGGTTCAAAATACCTATACTTTTGAAGAATTAATGCTTTTATCAACCGCAGAATTGCATTACTGCACTTTTTACCATGAGTTATCTTATGAAAGAAGTGATATGCGTATCAAAGTTTTTCGCGAATTGATAAAACACAATTGTCTTCCTGCAAAAATGGAAAGGAATGAATTGATACATCTGGGAAAATGTTTGTCACAAAAAGCACTGTCTATGTGGATGCACGATGAACTGTCTCATATCAGACATTTACGGCATCATACGGCAGTACGGCTACTGGCACATTGGCAGGAGGTAAAGAAATTTGTTCCTTATCTTACAGAAGAAAACCAGGTTTTGTTTCTATTGAGAAATAAAGAAAGAATAAAAGAGTTTTCTGATTTTCAGGAAATGAAAGAACATATCATTGAAACGGATCATGCCTGGAAATGGCTGAAAGAAAATTTATGCATTGATGAAGCATTTATCCAAAAATATAAAGAAAATATTATCCAGTTTTTATGTGAAGGGGGTTCTGAGATTTTATTTGCTTTCTGTAAGAATGAAGGAAGAAAAATGGAAGAAATCCGGCGCCTATTATTGGCAGAACTAATGGGCCGCTTTAAAGAGCTTAAATATCATGGGAATGATCTGGAAAAAGAAATCGCATATCCCATTTCTGCTGAAATCCAAAATATATGGATGGAAAACAGCGAATTATCCCAAAATGGATA
>ERZ1643249.2528-NODE-2528-length-16936-cov-10.213850_pt1 | contig 16936 bp, 11 predicted proteins | sample MGYA00579263_ERZ1643249 | MGnify/ENA primary metagenome ERZ1643249 (study PRJEB29033, sample SAMEA4952264) | chicken gut metagenome | biome: Broiler Chicken; feature: Gastrointestinal Tract; material: Caecum | place: Ireland | collected 2018 | study: Broiler...
ATAATCTAAGCAATCTCTATAAAATTCGATGTGAGGTGGCAAAAATAATTTCTCGTTTATTAAAGATTCAATTTCTTCAATAGATGCCCATTTAACATCTTCTACCTCTTCTTTTTGAACAGTAATTTCTTCAATATTGAAATCGTGTTTTAAATAATATAAATCAACAAAATCATCTTCCGTTTTTATTGTTTTAAATAGTTTTAATTCATCAGGATTTACATTAAGTCCTAATTCCTCTTTAATTTCAGTTACAATTCCTTCTAAACTATTTTCACCAGATTTTGGATGTCCACCAGTCGTTGCCCACATATGATATTTTTCAGGAACAGTTCTTTGAATTAAAAACTTTCCTTCAGAATTTTGCATCCAAACGACAACTGTAATATAATATCTTCCATTCGGAATGGGTTGCCCTTTTTCAATAACTTCTCCAGTTTTTTGTTTATTTTCATCATATAAATCTCTTTTTTCCACATTTAATTTCCTTTCTTTTCTAAATTATAACATAGCTTTTTCAAATCTTGAAATTTATCAATTGTATACATACATTCCTTATTGTCACCAAATCCATATGATGCATATATGTAGGGAATATTATTAAGTAATGAAGCATGTTGATCAGAAGCAGTATCACCAACATAAATGGGATTTTTCATAGTATTACGTTCTATAACAATTTTAATATTTTCTGTTTTACTTAAATTAGTATTACCAGCACATTCAAAATCTTTAAAATATTTATTAAAATTATAAAAGGAAAGAAAGGCTTCAATATATCCCACTTGACAATTACTAACAATATACAAATTATTACTTTTTGACAGTTCTTTTAAAGTTTCCCCGACTTTAGGGAATAATGTCCCTCCTTCTAATTTTATAAGTACAATTTCTTCTTTTTGACATTCTGTTAAAACTTTTATAGCAACGTCTTTATTTATCCCTTTTTCCATTTTAAACCACTTAATTATATCGATATTTGTTAATCCTAAAATATAATTGATATCATTTAAAGTTATTTCAATACTATATTTATGAAATATTCCTTTCCAAGCTTTTAGAATTGTATGTGATGAATCCCACAAAGTACCATCTAAATCAAATATAATATCCATATATAGTTATCTCTTCTTTATTTTTTGTGCAATTGTTTCTATGTCAGAATCGTCACACAAAATATTTAAGTCTTTGTGAATTTCATAGCGATTTGGGATATGAACTGCTTGAGCTGAATAAAATAATAATGGAATATCAGCTGATTCATGACATCTGTCTGATTCTATTTTTCCTCTAATTAACATTCTATAAGCACCTATAGGATCTAGTGGAATATTCGCCTCTTTTACAAAATGCTCTTTATCAATTAAATATTTTCTTAATGAATTAAATGCAATATCACCTCTCAAAGTATTAGGTATATAAGATCCATGTTTACCTTTATACATAAAAAGGTAATCACTAATAGTTGGAACATTTAAACTTTCTTTGTCACCAGTAAAAACTAACAAACAAACATCATTGTTAATATAATTAAAAGTTCTTGTAGGAAAATCTAAAGTCGAATCTTTATGTTTTAATCCATGGTGATATAAAATCCAATATTGCTCAAAGAACAGCTGGAAGTCTTTTTCTAATATCAACTCTAATTTTAAAGATTTTAAAAAATTAATATATCTTTCTTTTTCTCCAAAAGTTTCTGGTCTAATTAGTATCATACCAATATTATCCAAATTAATTTCATTTAGTAAATTTCTATTAGGCATAGTTGATAATAAATTATTGTATAGATGATCTAATTGATCAGTTTTTTGCTCCTTTATAAATTTAGCAATTGTATCCCCATACATTTTTTTACTTAAAATATCATTAGCAATAAAAAAATCATCAGAGGTTAAAAGGTCATTTTCCGATTTGTAAAGAAAATCTTTTCCGAATATAGATTCTACCTTATCATAATTATTTAACAATGGATAATATGAAACATTATTCTTTTTCATAAAACACCTCAATATATCTTTCTGCAAATTTAATTAAATCATATTTTTCCAACCATAAATCGATTACTAAGCTCTTTTTAATCTTTCCATCTTCTATTATTTTTTCTAGAACATTGGCTAGTTCGTGACTGTTGTTTCCAAATATAATACCTGAAGAATTTCCTGTTACTATTTCTTGAAGAGATGGTATTCTAGATAATAATGTAGTTATACCTAGTGATAAAGATTCTAGTGCAGAATAACCAAAACTTTCTGATTTGCTTGGAATCAAAACTATATCTGCAATTTTATAGCCTTCACAAATTTCAGTAAATTGTATAAACTTGACATTGATATCATTTTGGATAGCTAAATTATTTAACAATTTAATATTAGAATCGTATTGAGAATCAAGTCCTGTAAATATAACTTGAAATTTTTTTCGTATTTTCTTATCTAGAATAGCCAAAGCATTTAAAATCAAATCAGGTCTTTTTTGAATCATTTCTAATCTGCTTGGTAACAGAATTTTTATTAGGTTTTCATTTACATCATATTTTTTTAATAGCTCTGATTTATTTTCATTGCATATTAATCTTTCTCTATTTAATGCGTGAGGAATACAAATGACATTTTGATTTATTAAGTTACTCCATTTTAATGAATAAAATTCTGATGGGGAAACAAACTTAGTAAAATTGCTATTAACCTTTTTCATAATAGAAATCATGACTTTAAATTCTTCTTCTGATCCCAAAATCATAAATTCTTCATAATTAGAATGTAAAGTAAAAATTCTTTTTTTATTTTCCCAACACTTTAAGAATAAATGGGAATTAAGTTGTATAAAGTCATATTTTTCAATATTTATTTTTGATTCTATTTCTGTTGCTATGCGAATATAAGAATTATAATTATCTAATTTACCATATTTGTTTGCTATCATATATTCATCGGCAATAACATTTTTACCAAATAAATTTAAACTGATATAGTTTATTTTTTCATTTTTATAACTTTTACCAGATAACATATATACATCTACATCATTATTTAATCTAGACATTGATATTGCTAAATCTTGTACAAATCTTTCGGTTCCACCAATAGAGTCTTTAGAAACAAACCATGGGTTAATAATTGCTATTTTCATCACTATGACTCCAAACTATATAATTTTTAGTAATATTAGTAGTATATAAATCTTTAGTATATTTTTTAGAAACTAGAAAAGCTCGTTTACTCATAACATAATACTCATCTTCTTGAAAATTAAATTTTATAGGATTTGTATTTGGCTCTATAATATATCCTATATTCTCTTTTTGAACAGTTCTCGAAAATCCAAATATGGTGGATAAAATGACGGGTTTACCTCTAGAAATACCATCGATTAGTGAATTTGGAATATCCTTTGTTATTTTTTTTTGTATAGGGTATACGACAAAATCACAATTGTCAAATTCTTCTATTAATTCTTTTTCATTTACATTTAAAATCCTAACTTTGTTTTCTAAACTACGTTTTTCTATTTCTTCTACAAATTTTTTAGTTTTATTATCTCTTAATAAAACAGTTAAGTAAAAGTTAGGATTCAGAACTAACAAATCCAATAAATATATTAAACCTCTTTCCCTTAATGGATCACCTTCAGCATTATTCCAACTTGCAAATAATAAATTAACATGAGATAAATCTATAGGTTTATTATTTTGTTTTCTTGGTATTTTAGCAGGAGTATATGAAACATGTATTAAAAATTGGTTTATTCCATATTCAATTAATTTTTGTTTATGATAATCATCTTCTACAAAAACTCCAGATAATTTCTTGTACTTTTTTAAATGTTGAGTATATTTTAGATACGGTTCTCTATACATTGATATATATATTTTTTTACCTGAGATGTTACAAATTATCCTTTTGTATAAAGATGGTTCTTCTTCAAAAATATGAATATCATCCTTACTAAATATTACATAGAAAAATAATAGGAAATAATAAATAAAAGGTGGATAAATAAATATTTTATCTTTTCGATCTTCTTTTCTAAAAGGTTTTTGATTCATAAATCTAGTTGCAGCAACTATTTTACCTCCAGTTTCTTGTAATAAATATTCCATTTGATTTGAAACTGCCTCTTTACTTCGTTTAAAAAAATCGTTTATTATAAGCATAATTATTTTTCACCCCCGATGATTTTTTCATAATTATCTAAAATATTATTAATGTATTTATCATCTCTATTATAAATATCTACAATAGAATATCTATCTTCTCTAGGCAATATGTTTTTTAAAATATTAAATAGTAACCCTCTTGTTACACCAAGTTTATTTATATTATTAAATATTCCAATTTTTAAAAGACAATTGTTTATTTCTTTAGATGAATGTCCTTGAATTAATGACATTATTATAATGGAAATTGATACGGAGATACCGTGATGAATATTTATATTATGCTCTATTTCTTTTGCTAAAATATGTTCAGATCCACTTTCTGGCCTGCCACAACCGTAAACATTAGTAATCATACCAGCCTTACCAACTATATAATATATTTTTTCAATATTGTTAATTATATTCTCAAGAGAATTATTTTTAATAAAATAAATTGTGTCGTTTAATAAATTTTGTGCTTGTTCATATATTTTTGAGTCTATATTTTCATGATTATAACTTTCTGCTAATTTCCAATCATATAATGCGGTATAAATAGAAAAGATATCAGCCAAACCATAGAGATTAAATTTTGATGATTTTTTCAAAAAATCATAGTCAACTAAAATTTTATTAGGAGTTTTTGCAAGAAGTGTTGTCTTTTTATTATTTATAGTTAAAGCAACTTTATCTGTAGCATAAACATTCGTGGACAGCATGGAAGGTATAGCAATTAAATTTTTATTAGACTGCATTGCTATATATTTACCTATATCTATTGCAGTTCCACCACCTAGGGTAACTATATTTGATATAGATAATGGAATATTGTCTATTATTTTATCGATTTTATACTTATCTTTAGTAATATCATAAGTACTTAAACAAGTTACTTCTTTTTTTATATCTATATTTACTTTTTTTAAAGATGTTGGGGAATAAATTAGCAATGAATCACTTGATAAATCCGCCAAATAATCTTTAATAACAGTTTTTATAGTTAAGTCAGAAAAATTATTACTATTTAAATATTTATTCTTAATAATTGAATAAGTTGGTACAGGTACCAATTTTTTTAATAACTTCAAATCCTTTTTTTCAATTGTTTTTCTAACTGTTTTAGCACTAATTATATTTTCATCTATTTTAAATCTTGGTACAATAAATACATCAATATTATACGATGGTAGAATCTCCATAAGGTCTCTATTATATTGTTGAGTTACTTTATCAATCGGCTCATCTCCAACGAAACGCTTTGAAATATTTAATAATGGAGCAACATAACAAGCAAACAATTCTATGTCTAATGATGCATCAACTTCAACTTTATCATTAGTTTCTTTATCAAAATAGGCTTGAAAAGTCATAAAAGTTCCAAAAACTGTTCCACTTTCTAAAACTACTACATTTTTCAAGTCTTTACAGCTTTCTTTTGCCATCTCAAATCTATCAATAAATTTAAAATATGATTTATCTTCTTGAACAATAAAAACATACAAAGTATCTACTTGTTTTGATGCATATTCAATCAATTTTAAATGCCCATTTGTAAAAGGATTACAATTCATCATTACTGCACCGTTATTTGGGGTATTTCTTTTTTTTGATTTTAAAAATTTTAAATATTTTATTAATTCTGGATTTTTATCATAATCGCTATTATTGTTTAATTGAGAACTTTTAACCAACTCTGGATTTTTTTGTTGATTTTTAGATTTTAATAAATTTTTGATATTATTAAAAATATACTCTGTTATAATCTCATTTGCTTTAGCATTACAATGAACAGGTTCTCCCATAAAATAATCATGCAGTGATGTTTTTTTGTTAATTGCTGAAGCAAATTTTTTTATATCAGTAATTCCAACTTTTTCTAATTGTTTTTTTTCTTCAGGACTTACTACAAATATAAACATATCATTTTTATGAATATTTAAGGTATCTGCTGTTCTAATATTTTCGTAGAAATCTATAGCTCTAGCACCGAAATTATTTACTTCATATTCAAGATTACTATTGTTTAATTTTTCTTGTAATAAACTTGGTATTGTGTGTTCATCATCAACGACTGCACCATAAACAATACAAGCACCAAAAATATTGATTTTATTAGTATATATTTTTGATTTGTTGGCAGTAAATCTTAATCCATTTATAACTTTACAGTATTGATTGTTAGAATCTGCTAAATAGCAGACACCATTTTTTAAAATTGTACCTGTCATTTCATTTCTTGAATTAATAAATTCTGTATTAAACATATCACCTAATACATTTTTAACTATTTTTCTTACTTCAGGATCTGATAGATTTGAATAATAATATCTATAATGCTTATCAAATGTAATCCTTAATTTTTCACTAAATGACAAATTAGTTAAATCTTCAGGAACTTGAAATTCGAATAGAATAGTATTATAACATGAGTTGTTATAGAATTCCTTAAAATAAATTAATTCGGAATAATCACATAATTCTTTTATTGTAATATATTTTCCAATTTCATTATTCATATTATATTTTTGTAAGTCAACTAGCCATCTTCTATAATCATTATTTATATTATCAGTATCAATTATAATAGAATCCTTTTCATTAATTTTTGAAATAAATTCTTCTTTATTTGAATCAATTTTGAAACAATTATATTTAGTATTAATAACAATGTAATTATATACTTTACTTTTTAGTGTCCCCATAATATATATTTTTTTAAATTCCAGTTGTTCTAACGCTTTTGATATTTTTTTATTATTTTTATATAAAGAATCCCATCGTTTTTTATTAATCCATAATTTATTATCATTTTGAATTAATTTTAATTCATATAATATATGTTTATTAAAATCTAAAACTGGTAAATATTCGATATCAAATTTATTAAATAACTTTTCAATATTTTTATCATCTGCATTACTATGCACATAGATATAATCTTTTAATATCATATCTTTTAAAGTATATTTATTAGTTATAAAGTTTTTATAATTAATTATTCCAATTATTTGCTCATTATCATTAGTTATATATACATTTCTATTAGAATTAAAGAAGTGATTTAAAATGATATTATATGCTGAACTAATATCATTCTTAATTAAATTTTCTTTAACTTTAACAATATTATCATTAAGAACATTCCACTCCATAAGACACCTCTAACTACTTTACGAAAAAAGGCAGTAATCCCATTTTTTAAGATTACTGCCTAATAAATTTTAATGGGTTGTATATTATACTTCCATAATTTATATATACATTATATAGTTTAATCAAAAAAAGTCAAGCTTTTTTTAGTAACAACTATACACAAAGCTATATATATTATGATAAAATGAAACTATCTTATATTTTGAATATAAGAAAAAAACAGCTTACTTCATATTTACTCTTTTTTGTGTTGTTCAATGTCCCTGATTCTTGATTAAAAGATATGGTTCGATTTTCAAACTTTTTGAATTTTTTTCAAGTGTATCTATTTAAATATTACCTTTAAAATTTTCAATGTCACTAATATATCTAAGACTTAAATCATATTTTTCGCCTAATTGTTCGTGTGAAAGTCCTGATTTTTTTCTTAATTTCAATATATTGCCACCTAGCATATTTTCTCTCCTTTCAATATCAATTATAAATTATTGTTACTTTACAAATCTACCAAAGTGCTTTGGCACTTTGTCAAAGAGTTTTAAAATTTAGATAAATTAATATTTGTCTGTTACTTATATTATATCATCTTATTTAAAATAATAATAATTTTGGCACTTAAATAAATACATAAATAATAAACCTATTACTTTATACAATCTGTTCTTTTTTGAAACTTGCACAGGAATTAATAAGAATATACATATTGTCAAAAAATTAATGCTATGATTTTCATATTTGAAAATGCAAATAATATTAAAAAAGTCATAAGCATTAGTAAGTCAATATATAAATCCATCATTTTTATATATTTGCCTAAAGTCTTTTTTATACTTCTTATTGTTATATACAAAATATCACTCCCTTGTCCTATATCTTCTACGATACATATTTCGTTGTGTCATTATAGAACTAACTGCTTCTCCCATATTATCACTACCATATTCTTTTTTCCATAATCTAATTCCTTTCAAAATCAGATATAATAGACGCCTAAATTTGTATGTTACCTATGTAATGCAACCTATCAAAAAGTTGCAATTTTTTTCATTTTTTTCACTTTTTTTCATAAAAATTAATTTTCTCCCTAAATTATCAAAATCATGCAATTTTGTTTTTTCCCTTATTATAAGGGCTAAAAAGTGTATGTAGTAAGTGGGTACCACGAAGTGTTACACCTGTTACTGGAATCATTCCTATTACTACCATTAAGTTCATAATTGCCTGGAAAATAATTTGGAAGGTCATACCAATACATAAATATTTGGCAAATTGGTCATTACTAGTTAGAGCAATTTTAATTCCTCGCCAGAGAATAATAGAAAATAGTCCTACTACAATGAAGGCTCCTACTACGCCAAACTCTTCGGCAATAATTGAAAAAATAAAGTCTGTTTGTGGTTCTGGCAAATAAAAATGCTTTTGAATCGAGTTTAAGAATCCTGTTCCTAATAATCCACCCGGGCCTATGGCGTAAAGACTTTGAATGATTTGAAAACCAGTACCTAGGGCATCTCTCCATGGATCAATAAATGAGGTGATTCTATCCATTCGATAAGGAGCAATAACAATTAATATTACTACTCCAATTACACCTACAATTCCCATACCTATAAAAAATTTCATGTTAACACCGGCAATAAACAGCAAAGCAATAATCGATACTACTAAAATTGCTCCTGTTCCCATGTCTGGTTGTAGCATAATAAGACCAAATAGAAAGAATAAAATACCTAGTATAGGAAACACTCCTTGTTTATAACTTTTTAAAAACTTGTTACTATTCGTTAAATATTTACTTGTAAATATAATCATTCCTAGTTTAGCAAATTCACTTGGTTGTATTCCTAACGATCCAATTCCAAACCAGGACCTACTACCGTTTCTAACACTACCTATTCCAGGAATTAATACTAAAATTAATAAAATTACACAGATAAGTAAAATAGTATTTGCTTTTTCATAATAAATCTTATAGTCTATTTTTGATACTATTAACATTATAAAAACTCCGGCAAGAAAAAATATTAGTTGATACTTTAAGTAGTGAAAGCTATCATTGAATTTATATTCTGACCAGATACTTGATGCAGAATAAATCATAATAACACCAAAAATAGATAAGGTTATTACAGCTAAAAAAAGAATATAGTCTAGTCTTTTTTTCATAGCATCACCTTATTTAATTATATTAAAACAAATAAAAAAAAGAACTTTTATCCAAGTAGATAATCAGTCTCTTTTTATGAAAAGTACTGCGATAGTTGTTATTAGTGATACTATTACATATATTACTATATTATAGATAAAACTTGCTATATTAAAACTTATGCTATGATAGAAGAATACGAATGTTGCCAAAAATATTATCACTCTAATTACTATGGTTATTAATAAAATTAATATTAATTTTTTGATAAAGTTTTTTATATATGATTCTCTTAATATTATATATTCAAAAGAACTATCTTGTTCATAGGAGAAGAAACTATAAGTTATATAAACATGAGAAGATATTTGAAACAGTGTCCATATTATTTGTATTGTACTCATATATTCTGGTACTCCTAATAGAATATTAAACTCTGTTAGAGTTTTCGTAAAGGCTGTTGTTATGATAAATAATATTATATATAAACTAAGATATAGACCGAAAACTAATAGATATTGTTTTTTTACTAATTGATAAAAACTTAATAGATAATATAACATGATATGATTCCTTTTACTTTTCTTTGGTCACTGTACCTGCATCAAAATGATAAATTACATCTGATAGATTGTCTAGATCCTCTTTGATATGGGTTGATATCATAATTAGTTTTCCTTTTTTTCTTTCTTCTTTTAATAATGCGCTTATCTCTTTTACACTATTTTCTTCTATTCCATTAAATGGTTCATCTAAAATCATAATTTCCGGGTCTTCCATTAGTACTTGGGCAATTCCTAGTTTTTGTTTCATTCCTAGAGAATATTCGCGATACTTTTTATCTTTTTCTTCATAGAGGTTTACTTTTTTTAGCGTTTCTTCTATTTCTTCTTTTCCTATTTTATTTTGAATTTTTGCTAATAATTCTAAATTTTCATAACCTGTTAATTCTGGAAAGAAATTTGGCTTTTCGATTAGTGCTCTCATATTTGGTACATAGAGATTATTTTTATTATAACTTTTTCCATCGAATAATACTTCACCTGTTGTTGGTTTATATAGTCCACATACTACTTTTAAAAATACACTTTTTCCTGAACCATTTCTACCATTTAACCCGTAAATATGACCATTTGTTAATTCCATATTGATATCTTTTAATACCATATTCTTTCTAAACTGTTTACATAAGTTCTTTATTTCTATTTTCATATACGACTCCTTATTTGTTTTTTTCACATTGAATTACAAATTTTTCTTTATTTTTATATGCTAGATATACTAGACCAAAGGATACTAGTACCATACATAGATTTATTAATAACAATGGTCCTACTCCGTATAGATCATTCATTCCAAATACATTTAAAATATTAAATATCATTCCAAGCTCACTGTGAAATACTCCTCTTATAATGATTAGTCTTACTACTGTTTCTAAGACTATTTCAATTGCCAGATATAGTATATATGATATGATGATACAAGGAATAGTTTTTTGTTGCTTTCTCGCAACTAGTAGTGCGATATGTACAAAAATCATAGAATATAGAGTAACATTTATTAAGTAAGATATCACAAATAAAACTGGATGATAGATGATATTACTTTGCCACATGCCATGAGAGTTTATAATTGCATATTCTGGATTTAATGACGTATTCATCATAATCGGTATCATCATAATTAAGCTTAATAATGCTAATACCCAGATGTATTGATAAGCCGTTTTTAATAATTTCTTTAAAAACGAATGATAGCTTTCTCTGGAATTTGAATTTATTATTTGTTTATATTTTAATTTTTTACATACTTTTATCATTGTTGGTATTACAACTATTAAAAATGCAACATAACCGATATACTGTACTTGCCAGGTCAAGGCATCTGCAAATACGGTGTAAAAATCTAGTTCTACATCTTTATTCTTTATGACTTCTTCACACCATTCTTTTTGGTTTGTTCCTTCCCTTTCACACTCTTTAATTAATTGTTGCTCTGCATTCACGTATCCTTTATATTCTTGTAAGCTTTTATATCCTCCGGTTATGAAGATTATACTAACAACTATGATTATTAATATTATTAGTATATTATTTTTTAAAAATGTTTTCATTTTATTTACCCTCACTCAATTTCTACTCTACTTACTACCTTTACTTTTTTGTTAATTATATTTTATAAAAGGACTATTTTATAGTCCTTTTATAGTCCTTTGTTTTTTAATCTTCTTTTTCTAAGAGTGATTCCTACCAATATCACTACTCCAGCTACTGCAATAGTAGTAGCTGTTCCTCCAATTATTAGTAACATATTATTTTCTTCTTCTACTGTTACTTCAAACGATGCTTCTTTTTCTTCATAAATTACAGTTACTTTCTGCGTACCTGGTTTGGTATTATTATAACCGGTTACTTTTACTTCATTTGATGACATTTTTATCTCAGATGTTGTTTCATCTTTATATATAACTGTAATAATTCCACCTTCTAAATTTAGCGGGTCACCTTTTTTATAAACTGTCTTCGTTGGATTACTTTTAATTGTTATTTTTTCTACTTCATCTTTTACTGTTATTTTAAATGAAGTTTGTTGTCCTCGATAAGTCACTGTTATAGTCTGTTCTCCTGATGTTATATTATCATATCCAGATATTTCTATTTCTTTTGATGTCATTGGTATACTTGCAGTTTTTCCATCACTATACACAACATTAATTACTCCATTTGTTAAGTCTAATTCTTCTCCTTTTGTATAAACAGTTTTTAGTGGATTTGTTTTAATAGTTATTCTTTCTATTTCATCTTTTATTGTTACATTAAAGGTTATGGTTTTTCCTTGATAAGTAACAGTTATAGTTTGGTTTCCAACATTATTGGAATCAAAGCCTGTGACTTTTACGTCGCTTGATGTCATTGGAACATCTGCTTTATTACCATCTCCATATGATACTGTAAGTACTCCACCTGTTAAATCTAAGGTTTCTCCTTTAATATAAGTTGTTTTGTTTATATTATTTTTAATACTTATTCCTGTTATTGAATTCCTTACTGTTACATTAAATATTGCAAATTGTCTTTGATATGTTACTGTAATTGTTTGTTGTCCTATTTTATTACTATTATATCCGGTTATCTGTAAATCGTTTGATGTCATTGGTATATTTGCTGTTGTGTTATCTTCATATAATACTGTAATTATTCCTCCGGTTAAATCTAGGGTTTCTCCTTTAATATAGGTTGTTTTATAAATACCTTGTTTTATTATTATTCCTGTTACATCATTTTTTACAGTTACTTCGAATGTTGTTTGTTGTCCTTGATAAGTAACTGTAATTGTTTGTTGTCCTAGATTATTAGCATCATATCCTGATACTTGTACTTGATTTGCTGTCATTGGTATATTAGAAATTGATCCATCTTCGTATGATACAAGAATGACTCCCGAAGATAAATCTAAGTTTTCTCCTCTAATGTAAGTTGTTTTAGTTGGTCTTGTTTTTATTTGTATTCCAACAATATTATTTTTTACTGTTACTTCAAATGTTGTTTGTTGTCCTTGATAAGTAACTATTACTGTTTGATTACCAATTTGATTGCTGTCATATCCAGTTATTTGGACATCACTTGAGGTCATTGGAATGGTAGCACTTGTGTTATCTTGATATACTGCTGATATTGTTCCTCCAGTTAAATCTAGGTTTTCTCCTTTGATATATGATGTTTTACTAGGTTTAGAACTTACTTCGATTTTAGAAATTTCATTTTTTACTGTTACTTCAAATGTTGTTTGCTGTCCTTGATAGGTTACTGTGATTGTTTGCGTACCAAGTTCATTTCTATTATATCCCGTTATTTCTATATCACTTGAAGTCATTGGAATGGTAGCACTTGTGTTATCTTCATATAATACTGTGATTATTCCACCTGTTACATCTAAGGCTTCTCCTTTAATATAGGTTGTTTTACTTGGTTTAGTTTTTATTTCTATTTTTTCTATATCATTTTTTACTGTTACTTCGAATGTTGTTTGCCTTCCTTGATAGGTTACTGTGATTGTTTGTTTTCCTGTTTTACTAGCATTATAACCTGTTATTTGTACTTCACTTGAGGTCATTGGTATATCTGCAGTTGTTTTATCTTCATAGGATGCAGTAATTACTCCTCCCGATAAGTCTAAGCTTTCTCCTTTGATGTAGGTTGTTTTTGTTGGATTGGTTTTAATTGTTATATTATTTACTTCATTTTTTACTATTACTTCAAAAGTCAATGTTTTTCCTTGATAAGTAATGGTTAAGGTTTGATTACCTATTTGATTACTATTATATCCTGTTACTTGTACTTCACTTGAGGTCATTGGTATATCTGCAGTTGTTTTATCTTCATAAGATACTGTAATTATTCCTCCAGATAAGTCTAGGGTTTCTCCTTTAATATAGGTTGTTTTATTTATTTCTTTTTTGATTGTTATTAAAGTTACTTCATTTTTTACTGTTACTTCAAATGTTGTTTGCCTTCCTTGATAAGTCACTGTTATCGTTTGATTTCCTACTTGACTACTGTTATAACCTGATACTTTTACATTGCTTGAAGTCATTGGTATATTATCCGTTGTTTTATCCTCATAAGATACTGTAATTATTCCTCCGGTTAAATCTAGACTCTCTCCTTTGATATAGGTTGTTTTATCTGGTGTTTTCTTTACTTCAATTTTTTCTATATCATTTTTTACGGTTACATTAAATGTTGTTTGCTTTCCTTGGTAAGTCACTGTTACTGCTTGATTTCCTGTTTCATCACTGTCAAATCCTGATATTTTTACATCGTTTGAAGTCATTGGTATATCTGCAGTTGTTTTATCTTCATAAGATACTGTAATTATTCCTCCAGATAAGTCTAGGGCTTCTCCTTTAATATAAGTTGTTTTATCTGGTGCTTTCTTTACTTCAATTTTTTCTATATCATTTTTTACGGTTACATTAAATGTTGTTTGTTTTCCTTGATAAGTTACTGTTAAGGTTTGACTACCGATTTGATTACTGTTATATCCTGTTACTTGTACATCTGATGCATTCATTGATACTTCTGTACTTGTACCATCTTGATATATTACTGATATTGTTCCAGCAGTTAAGTCTAGATTTTCTCCTTTGATATAAGTTGTTTTATTTGGTTTTGTTTTTAATTCAATTCTATTTATATCATTTGTTACATTTACATTAAATATTGCTATTTTGCCTTCGTAGGAAATCATTACCATTTGTATACCGACTGTATTACTGTTATATCCTGTTATTCTGAATTCACTTGATGTCATAGGAAGAGTTGTCTTTTTTTCATTTGAATAAGTAATTGTAACAATACCACCCGTTAAATCTAGATTTTCTCCTTTAATATAAGTCGTTTTATCTGGTTTCTTGGTTACCGCTATGGCTTTTACAGTAGGTGGATTTTCTGGTGTTGTTTCATCTTCTGATGCAAGACTTACTTCTATATTTTTATTAAATTCTTCTTCAAAATCATCTAGGGTCATTTTTACAGCTTCTTCACTAGTATCTGTTATTTTATGCATACTTAATGCTACATATTCCGTATCAGCCCTAGTTGTTAGTGACTCTCCATTACGTAATAACGTTGAGTTTACTAGTACATGATCTTTCGTTATTTCTCTTACGGTAAATACTAGATTTTCTCCTGTTATTTTTGCTGTATATTTTGTATTTGGTTCTACTTCTAGATATCCATCTACACAGATTCTATCTTCTCCATTTGCAAAATAATAACCTTTTTGCCAATCATAAAATCCTTTTCTCCAGTTATTAATGTCCGCTAGATTTACATCTTTTATATTTCCTTTTACTTTGTTTGTTACGGTAACTTGGCAACTTGCAGATAGTGTTTTTCCACTTTCTGTTGTAATAGTTGCGGTAACTGTAACTGTACCTTCTGCACCTCCGGCAAAATTTCCTTGAATATTAATTAGCTCTGGTATTCCTTTTGGTGCTAAGTTACCAGTTGGTCCTACTGTTAAAATATTAGTATCACTGGATGTCCAAGTGATTTTTGTTGATTTTCCTGCATTTGCTGGTTTTATTGTTGCTTTTAAAGTTACTCTTTCCTTGGAATTGTAATCTATTGTTAAATTACTATGATTTAGTGTAATACTTGTTGGTTCTACATCTTCATCTACAACATCGTTAGATAGTTCTTGTCCTTCGGAACCTTTTACTAATCCTTCTAGTACTCTTGGATAAATCCAAGTTAATTCTTTTCTATCTAGTAAGTTCATAGTAGCATTTTTTCCTGTTCCTTCATCCCAGTAGAAACAAGTGATTCCCAGAGATTTTGCTGTTCTTACATAATAATTTAAAGCAGTTGCTGCTTTTGAGTCTCCAACATACCCTGTTCTAGTTCCAAACTCACCAATGATTAGTCCAGCATTCGCACTATTTGCTTTGTCTGCTAATCTTTGAAAAGAAGCATACAAACTGTTATTATTTCCAGATTGATATGTTCCATCCCAGTCATATATATGAGCACTTAGAATAAGATGGTTTTCTACTGTATCTGTAGGAAATTTAAAATTATCTACTGCCTGAGCTACTGCTTCTGCACCATATGTATTTAATACTAAAAATCTTGTTGCATTGTTTCCACCTGTTGATCTTACTGTATCTACAAATTTTTGATTTAATCTGTTTGCAGCATCAAAATGAGCACTTGTTACTTTGTCTGTTTCATATGATCCTACCCAGGAAGTCGCACCATCTATCATTAGTTCATTATATCCTTCAAATAACAACTGATTATCATAGTTTTTAAACTCTTCGGCAATTTGTTTCCATAACATTTCTAATACTGCTTCATACTTATTTCTTTTGGTTGTATCTGTACTCGCAAAAATCCACGGCCAAGCACCATGACCTACATCATGATGAACATTTAAAATAATATAAAGTTGATTATCTCTTGCATAGTTTACTACATCTTTTACTCTTTGCATCCATTTTTCTTCAATTTTAATATTTTTTATTTGGTCTACTGTCAAATTATTAATATCAATATCTTTTACTTTGTTTCCTGATGCATCTTTATAATATACATGGTCATACCAAGTAACTGGTATTCTTATAGCATTAAATCCTGATGTTTTTACCTTTGATATCATTCCTTTTGTCGTTACAGGATTTTCCCATAGAGTTTCGTAGTAACTAGATTCTATTACTTTGTTTTGCCCGTCAGGTGAGTCTAGTGTATTTCCAAGATTCCATCCTAATTTCATATCTTTTACTACTTCTTTGGCTGATGATGGTACATTGTAAGAACTGGAATTTCTTTTTTCTATCTTTAAGTTTTCTTGTTCTCTATTATTAAAAAAGTCTACTGTTTGCATCACTACAGTTATTACTATCATGATACTTAGAATACTAACTATTATAATTTTCTGTGATTAATAAAACAAAATGTCCGCTTTTTTCATAAGTATTTACAAAACAAAAT
>ERZ1643249.2529-NODE-2529-length-16935-cov-5.845024_pt1 | contig 16935 bp, 15 predicted proteins | sample MGYA00579263_ERZ1643249 | MGnify/ENA primary metagenome ERZ1643249 (study PRJEB29033, sample SAMEA4952264) | chicken gut metagenome | biome: Broiler Chicken; feature: Gastrointestinal Tract; material: Caecum | place: Ireland | collected 2018 | study: Broiler...
TGAGCGCACAGTTTCCGCTTTTGATCGGGTTCGTATTACTCCCTTACAGTATAATGTAATATCGTAAATCGGATAGCGGGGTGAGATATGACGCTGCAAGAGATCGTAGCAAAGAGCAGGCGCATCGTCTTTTTCGGCGGCGCGGGCGTTTCGACGGAGAGCGGGATCCCCGATTTCCGCAGTGCGGACGGGCTGTATCGGCAGAAGTATTCCGTTCCGCCCGAAACGATGCTGAGCGCGCAGTATTTTCATTCGCATACGGAGGACTTTTTCCGCTTTTACCGCGAGAAGATGCTCCCGCTCCGGGCGAAGCCAAACGCGGCGCATCGGAAACTTGCCGATTGGGAGCGGGCGGGCAAGCTCCTTGCCGTCGTCACACAGAATATCGACGGACTGCATCAGGCGGCAGGCAGTAAACGCGTCTTTGAACTGCACGGGAGCGTGCATCGCAATTATTGCTTGAAGTGCGGGAAATTCTATCCCGCGCAGTTTATTGCAGAAAGCCAAGGCGTTCCGCGCTGTACGTGCGGCGGCGTGATAAAACCGGACGTCGTATTGTACGGAGAACAGCTCGATTCTGAAACGGTGAACGGCGCGCTTGCCGCCATCGCCTCTGCGGATACGCTCATCGTCGCGGGAACGTCGCTGACCGTCTATCCCGCCGCGGGCTTTATCGATTATTTCCGCGGCGAGAATTTAATTCTCATCAACCGCGATGAAACGCCGCTCGATTCTTCCTGTACGCTCGTCGTACACGGGAAGGTGGGCGAGATCCTCGGCGCATTGCCGTCATATACGGAAGAAACGCTATGAATTATCACATTGTCACATACGGCTGTCAGATGAATCTTCACGAATCGGAGAAGATCGCGGGGATTCTCCGTTCTGTCGGCTATGAAAAGGAAGTTCCGCTCGAAGAGGCGGATATCATCGTATTCAACACCTGCTGTATCCGCGAAAACGCCGAAAACCACGCGTTCGGCAATATCGGCGCGCTGAAAAAACTCAAACGGCAGAAAAAGGGGCTGATCATCGCGGTGGGCGGCTGCATGGCGCAGGAACCCGGGAAGGTCAAAGTCCTGCAAGAAAAGTTTCCGTTCATCGATATTATCTTCGGAACGCACAATCTTGCGGAACTTGCCTCGCTCATCGAACGGAAGAAGAGCGAAAAACGCGTTGTTTCCCTCTATGAGGACAGGCGGGAGACGGAGGACGGCGCGCAGCCCTGCCGCACGAGCTATCCGAACGCATGGGTGAATATCACCTATGGGTGCAACAATTTCTGCACGTACTGCATCGTGCCGTATGTGCGCGGCAGAGAAAAGAGCAGGAGCGCGGCGGTCATTCTCGACGAGGTGCGCGGGCTTGTGAAGGAAGGGTATAAAGAAATCACGCTGCTCGGGCAGAACGTCAACTCCTACCGCGACGGCGATGTGGATTTTCCCGCGCTGCTCGATATGGTCGCTTCTGTGGAAGGCGATTTCCGCCTTCGGTTCATGACCTCTCACCCCAAAGATTTTTCCGCGCGGCTCGTTGCAGTCATGAAGAAACACGATAAGATCCTCAATCTTCTGCATCTTCCCGCGCAGTCGGGTTCTACGCGCATTTTGCGGCTGATGAACAGGCGTTACACGCGCGAGGAGTATCTGGAAAAGGTCGCGCTCTTGAAGCGGGAGATCCCCGAAGCGGAAATTACGACCGATCTGATCGTCGCGTTCCCGACGGAAACGGAAGAGGAGTTTGAGGAGACGCTCTCCCTCGTCAAAGAGGCGGACTTTGCCTCGGCGTTCACCTTTATCTATTCGCCGCGCACGGGAACGGAGGCGGCGAAGATGGAGGGGCGCATCTCCGACGAGGTCGCCAAAGACCGCATTACGCGGCTTGTCGCCTGCGTCAACGAAAACACGCGCCGCAAGAGCGAGAAGTACGTCGGCAGAGAAATCGAAGTCCTGTGCGAGGATTACGATGAAAAGCGCGGGTTGTATCTCGGGCGCGAGCCGCTCGGCAGAATGGGGTATTTTGCGAGCGATACAAACTGTATCGGGGAGTTTGTCCGCATGAAGGTCACGCGGGCAAACGGCGTATCTCTCTACGGGGATAAGATAGAAACGCGTTGAGCGGGAAAGAATTTTACGGAGGACGATATGGCGCTCTCGCCGATGATGGAACATTATCTCTCCATGAAGGAGAAATATAAAGACTGCGTTCTGTTTTACCGTCTCGGAGATTTTTACGAGATGTTCTTTGACGATGCGGTGCGCGTCTCGAAACTGCTCGATCTTACGCTCACGGGGCGGGACTGCGGGCTGAAAGAGCGCGCTCCCATGTGCGGGATTCCCTTCCATGCGGCGGATGCGTACATTGCAAAACTCGTTTCGATGGGGGAGCGCGTCGCCATCTGCGAACAGCTCACCGAACCGACTGCGGGAAAGGGAATGGTCGAGCGCGACGTTATCCGCGTCGTATCCGCGGGTACGGTCATCGAGGAGAATCAGCTCGACGAGAAGAAGAACAATTATATCGCGTGCGCCTATAAGAGCGGCGCGGCGTATGCGCTTGCATGGGCGGATATTACGACGGGCGAGCTTTGCGCGGAAGAGCTTTCGGGGCGCGAAAACGTTATCTCCGCGCTCGTCAATCTTGCGGTTGCGGAGGTGATCTGCAACGAGGAAATGCTCTTCGACGCAAAGGAGGACGTAGAGGCGAGCCGCGGCGCGCTTCCCGCGTTCTCGTGCTATCTGCCGTGGGCGTTTGAAAGGGCGGCTGCGGAGCGGAGCGTGTGCGAACAGCTCGGCGCTGCTTCCTTGGAGGCGCTCGGACTGGACGGAAAGGACGGCGCGGTCCGCGCGGCGGGCGCGCTGTTGGAGTATCTCCGCGAAACGCAGAAGCACGCCTTAAAGAACATGAACGCGATCCGCGTTGTGGACGCGGGCAGAAATATGACGTTGGACGCGAACGCCGTCCGCAATCTCGAAATCTTGAAAAACAACGCCGAAGGGAAGCGGTACGGCTCCCTCCTTTGGCTGCTCGATCATACAAAAACGGGGATGGGTGCGAGAAAACTCGTTGCAATGCTCTCCGCGCCGCTTGCGGATAAGGCGGAGATCGAGCGCCGTCTGGACGCCGTGGACGAGCTTTTCAAAGGCACGGTCGTGCGCATGGGCATTGCGGATATGCTGGGCGGCGTGCGGGATATCGAGCGGCTGACGGGGCGCGTCTCCAACGGAAATTTACAGCCGCGCGACTGTCTTGCGCTCTCTTCCTCGCTTGCGGCTGTGCCCAATCTCAAATTCCAGCTGATCGGATTTTCTTCGTCGCTCCTGCGCGAGATCGCGGACGACCTCGTCGATACCAAAGAGATCTGCGATCTGCTTGACAGGGCGATCTCTCCCGACGCGACGACGCTGAAAGAGGGGAACTATATCCGCCGCGGATACAGCGAACAGCTCGACGAACTGCGCGCCGTGAAGGACAACGGCAAATCTCTCGTGTTAGAGCTTGAAACGCGCGAGCGGGAGCGCACGGGAATCCGCAACCTGAAAGTCGGATTTAACCGCGTGTTCGGCTATTACATTGAAGTGACCAATTCCTTTAAGGATAAAGTTCCCTATTCCTACGTTCCCCGACAGACGCTCGCGAACTGCGTGCGCTATACGACGGAGGAACTCAAAGATCTGGAAGGGAAGATTCTCGGCAGTACGGACGCGGCTTCCCGGCTCGAAGAGCATCTGTTCGGCGAGCTTATGGAAGTGCTTTCGCGCAATATTCCCGTTTTTCAGAGGATCGCGGGGGCGATCGCGCTGCTCGACTGCCTCGTTTCCTTCGCCTCGGTCGCCAAAGAAAACAAGTACTGCCGCCCCGAAATCGCGGAGGGCGGCGCGTTGGAGATCGAAGAGGGGCGGCACCCCGTCGTTGAGGCGATCTCGAAAGACCGTTTCGTTCCGAACGACTGCCGTCTCGACAACGGCGACGACCGCACGATGATCATCACGGGACCGAATATGGCGGGCAAGAGTACCTATCTGCGGCAGGTTGCGCTCATCACGTTTATGGCGCACGTGGGGTGTTTCGTTCCCGCAAAGCGCGCCCGCGTTCCGCTGTGCGACCGCATTTTTACGCGCATCGGCGCGAGCGACAATCTCATTCTCGACAGAAGTACCTTTATGGTGGAGATGACGGAAGTCGCCAATATCCTCCGCAACGCAACCGAGCGCAGCTTGCTCATTCTCGACGAAGTCGGGCGCGGAACGAGCACGTTCGACGGGCTTTCCATCGCGTGGTCGGTCATCGAATATCTCACCAACAACGTGCGCGCAAAGACGCTTTTTGCGACCCATTACCACGAACTTACGGAGCTGGAAGGAAAGCTGGAAGGGGTCAAGAACTATAAAATCAACGTGCGCGAGATCGGCGGGAGCATCGTTTTTCTCCGTAAGATCGTGCGCGGGGGCGCGTCGCGCTCGTTCGGCGTGGAAGTCGCTTCGCTTGCGGGCGTTCCGGAAGAGGTCACTTCGCGCGCAAAAGTTATTCTGAAAGAGCTTGAACGCGGCGAAAAACGGCGCGAAAAGCTGCCCGAGCCGACGGAAGAGCCGCAGGAGAGCGAAGAATTCAGCCTTCGCGAGGAATTGCGCGGCATTGACGTGAACACGCTCACGCCGATGCAGGCGCTTGCCTTGCTCGCCGAGTTAAAGGAGAAAGCGCAATGATCAATCTTCTCACGGCAGACGTCTATAATAAAATTGCGGCGGGGGAGGTCGTTGACCGTCCCTATTCCGTCGTCAAAGAGCTTGTGGAAAACGCCGTCGACGCGGGCGCGACGGAGATCTCCGTCGAAATCGAAGGGGGCGGAAAGAAGCGTATCCGCGTGACGGACAACGGGAGCGGAATGGAAAAATCCGATCTTCCGCTCGCCTACGCGTCGCACGCGACGAGCAAACTCAAAGTTGCGGACGACCTCTTTGCGATCCGTACGCTCGGATTCCGCGGCGAGGCGATCGCCTCCGTTGCTGCGGTCTCGAAAATGGAGATCGTCTCCCGCACGGCGGAGGGGGAGGCGTATTCGCTCCGCTCCGAAGGCGGCGTGCTCGGCGAAGTTCTGCCCGCCGCAGGCGCGAAGGGGACGGTAGTCACCGTTGACGACCTGTTTTTCAACGTTCCCGCGCGGCTCAAATTTCTGAAATCGGACGCGCAGGAAGAGGGCGATATTGCGGGCGTTATGGCGCGTTTTCTGCTCTCGCACCCCGAAATTTCCTTTACCTACCTCGCAAACGGGAAGATCAAATACCGTTCGTTCGGAGACGGGCTGCCTGCCGCACTCGCCGCGGTTTACGGCGCGGGGATTTTAAACGACTGCATCGAGATCGACGCGGAAAAACATGGGATACGCATTCACGGATTTTTAGGAAACCGCAACTTTTTCAAACCGAACCGCACGTGGCAGAGCCTGTTCGTCAACGGGCGTTACGTCGTCAATCAGACAGTGGGCGCGGCGGTCACCAACGCGTACGCAAGCTATCTCATGAAGCGGCAGTATCCGTTCTACGTTCTGTTTCTTGACGTTCCGCCCGAAATCGTGGACGTGAACGTTCATCCGAACAAGGCGGACGTTCGCTTTGCGGATAATCAGATCATTTACGGGTGCGTTTACTCCGTTGTTTCGGCGGTGCTGGACGGCAACTCCCGCGCGCTCGAATATCTCGTCAATCAGCCGAAGCCCGCCGCTGCGGAAGTGCAGGAAGAGGTAAAACCCGCACCTGCGCCCGTATTTACGGCAATGCCCAAACCGAGCGCGCCGCCGCAGCAGCAACAGCAGACTATGAGCTACGAGGCGGCGAAAAAAGAGGTGAAGTTCGATGTCTCCATTCCAAAGGGAAACGAGCCGCGTTTCTTTGACGAGCCGCCCGTGCGGATGGAAGTCCGGTCGCCTGCCTCGGAAGCGCCGCTTGGAAATGCGGCGGAGGACGCGTTTGCGGAAAATCAGCGGTTTCTCCGCGAACAGGCGGTAAAGGCAAAACAGGAGCGCGTCGAGCCGGATACGCTGACGTACAAAGGGGAACTGTTCCGCACCTACCTCATTTACGAGGCGGGAGACTGTGCCTATCTCATCGATCAGCACGCCGCGCACGAGCGCATTCTGTACGACCGCCTGCGGGAAAAATGGGAAAACCGTTCCGTCGTCTCTCAACCCATGCTCGCGCCGTTCCTCCTTACCGTCAACGGGCAGGAATTTGCGTTCTTGGAACGGAACTTTCCCGTCCTGCGGGAAATCGGATTTGAGATCGACGCCTTCGGCGACGACGCCGTGAAAGTCTCGGCTGTTCCCGTCGAGCTGATGGGGATCGACCTGAACAAATTTTTCGGCGAGGTGCTGGCGTCCATGGAGACGCTCCGCGCCATTAAACTTGCCGATATTCTGAAAGATAAACTTGCGACTGCCGCCTGCAAAGCGGCGGTCAAGGGCGGCGAACTTCTGAGCGAGCATGAAGCGCGTTCACTCATTCGCGAGACGGGAGGCGATCTGGGGCTGAAATGCCCGCACGGCCGTCCTGCCGTTGTTAAAGTCAGAAAGAGCGAGCTTGAAAAGCTCTTTAAACGGATCGTATGAAAAAACTGCTCGTCATTTGCGGCGCGACCGCGTCGGGGAAAACATCGCTCGCGGTGGAGTGCGCGAAGCGGTTGGACGGGGAAGTGATTTCCTGCGACGCGCTGTTGGTGTATCGCGGTCTGAATATCGGAACGGCGAAACCGACGCGGGAGGAAATGGGCGGGATTGAGCACCATCTCATCGACGTGGCGGACCCGACCGACGGCTTTACCGTGCATGATTTCGAGCGGCTTGCGCTCGACGCCGTTGCGGATATTTCCGCGCGCGGCAAAGTGCCTGTGCTCTGCGGCGGAACGGGATTCTATCTGAACGCGGTGCTGTTTCAAAGCGGATTCGGGAACGCCGCGGCTGACGAGGGCGTCCGCGCAAAATATAACGCCATTGCGGCGGAAAAGGGGAAGGAATATCTGCACGGGCTTTTGCAGGAAGTGGATGCGGAGAGCGCGGCGGTTCTTCACCCGAACGACGTAAAGCGCGTTGTCCGTGCGCTGGAAATTTACGAACTGACGGGAAAAAAGAAATCCGATCAGCAGGACGGCAGAGGTGCGCGCTTTCCCTACGAAGCGTTTGCGTTCGACTATCCGCGGGAGGTATTATACGAGCGAATCGACCGCCGCGCCGCGCAGATGTTTGAAGAGGGGCTTGTGGAAGAAGTCAGGGAGTTGTTGGCTTCCGTGCCTGAAAATGCGCAGTGTATGCAGGCGATCGGGTATAAGGAGGTCGTCGAAGGGCTGAAAAATGGCGATAATCAAAGTACTATGTGTGACATAGTACAGAAAAACACCCGAAATTATGCAAAACGACAGCTCACCTTTTTTAAAAAATTGCCTAATTTACATTGGCTGACGCCGTCGGACGCGGCAGTCGAGGAGGTTATCAGGATCTATGACCGTTGAAGAACGGATCGCGCGCGCGGAAGAGACGCTGCGCGAAAAATTTGCGGCGATCGACGCGATTGCGCTCCATAATCAGGAAAAAGTACTCAATGCGTTCAAGGAAGAACGCATTGCGCTCCGCCACTTTGCGCCGAGCACGGGTTACGGCTACGGCGACGAGGGGCGCGAGGTTTTGGGAAAGGTGTATGCGCGCGCATTCGGTGCGGAGCGGGCGGTCGTATCTCCCGCGCTTTTAAGCGGAACGCACGCGCTTACGGTCGCATTGTTCGGGGTTTTGCGCCCGAGTGATGAAGTTCTCTGCATCAGCGGAATGCCTTACGATACGCTGCGCGGCGTGATCTGGGGCGAGGGAAACGGCTCGCTGAAAGATTTCGGGATCTCTTTCGACGTTGTTCCGCTCGACGAAAACGGGAAAATCGACCTTCCCGCCGTGCGCGAAATGCTTGCGCGCAAATCCTATAAAATGGTATATCTGCAACGCTCCCGCGGGTATGAACTCCGCGATTCGTTTACGGTGCAGGAGATCGGCGCGGCGTGCGCGGCTGTTCGCGAGAGCGGCTTTGCGGGCTGCATCTTTGTGGACAACTGTTACGGCGAGTTTGTCGAGGAGCGCGAGCCTTCCGAAGTGGGCGCGGACCTTATCGTCGGGTCTCTCATTAAAAATCCCGGGGGCGGGCTTGCGCCGACGGGCGGGTATATCGCGGGGAAAGAAACGTACGTTTTGCAGTGCGAAAACCGCCTTACCGCGCCGTCGGTGGGCGGAGAAGTCGGCTCGTATGCGTACGGCTATCAGCTCTATTATCAGGGATTTTTCCTTGCGCCGCACGTCGTTGCGCAGAGTTTGAAGGGCGCGCTGCTCATCGGGCAGTGCATGGCGGAGCTTGGCTATCGCAACTATCCGTCCGTCGATCGTCTGCCGCCCGATATCACCCGCGCCGTCCGGTTCGATACCGAAAAACAGCTGACGGATTTCATTCAGTCTGTGCAGGACGTTTCTCCCGTCGATTCCTTCGTTCGTCTCGAAGCGTGGGATATGCCCGGGTATGACTGCAAGGTCATTATGGCGGCAGGCACGTTCAATTCGGGTGCAAGCATCGAGTTGAGTGCGGACGCGCCCATCCGCGCGCCGTACGTCGCATACTTTCAGGGCGGTCTGACGTACGAACACTGCAAACTTGCCGTTCGGGAGATCTTAAAAAAACTCGTCTGACGAAATATCTATAATATGGAAAGAGCGAACAGAGGCGCAAATCGGCGTCTCTTTTTTTGTTGAAAAGTATTGACAAAATCGGAAATATGTGCTATTATGATGATATCAAAATAATATCACTTTTGGAGGTCGGTATGGAAAAAGAGATCAACGAACGTGCGGCGCATGAGAAAAACGGCTGGGTGATGCTGGCTGTGGTTCTGCTGATGATCGTCGGCGGAATCGTCATGTTTGCATTCGGTGCGATCAATGTGAACGATATTCCCGCGTTTGCGGCGCTGATGGTGGCGGGTATCTTCGTCTTTATCGTCGCGATCGTGATGACGTGCGGGTTCAAGACGTTACAGCCCAATGAATCGTATGTGTTTACGCTGTTCGGCAAGTATTACGGTTCGCTGAAACGCGACGGTTTCTTTTGGGTAAATCCGTTCTGTTCGGCAGTCAATCCTGCGCGCGCAACGATGGGTGTGAACAAGAAACTCTCTTTGAAGGCGATGACGCTCAACAATGAAAAGCAGAAAGTCAACGACGAAGAGGGCAACCCGATCGAAATTTCCGTCGTCGTGATCTGGCGCATCACCAATACGTCGCGCGCGGTGTTCAACGTCGATAATTATATGGCGTATCTTTCCACGCAGTGCGACGCGGCGATCCGTCAGGTGGCGCGGCAGTATCCGTACGACGTTTCCAACAACGGCGATGAAAAATCGCTCCGTGGCTCCGCGCAGGAAGTCGCTGACATTTTAAAGGGAGAAATCCAGACCCGCGCGGAGATGGCGGGAATTGAAATTCTCGAAGCGCGTATTTCGCACCTTGCCTATGCGCCCGAGATCGCCGCGGCAATGCTGCAACGCCAGCAGGCTTCCGCGATCATTGCGGCAAGGCAGAAGATCGTCGAGGGTGCGGTCTCCATGGTAAAAATGGCGCTCGACAAACTTTCGGACGAGCAGATCGTCGAGCTTGATGACGAGCGCAAGGCGCAGATGGTGAGCAATCTTCTCGTGGTGCTCTGCGGCAACAAGGACGCGCAGCCCATCGTGAACAGCGGGAGTATCTACTGATGCGCTGCGAGTCCTGCGGAAGCCCGGCAACGACCGAAATTGTGTTTGCGGCAGGTGACAGCTTGGTTGCCGTGCCGAAGGTTCAGCGCAAGAAGATATTTTGTAAATATTCAAAACTGAGCGCGTATGCCTGTACCGATTGCGGCGCGGTGTTCCGCATTCGGTTGGAGGAGCCTGAAAAGTTCAAGCCGTTTGTTGATTATTCGGGCAAGTGAATTTTCTTGTGTTTGCTTTTTGGAAATCGAATAAAGAGGGGCGCAATTATTCCGCCCCTCGTGCTGTTCGATTTATGCGGCGCCTGTCTCAGAAAGACGCCGCTGTCTGGAACAAAAGTCTTTGAATGAGCGGAGCTGAGGGGAAATGACATACGGGAACGTTTTGAAGGTGGAGGATGTCATGAAAGAAGAGGAGTTGGAAAAGAAAAACAAAGCCAAAAAACAAATTCCGCTTCGCGTCTCTCCCGCGCTGTATGCAGAACTCATGGAGTGGGCGGAAGATGATTTCCGCTCGCTCAACGGGCAGATCGAGTATCTTCTCACCGAGTGTGTAAGGCATCGGAAGGGAAAAAGGGACTGATTTCTGCATTATTCGTAGTATTATGTCTGACATAATACAATTAAAACACCAAAAAACAGAAGGGATATATGACGTTTGAGGAATATTCAAAAACGGAAATTTTCCGCAGGGAACAGCGGCGGCTTGCGTGCTCGAAGCGAGCGGGCTATATCGGGCTTGCCCTTTGTCTTGTCGGGACGGCGTGTCTGGTCGCGGCGGGGTTTCTCATTCCAGACGAAGGCGCAACTTATCCTCCGTGGCGTCTTGCGCTTCTGATCGTCTGTACCGTGCTCGGGCTGGCGGCGTTTGGCGCGGAAGTTTTTCTCAGCGTTTTTGCCTCTGATCGAAAGGATGACGGAGTGTCGCGCCGTCCCGCGTTTTCCGCGGCGCTTCTGCTGTATGCGCGGGAATACCTTTCGGACGGATGGCAGGCGCAAAACGGCAGCGTTTCATTCGATATGGATTTTCCGAAGGTGGAAAAGGGAAAGGCGCTGTCTTCTTTTTTCCTCGTCCGCGAGGCGCGAGAGGAAATCTCCCTTGCGCAGTTCGGGGAGGGAGTGGATCTGATGGACGGCTATGCGCTTGCGCTCTTCGGGTTGTTTTTCTGGCTGGAAAAGACGGGCATTTCCGTGACGGAGATCGCTTACCGCGTGATGGAGAACGGGCTTGTGACGCGCAGGAGAAACAACGGCAAATTTGTTTTATTTGCGGGCGGAAAGTGGACTCTTTCGGGGAGAAGTTTCCGCGCAAGTTATCGCCGAATCGTGAAATATGCGCGCAGGAAGGGACTTTTGTCGGAATGAACAAGAATGCAAAAGGCGGGATTAAACCCGTCTTTTTGCGTCTGATGAAAAACCCCGCGTTTTACGCGGGGTTTTGTCTGACATTTCAATATTTTTTGACCTCTTCCTGTTTGACGCGCTTATATCCCTTTTTGGGCGGGAGACGGAAGAAGTCGATCTTGCCGCCGAACTTCACGAGCAGCACGCCTGCAATGACGAGCGCGACGCCTGCGCAGATGACGACGATCGCCCACGTTTCAAGCGTTTCGCCCTTGATGCGCGACCACAGCTCGTTGATGTTCTCATTTGCCTCTTCGCCGTAATAATCCATCACGGCGCAGCGGTGCGTGACGGCTTTGGGAGGGTAGTGCGCATAGAGCTGGCGGCTCTCCGCCTGTTCGCGGTCGGCAATGAAGGTCGCGTCCTCCACGGCGTCGCCGAAGAAGTAACTCAGGTCATATGTTGTTGTATTTGCAAGAAATTCTTCCTCGCTCTCGTATTCCTCGGGGTCGACGGCGTACGTCTCGCAGACATAATCGAACACTTCTTCTCCCGCGATAACGCCCGAATAGCCGATATAATACATATTTCTGATTGCGTTTTCGGGCATCGAGAGGAAGTTGACGAACGCCTGCGCCGCCTGCTTGTTCGCGCCTTTCGGCATGACCCAGCCGTCGAACCAAAGATTTGCGCATTCTTCGGGAATGAAGAAGTTAAGATCAACGCCGTCCTCTTCTTCGGCAAGATCCATCGCATAGACGGCGTCGCCGCTCCATGCGAAGTTGAGCCAGATGCGCCCGCTGACAATGTCCGCCTTGCCGGTATCCGTTTCGTAGCCGTAAATGTTTTCGTCCATCTCCCGCATGACTTCTTCTACCTTTGCGATGGTTTCGTCGTCGGTGCGGTTCATGATCTCGGCAAGTTTCTGCGTATAGTCGTCGGCGGTCTTGTCAAGCGCGGCGATCTCGTCTTTGTAGAGAATGGCGAGCGCCACGAAGTAGGAATCGCGCACGTTGTCCTTGGTCGTCACGCGGTTGCGGTAAGTCTGTTCCGTCATGATATTCCAGCCGAGTTCGGGCAGGTCTGCCGCGTCAACATATTCGGTGTTGTAAATAAAGCCCGTCACGCCCCACATATATCCCGCGGCGTAGTCGCTCCACGTGGAATCGTCCTCAGGATCTTCTTTGTTGATGCGGTTGCTCTCAAACATCTGGCGGATATAAGGGGAGACATTGCGGATATAGTAGTTCTCTTCCTTGCTTGCGTCGAAGAAACTTTCGTCGTACGGTTCGAGGTAATCCTCCGCCGCAAGTTTCATGATCATGTACTCGGAGGGGCAGAGAAGATCGTACTCGTTCCCGAGTTTGAGCTGGTTGTACATATCTTCGTTTGTTCCGAACGTGGAGTATTCCACGCGGATGGGGGTGCCGTACTGCTCTTCGTACCACTCTTCAAAGCGAGTGATCATGTCGGGCGCGTCGGGATCGCCGTCCCACGAGTCCTCGCCGCCTTCGTCGATGTACTCCTCCCAATTGTAGACGCGGAGCACGATTTCGGAATCGGAGTTGCAGCCCGCCAGAATGGAGATCGTGGGGAGCGTTGCGACTGCCGCAAGCAAAAGTGCGGAAATTCTTCTCTTTTTCACTTCCGTACCTCCTTTTTGCGTCCGACAAGATTTGCCGAGATCACGACGATGAGAATGACAACGAAGATGATGGTCGTCAGCGCCCAGAAGGAGGAGAGCGTCGCCGCCGTATGCGCGTTGCCGCGCGTCGTCGCGTTGAACACGTAGGTGGAGATCGTCTCAAAACCGCTCGGGCGGGTGTAGAACGTCACGATATAGTCGTCCAGCGAAAGGGTGATCGCAAGCATGAATCCGGAAATGACGCCGGGAATGATCTGCGGCAGCACGACCGTGAAGAGCGCTTTCGCGGGAGACGCGCCCAGATCGAGCGCCGCCTCGTAGAGGGAGTTATCCATTTGTTTGAGCTTGGGCATGACGGAGAGCACGACGAAGGGTGTGCAGATGACCATATGCCCGATGAGGAGGGTGAAATAAGATTTGGGAAGTCCGAACGCAACGAAGGTGATCGCAAGCGCGAGCGCGAGCCCGAAAGTGTTCCCGATCATCGTGAGGACCTTGGGGTCTGTGAACAGTGCGCGGTAGTGGACGAGGGAAATTTTGCCCGAAGTTCCGATGATGTCCGTATCGATAAAGCTGTAAACGGTAAGCAGAAGAATGGGGGCGTACATCAGAAGCAGTACGAGACCGATGAACGTTGCTTTCAGGCATTTGATTGCAATCGCTTTTCTATTCATAGATTGTTCGTCCCCCTTGCGGTAGTTTCTTCTTTAAAGCCGCCCGTCAGCCATGTGGAGAGGAATACGACGATGAGCAGAATGAGCGCGACCATCGAACCCATGTGCCAATTCGTGCCGAAATATTCGTAAATGAATTTACCGATAATGGTCACTTTGGAGTTTCCGAGCATATCCGAAACGACGTAGTTCGTCATGGAAGGCAGGAATACCATCGTGATCCCGCTCGCAATGCCGGGCATGGAGAGGGGAAGGGTGATGCGCGTAAACGTCGTGAAGGTGTTTCCGCCGAGATCCGCGCTCGCCTCGTACAGGCTCTCGTCGATTTTGAGGAGCGTCGTGTAGAGGGGCAGGATCATGAAGGGCAGAAAGTCGTAGACCATACCGAAAATGGTGTTGAAGTAATTCGCCTCGCCCAGAAGCCCGATCCAGTTCAGAAGTTCGCGGATGGCGTTCACGCGCAGGACGAAGTTGATCCACATGGGCGTGACGAAGAGAAGAAGAATGACGAATTTCTTCTTCATCTTGCTCCGCGCGAGGATATACGCCACGGGATAGGCGATGAGAAGGCACACCGCGGTCGTGATGAGCGCGATGACGAGGGAATAAACGATAGTGCTCAGCTTCGTCGGGTCGGAGAAAAATCGGATGAAATTCTCGAACGAGATGTGCATCTCCTTGTCCGTAAACGCGTAGAAGATGATGACGAGCATGGGGATGATGACGAAGAAGAGAAGGAAAACGGCGTACGGAATGCCGAGCGTCTTGCGGGAAAAGCGCAGTCTCATTTCTTCTTATCCTCCGCTTTGAGGGAAAGTCTGATCTTGTCTTTGGGGATAATGACGGAGACGAGGTCGTTTTCGTTCCACAGATCGTCCGTCGCAAAGACGAAGTCCTCTTCGTCCTCGCCGTTGGTGCGGACGATCAGGCGGTAGTGGTCGCCCTTGTAGATGATGGAGATAATGTTGCCGACGGTGCCGCCCGCTTCCTCATCGTCGCTGATCTCAATATCGGTAAGCCCGACTTCGACGCGAACTTCCGTACCCGTCAGGTCGAGTTTTTCGCCGGAGGCGGTCACAAGGTATTCCTCTTCATCGATATGGCTGCCCGGGTAGAGCTGCGTCACGTCGCACTCGAACTCGCCGTCCGCGAACTGCACGGTGTTGCGCTTGGTGATCACGCCGTCGAATACGTTGGAAGTGTACTTGGGCTTCATCAGGTGGATCTCGTCGGGACCGATATTCAGCCCGATGACGTCGCCCTCGCGGCGAAGCTCGGTGCTCTGGACGACGACCTCGTATTTTCCTACCTGCACGGTGATTTCGTAGTGAATGCCCTTGAACACGACGGAAATGACCTTGCCTTTGAGCGCGCCCTGTTCGGGTGCGCACATGACCACGTCTTCGGGGCGTACGACGACGTCCACAGGCTCGTTGCGCTCGAAATCGTCCACGCAGTCAAAGACTTTGCCGCAGAAACGCACTTTGCGCTCCCCGACGACAGTTCCGTTAAAGATATTGCTTTCGCCGATGAAGTCCGCAACGAAGGTGTTTGCGGGTTCGTTGTAAATGTCGGTGGGGGTGCCGATCTGCTGCACGATGCCGTCCGCCATGACGACGATCGTATCGGACATTGTGAGCGCCTCTTCCTGATCGTGCGTGACGTAGATGAAGGTGATCCCGAGGCGCTTGTGCATCTCTTTGAGCTCGATCTGCATCTCCTTGCGCATTTTCAGATCGAGCGCGCCGAGCGGCTCGTCGAGGAGCAGAATCTCGGGTTCGTTCACGATCGCGCGCGCGATCGCCACGCGCTGCTGCTGTCCGCCGGAAAGGGTGGAGATGGAACGCTTTTCAAATCCTTCCAGATCGACGAGTTCGAGCGCATGCTGCACCTTCTCGGCGATCTCCTTTTTGGAGAGCCGCTCCTTTTTGGTGTATTCCTTTCCCTCGTCGTTGCGGTAGGTGTTCATGACGCGCTTGCATTTGAGACCGAATGCGACGTTCTCGAACACGTTCAGGTGGGGGAAGAGCGCGTATCGCTGAAAGACGGTATTGACGGGCCGTCGGTTGGGCGGGAGGGAGGAAATATCCTTCCCGTTCAAAAGGATCTTGCCGCTGGTCGGAAGATCGAAGCCTGCGATCATGCGGAGCGTCGTCGTTTTGCCGCAGCCCGAGGGGCCGAGGAAGGTGATGAACTCGCCTTTATTGACGTAGAAGCTCACGTGATCGATGACGAGGTTGTCGTCGTAGTACTTGGTGACGTCTTGCAGCTCGATAATGTGCTCTGCCATTCCTGTTCTCCTGTATATAATATGGTATATCGACTAAAAGTTCGGGGGCGTGGAGATCCAGAGGAACTTCGCCCTGCCCTTGCTTTTGTTAAAGATGCGGTGTTCGCGGTTTGCGGTGAAATAAAAACTTTCGCCTTTTTTTGCTACGTGCGACTTTCCGCCGCACACAATGGCGATGCGCCCTTCGAGCACGTACCCGAATTCCTCGCCGTCGTGGGGGAAGTCCACCTGCGTGGAGGCTTCCGGTTCCAGCTCCACGAGCACGGGCTCCATCATGTTTTTCTGCGCGTTGGGAATGACCCAATTCCAGACCATCCCGTCCGAACGCTTTTCAATGTACTCTTCCTGCGTAAAGACGATCTTTTCTTCCGCGTCCTCACGGAAGAAGTCTGCGAGCGTCGTCCCGAGGGCGTTGAGAATATCGACGAGCGTAGCGATGGAGGGGCTTGTAAGGTCGTTTTCAAGCTGGGAGATATACCCCTTCGTCAGTTCGCATCGGTCGGCAAGCTCGCCCTGCGTCAGGTTGTACTGCTGCCTGAGTTCCCGAATTTTTCCGCCTAACTGCATAAGTTCTCCTTGCGCGGAGTTTAATATCCGTAAACTTTTGGTCGCTTTTCACGGAACTCTCGTAAAAATAAACGAAAAGTTTAATAAGAATAAACTCAACGCGTGCTATCATAATATATAGGAAAGGATATGTCAACTGTTTGCAGGCATAAATTTAAAAATTTTGTAAAAAATTTTTCACAAAAAAAAGCCCTGCGTTTGCAGGGGATAATATTGCGGATATTTTACCGTGTTTCAGATACCCGCAAGCGGGTTTGAAAGGGAACTGCCGTAAATCGGCGGGGGCGGAGTTTTATCCGCGTGCGGCGGAGAGGGGGATTTCCGGGCACAAAAAAAAGCGCCCGATCTGCGGACGCTTTTTTATACTTAAATTTGGTTACGCGGAGATAGAAGCGAGCTTCTTTGCGAGCTTCGCCTTCTTGTTCGCGGCGTTATTCTTGTGCAGGATTCCCTTGCTTGCCGCGGAATCGATTGCCGAAACCGTCTCGGGATAGAGCGCGTTAGCAGTCTCTTTGTCGCCAGCCTCGACAGCCGCAAGGAACTTCTTGATGGTCGTTTTCAGCGCGGACTTGATCATCTTGTTCTCTTTCGTCTTTTTTTCGGTAACCAGCACGCGCTTTTTCGCAGATTTGATGTTGGGCACGATTATTT
>ERZ1643249.2530-NODE-2530-length-16933-cov-10.660386_pt1 | contig 16933 bp, 19 predicted proteins | sample MGYA00579263_ERZ1643249 | MGnify/ENA primary metagenome ERZ1643249 (study PRJEB29033, sample SAMEA4952264) | chicken gut metagenome | biome: Broiler Chicken; feature: Gastrointestinal Tract; material: Caecum | place: Ireland | collected 2018 | study: Broiler...
CAATATATTTTGCACCTATTTCTTCTGCAACTACTAATACAAAAGCACACATTGCTCTTGTGGCATACCACCAATCTGGATCATTTACTCTGGTTCTTATTTCATCTAAAGATATTGATTTATAATATCTTTCTGTTTCACTTTTTCTTGTTTCTATATCCATCATAATTGATGAAGCATCATCTTTATATAATGTATTTTCTTCATATTTTATTCCAGAATATCTTGCAAATTTTTCATGTCCTCCACCAGCTAATATTAAGATATCTGCTTTTTCTTTTGGTAAATTTAATCTTTCTTTGATAAATGTTTTTACTGTTTCAAGATTAGTTGTTGCAAAATTTTCAGCTAAATCAGGAAATTTTTGCATTACATCAATAACACCAATTTTACTATTTACACTTTCTTTTATTCCATTATCATAAACTGCTATTTCTGTTGAGCCTCCTCCTCCAATAAAAACACAAACTTTATCTTGTACAAATCTAGTTGTACCAAAAACAGTCAACTCATTTTCTCTTTCTTGAGATATGATGTTAAAATTATAACCAGTTTCATTTTTAAATTTTTCTAAAAATCTATTTTTCTCTAAATCATTTAAAGTTCTAAAAATACTTGTACCACATACATATATGTCTTTAGATATATTCTTTAATTCTTTTATATTTTCAATTAATTTATTAACATCACTTTCTCTCAACTTTTTATCTTCGTTATAATGTTTTTTAAACTGTATTGTTTTTCCTTCTAATTTCTCTATATTTTTTCCATTAAATTTGTCTACCTTAGTACAAGTTGAGCCAACTTCCACAATTATTTTTTCCATTTATATTACCACCTTTCTTGAATTTATATTATCATAAATTGTTAGAGAATTAAAGATAAATAAGTGAAAAATTTTTTTTAATCAAAATTACAACTTTTTATAGAATTTTTGAGTTCTGCATAAAAAAAGAGTATTAACCAAAATTCATTGATTAATACTCTTTCAGACTTTTGCAATTTCTTAAAGTTTCCTCGAAATTACTATCATGTGGTCGAGGTGAGTTGCCTCTAACCGATACTATTTTCTTTGATATTTCAACCTTTTCAGGTAATAATTTGTGATTTGCGGAACAATTTTGCAGAACATTTAAACTTTAATATATTTTAAATTCTGCAAAGTTCCAAGATATTATCTTTAGTTTTATAAAATGCTTTATGCAACATCGGATTTTGGAAGTTCTACTCCAAAGATATTTTTATCTATTAAATACTGTATTGCATTATCAGTTTCAGATTCAATAAATGATCCATCTACATCAATATAGTATTTCATAGTTACAGAAATATCTTTATGTCCTAGTATTTGTTTTAATACTATTGGAGCAATTTTAGCTTCTGCACATCTTGTAGCAAAAGTACCTCTAAGCATATGAGTATGAACATCAGTCTTTTTAACAGTTTTACCTTTTGTGTTAGGTTCTTCAAAAATACCTATTCCTAACTTTAATGCAATTCTTTTTAAACAACTATTTATTGTGTTTTCAAGAATCATAGTACCATCTTTTTTACAAAATAATAGATTGTTTTTATTTTTGACCTTGTGTTCTAAAGCTTTTTGCATTATTTGTTTGCTAATATTATTCATTGTTAGAGTACGCCTACCATTATCCGTTTTCGTTGTTTCACCAATTATTATATTGCCATTTTCATCTTTTGTTTGGGTCCTTTTAATATCAACTTTATTTGCAGATAATGAAATATCATTTTTATAATCTAAAACTAAAGTTTCCCCAATTCTCATACCCGTTGTTAATTGCCATAAAAGTAAGTACTTGTATGAACACTTTTCATAGCTAACATCCATTAAATAATCAACAAGTTTTCTTTCTTCTTGTATTGTTAAGGATTTTCGCTTATGAGAAACATACTCGCTTTTGGGTTTAATTATTCTTTTATATCCAGTCATAAAGTTTTCTTGAATAATTTTTTGATATTCTGCTTCACCAAATCCCATACATAATAATTCATAATTTTGTTTAATTGTTGATTCAGAATATTTTGACAAACTAGATAAATAGCTTACAACTTCTTCTCTCGTAACTTTAGCAATTGGTTTGTTAGCAAATGAAGCTTTTGAAATTTGTTTCAATGTATCCATCTTTCTTTTTAAAGTTGATTTATCAATTTTATTTAGCATAAATTGTTCATTTATACATGGATTTAATAATTCTACTAAAGTTTTATTACTCTTTGTAATTATTCTAGGTCCACCATTCTTGTCTAAATCAAGTTTATATTGTAAAGCTTCTGCTAAGGCTTGTTCTTCTGTATTTGCAACAAATGTCTTTCTATTAGTTTTTCCAGTTGTTTGATCTCGTCCAATTGTTAATAATGCTTTGCAACTTTTTGAAACATAGCATTTTTCACACCCTTTGCATAAATCATATTCTTTTTCTTTGTCAATGTTCTTACTTCGTTGTATTTTTGCGTTAATTTCACAATTTGCACATACATTTTTTTCTTTATTATTTTTAGATTTTCTTGAAATGTACGTACCCACAGTAATTCCCTTAAATTCCATATTTTGAACTCTCCTTTTTTGATTAAATTTAAGGAAAACTATTGCTATATTTGGATTTTATGCTATAATTATAACAGTTAAGGGAACTTATAGCAATAGTTTTCTTTTCAGTTTAAGAATTTATGAAGGTTTAAATGTCGGTTATTTAAATCTTCTTATTTTTTATTCACTTGCTATATTTTTAGATTTAAAATAGTCTTTAAATGATTCTTCCATAACTAGCCATGATTTGCCTATCTTTTTGGCTGGAAAATCTTTTTGATGAAATAAATCTAAGCATGTTTGATTTCCTATTTTTAATGCTTTTCTAATATCTTTAGTTTCTAAAAATGTTATTCCGTTTAATATTTTCATAGATTTTTCCTCCTATATTTTAAATTTTAAGATTTATCTGTAATAGTTGTTTTTCATATGTTATTTTGTCTCTTCTCCTACATTGGGATTTCACCAGTCCGATAATATCCGACTTACCCTCAATACGTGCGACGGCTCATCAGTCGATTACTCTGATTTCAACGCTCAAGTTATGACTAGGTAAAAGTTTCATTAAATGTTGTTTAATATTTTATGATGTTCCTTAAATCTAGAACATATTTGTCAAAGTACAAAATATTACTAGTTTCTCTTGACTGATATAATAAAATGTTTTATAATTATAGTGAGAAAAATGTAAATACTTTTCAAATTCATTTGCATTATACTATGATATTTTAAAAATGTCAATGAATTTTGTAAAATATTTTATTTTTCTAACATAAATATAAAGGAGTAAGACATGAATATTTTTAATATAAGTGTTCCAAAAGATTGTATATCAATGATTTTTGACGCATTTGGTAATGTAGAAAATTATAGTACAACATTATATTTACACAAATCAAAAATCACATTAGCTGAAGAAGAAAATTTATATTCTGCTCAATTAGAAATTGATTTTGATCAAGATACAAAAAAAGATAAAATGGTTAGACAAACATTAAATAAAGAGTATGGAACTTTTATACTTACATTTTTAAATGCAGATTTTTCAAGCGCAGAAAATGCATATAATACTTTTTTTATTTACTATGGACTTGAAGGACTTAATTTTATAGATGAAATAAAAGAAAAATATCCAATAGAATATACAGCTAGATATGTATCAACAAAGAAATTTTTAGATTATTATAATAAAGCTTTTGAATTAGTAAAAACTGATTATATAAAATTTCAAAAAGATATTAGTAATACTGTAGATTATGTATTTAATTTACATGGAAGTCAAAGTCCAGCAGATTTAGACAGAGTTTCAAAATTTATGGCATATTCTACTGCTGCCAATTTACTTGGACAATTTACTTCGGAAATACGATTAGGAATTGTAAAATCATTTTCCGAAGATATACCATCAAAATTTACAAATATTAAGCAAGTAGAAAATTTAGCTTATGATATTGCTAACAAAAAAATAAGTAATACAGTTGGCTATCTTTATGAGAGCAAATCTCATTTTGCTTTAGCTTATATTGCATTAAATGATCTAATACAAAATTCAAAAAGAAATATTAGTATTTGTCAAAATTGTGGAAGATATTATTTACAGTATTCTGGAAAAGAAGTTTATTGTGAATTGCCTAATATAGATGGAAGTCCAACTTGTAAATCATATGCTTCTCGAAAAGCTTATGATAATAAAATAGAAGAAGACATCGCTGAACTAACATATAAAAGAGAATATCAAAGAAGAATTACACAAGTATATCGTGCTGATTCTATTAAGAAATCAAAAATGAAAAAAGATTTTAAAAACTGGAAATCTAAAGCTAGAGAAAAGTTAAAACTTTATAGAGAAAATAAAATCTCTAGTGAAGAATTTTGTGATTGGATAGAAGAAAATAAAAATTAGTGTAATTGCCACCATAACATAATAGTTGCAGTGGCAATTAGTTTAATTCTAATTTAACTATAAAACTGAATTTAATACATTGTTTCAGTGTCATAATAAAACAATTGAACCAATCTACTTCACAAGTAATGGATATTAAATGGAAAAAATTAAAAAATTTCAAAAAAATTAAAAAAAAGAAAAAATTAACAATATTATTTTATTTGGTTGACTATTACACTGAAAGAATGATATAATTTCAGTGTGAGGGTAAAATTATGAAAAGTTATGAAAAAATAGTAAATTTTGTAAATAAAAAAAATAATGTAATAACAACTAAAGAATTTAAAGACGCTAAAATTGGATTTTATCATATAAATAAACTTATTGAAGATAATTATATATCTAGGATAGGAAAAGGGCTTTATGGAAAAACAGATAGTTTTGAAGATGAATATTTTATAACTCAGAATAGATATAAAAATGCAATATTTTCTTATAATACTGCTCTATTCTTTTTAAACAAAACAGAAGTAACTCCAAATATAATAGATATAACAATACCAAATGATTATAATGTTAGTTCGATAAATACTAAACAAATAAGAGTTCATTATGCTAGTAGAGAAAATATAGAACTGGGTGTGATAAAAATAAAATCACCTTTTGGAAATACTATAAAATCTTATAATCTTGAAAGGACAATTTGTGATATTGTAAAAAATGAAAATAAATGTGGACTAGATATAGAGCAAAGAAATAAAATTATTAAAAATGCTTTTGCAAATAATGAAATTGACGGAGCAAAGTTAGTACAGTATGCAAAACAACTAAAATGTGAGAAAAAAATAAGAGCAATAATGGAGGTAATGATATGATAAAAAATATCCAATCTTTAATGGATAAATCTAAAAATTTTGCAAAGGAAAATGGGTTATCTGTTCAAGAAGTATTACAAAATTATATGTTTGAAAGATTTTTGGAAAGATTATCAAAATCAGAATATAATGAAAAGTTTATTATAAAAGGACGGATTTTTATTATCTTCTATAATGGGAATTAATATGAGAACAACAATGGATATAGATGCCAATATTACAGGAATGGATTTTGAAAAAAGTACAATTGAAGAAATGATAAATAAAATTATTACTTTAGAAATAGAAGACGATGTAACTTTTGAAATAGATAAAAATATGCCAATAAAAGAAGATAATGAATATGGTGGTTATAGATTTAAACTAATTGCAAAATTAAGAAATTTAAGAATACCTTTTGGGGTAGATATCTCAACAGGAGATTTAATTACACCAAGAGCAATAGAATATAATTATAAAACGATATTAGAAAATGATAATATTAACTTATATACATATAATTATGAAACAATAATTGCTGAGAAATTAGAAACAATTTTAAAAAGAAATACTGCTAATAGTAGAATGAAAGATTATTATGATTTATATTATTTTGCAACTTATAAATGGAAAGATATAGATATAAATACATTAAAATCAGCTATTCATACAACTTTCAATCACAGAAATTCTGAAGAATATTTAAAAAGGTTTAATACAATAATAAAAAATATTTTAGAAGATGAAACTTTAACAGCTAGATGGGACAAGTATAGAAAAGAACACGAATATGCAAAAGAAATTGAATTTAATGATACAATTAGAACAATTAAAAAAATATATGATGCATTATAATTTAAGTACTCAAAGAAAAATTCTAAACTTTAAAAAGCAGAAAGTTTGAAGTTGAAAGCACAAGATGTTGGAATTTTAACTGAAAATGTTTCTTTATGATGTAATTACAAAACTCAATAATAGTCAATGAAAAATTTATACTAATCAAAAAATTAATATGAGGAGGAATATGATGAAAGTATTAATTGCCACAAAAAATCAAGGGAAAATAGAAGGAGCTAAAAAGGCTTTAGAACATTATTTTAAAGATATTGAAATTGTTGGGATATCTGTTGAATCTGAAGTTCCAGATCAACTTTTAAATAAAGAAATTTATAATGGAGCTAAAAATAGAGTTAGAAATTTAAAAAACTATGCAAAAGTAAATCATATAAAAGCTGATTTGTTTTTAGGAATTGAAAGTGGAATAAATGATTTATTAGGAAGATGGATGATTACTAATGTTGCAGTAATTGAAGATAATAAAGATTTTGAAAGCTATGGTACAAGCCCTTCATTCCCAGTTCCAGATAATTTAGTGCAAAAAGTTTTAGATACAAATCTAAGTGAAGCAATGGATACTGTTTTAGGAGAAGATAAAGAAAGACATAATCATAGTGGAGGAATTCAATTATTAACACATAATGAAATTTCAAGAATAGATTTAACAGAATATGCTTTTATAATGGCTTTAACAAAATATATTAATGGAGAGAAATGGAGATAAGAAATGAAAATAGGAATTGATATTGATGATACAACTTTTTTAACAGTTAAATCAATGCTTAAATATGCAGATATATTTGAAGAAGAAATATCTGGAGTACCAACTAATCGAGATAGTTTTGGTTTGATAAAAAATAGATATTATTTAAAAGCTTTGTATGGTTGGGATGAAAAAACTAAATTTGCTTTTTTTGATAAATATTATAAAAGAGTATTAGAAGAATGTACAATGCTTCCTAATGCAGATAAGACAATTCAAAAATTAAAAGAAGAAGGAAATACTATACATTTTATTACAGCAAGATTAATGAATATTAAAAATTGTGATACAGAAGCAATCACTAGAAGAAGCTTGGATAATTTTAATATTCCTTATGATAGTTTGAATTTACATATTAGTGATAAATTAACATTTTGTAAGGAACATGGAATTGACGTATTAATTGAAGATAGTTATGAAACTTGTAGAGAACTAACTGATTATGGTATTAAGTCAATTTTAATGACAACTAAAATGAATAGTAACATAGAGGATAAAGAAATATTAAGAGTAAATAATTGGGATGAAATTTATAAAGAAATAATAAATATAAAATGTTAGAAATTTAAGATGAATGAGACTTATAATTTTAATATAAGTTAAAGGTAGGTATAATTATGCAAGTTATAGAAAAACACATACAAGTTAACGATTATTTAACAAAATCTAATTTACCAGCTAGTGATTATGTAATAAATCCTTATGTTGGTTGCCCTCATGGATGCAAATATTGTTATGCAAGTTTTATGAAAAGGTTTACAGGGCATAAAGAAGATTGGGGAACTTTTATTGATATAAAACACTGTGATAAAAAAATTAGTGTAAATAAGCTAAAAAATAAAAGTGTGTTTTTATCATCGGTTACAGATTGTTATAATAAATTTGAAGAAAAATATGAATTAACAAGAAATATATTAAAACAACTAGTAGATGTAGATTGTGAATTAAATATTTCAACTAAATCAAAGTTGATTTTAAGAGATATGGACTTATTAAAGCAAATGAAAAACTTAATAGTATCAATGTCTATTAATACATTAGACGAGAACTTTAAAAATGACATGGATAATGCTAGTTCGATACAAGAAAGGTTACAGACTTTAAAAGAACTTCATAATAATGGAATATATACAGTTTTGTTTATGTCGCCAATATTTCCATATATAACAAATTTTAAAGAAATTATAGAAGCAAGTAAACAATATGTTAATGAATACTGGTTTGAAAATTTAAATTTAAGAGGAGATTATAAAACAAAGATATTATTTTATATCCAAGAAAAATATCCTGAATTAATAGATAAATATAATAATATTTATATTAGGGGAAATAAACAATATTGGTATGATTTATCAAAAGAAATTCAAGAATATTGCGAAAAAAATAATGTAAAATATATAAACTACTTTTATCATGAAGAATTAGTGCAAAATAAGAAAAAACAGATTTAAAATTAGGAGAATTTTATAATGGAAAAAGAGAGAATATCACATTTAGACTCAACAGCTTGTTATTTAAAAAAAGACAATAAAGTATTGATGATTAAGTTTTCAAAAAAATGGGGACAAGTATATGCACCTCCTGGTGGAAAGTTCAAAACTGGAGAAACACCGTTAGATTGTATAACCAGAGAATATTATGAAGAAACGGGGTTGACTTTAATAAATCCAAAACTTCAAGGAATTTCCTATTGGAAAAATAAAACTGAAGGAATTATATTTATATACACTGCAGAAAAATATAAAGGATTATTAAAAGAATCCTCTGAAGAAGGAATCTTAGAATGGATAAATATTGATGACCTAAACAAAATAAGGCAATTTGACCAAAATCAAAAGTTTACACCATATTTATTTAAAAACAACATTTTTGAAGGAAAATTTATTATAGATAATAGTTGCAAAGTAAAAGAGTATATTATTAGAAATATATAAAGTTAGGAGTTGAAAATATGATAGATATTACTAAAGCAAAGCTTGAATTAAAAAAGTATTTAGATAAATATGAAGATAAAAGTGATTTAAGTTTCAATTTAAAAGTTACACATACATATCATGTTGCAGAAAATTCAAAAAATATTGCAGAAAAATTAAACTTAAGTAAAGAAGATATAGAGCTTGCAGAACTAATTGGATTACTTCATGATATAGGAAGATTTGAAGAATTAAAAATTACAAAAGAGCTAAATAGTGTAAAATTTGATCATGCAACTCATGGATCTAAAATGTTATTTGAAAAAGGAATGATTAGAAATTTTGTAGAGGATAGTCAATATGACGAGATAATAAAAAAAGCAATAGAGAATCATAGTAAATTAGCAATAGAAAAAGGATTAAATGAAAGAGAGTTATTACATTCAAAAATAATCAGAGATGCAGATAAATTAGATAATTATAGAGTAAAACAAGAAGAAAAAATTCCTAAAAGAGTAAATAGAAAAGAAGATATGGAAGAAAGTTTAGTAAGTGATAAAGTATATAAAGCCGTATTAAATAGAAAGTGTGTTAACATCTATGATAGAATAACACCATTAGACTTTTGGGTTTGTGTATTAGCATTTACATTTGATTTGAACTTTGATGTAACATATAATATGGTAAGAGAAAAAGACTATATCAATATATTAATAGATAGATTTGATTATAAAAATAAAGAAACAAAAAACAGGATGGAAAATATAAGAAATATATTAAATAAGTATGTAGGTGAAAAAATAACAAATTTTAAATGATAGGGAGATAAGATGATATTAATAAATGATAGAATTAAAGGACTATCCAACTGCTCTGCCAGTGACTTATACATACTAACAGATTTTGATGGAACTATCACGAAAAATTCTAGTGATAGTTCTTGGGCTAGCATTTTCAAAAATCCCAATGTAACAGATGAATTCGTTCAAGAGTGTATAAGAATATTTAATTATTACCATAAATATGAAATTGACGCAAGCATTCCGCTAGAAAAAAAGATGGTAATTATGAGTGAATGGTATAACAAAAACATAGAAACATTAAAAAATTTTGGTATTACTGAACAGACAATAAATTACTCAGCTAATAATGAGAGTATAATGTCTTTTAGAGATGGTGCAAAAGAATTCTTACAAGAAATGAATGATAGAGGTATTCCAATAATAGTAATATCAGCTGGAGTAGGAAATATTATACAACAATTTTTAATCAATAATGACTGTAATTTTCCAAATATTTATATTTGCTCAAATTTCTTGGAATATGAAGATGGCATTATTCGAAGCATTAGAGATAATAATTTAATACATCCATTAAATAAAAATGAAATTTCATTGCCTACACATATTCAAGAAAAAGTAGCTAATAGAAATACTATTATACTTCTTGGAAATAGTATCTCAGATATTAATATGACAAACGATAGAAAGAAAACCTATAGAATAGGATTTTTAGATGAAAAAATAGAAGAGAGACTATCTGCATTTCAAGAGCACTATGATGTAGTGTGTACAGATAACACATCATATTATGAATTAGGAAAGAGAATATCAGAACATTTAAATAGAGCAACGGATAAAGAAGAAAGATAGTATATAGTTAATTTATATGCAAAATTAGATAGGTACTAATCCACCTATCTAATTCTCTTTTTATCCTTATTTTTTGCAATTTCTTTTTTGCTTTTGAGTCTATTACCTTCTACCCTTTTCTTGATTAAGAAATTCTCCTTTTCTCCTTTTTCAGCTGTAGCTATAATTCTTTTGCAAGTTTGTATTTTTGAATTTATTTTATCAATATCTTTTGTAATATTATTTATTTTATATTCAAGAAAAGACATATCAGTTTCATTGGTAGATTTCCTATATAATTGCCTTAATTTTTCTCGTTCTGACTTTAAAGGTGTAACTTCTTCAATATATTTTATTCTTAATTTTTGAGTATCTTCCTTTGAGTTTAGATTATAAGTACATATTAAACTCATTTCATCAGCTAATTTATTAAATTTATCTATTTCTTGATAATATTCTTTTGTTCTTTCTTCATAGTGAATTTTAGGTGGTAACTTTCCGAACAGATACAAATAATGCACATATAATCTATAAAAAGATGATATCTCTAATTTTCCTTTATCAATTTTAATACCGTCATATATTCTTACTTTATATACTTTTTCCTGTTTGTTTGCATTTTTATATTCATATAATTCACTATTATATATTCTAGTTTTAATATTGTCGAAAGTATAGTCTTCTCCAAATGCTCTTGCAAGTCTTATATTTCTATTATAATACGGAGATGAAATAGAGATAGAGTTTCCAGATTTTTTAGTATAATAACCTTTATAATTTAATATGTCTACAAACTCTTGGTATTTTGTAGCTTCATTAATAGCTTCATCAATATCAGCTTTTATAAGTTCCATTTTTCCAGAATTACGATTATAATTTGCAATTCTACTTTTAGATATATCACTTACTTGAGTGGCTTTTGTACTTTTAACTATGGATAATCCATATTTTCTGCAAATATCATCATTCGTTTCTTTCATTAAAGCAATCTCAACATTTGAATTATGATATTTAATTCCATCTACAAATGATACAGAATTAAAGACAATATGATTATGGACATTTTCTTTATTTATATGAGTACAAATTATAATTTGATATTTATCTCCCCATAACTCTTCTGCAAGTTCTTTTCCAATTTGATTACATTTTTCTGGGGATATTTCTTTACCTTCAAAAGACTGTATTATATGATAACCAAGTCTACCATCTTCTTTATGAAAAGCCTTTTTAGTAAGCATCATTTGAGAATAAGCTGTTTCTGGTAAACAATTTATTGTAGATACTAAAATACCATTTTCAGTTTTCTCTCCATTTATTGCATAATTTATTACAGCATCTAAGTTTTTATTAATAACTATATATTTTGTAATTGACATTTTATACCTCCTTATTTTTGTCTAGAATAAATCTTTCTTTCAAATCTTAAAATGAAATCAGCTAAAGTTTTTGAGATATATTCGAAATTATCGTGAGAAACACTATATCTAGAATTAGCAATTCTAGCAATTTGATTTATATTATTAGCTATTCCATAAAGTTCTCTTTGAAATAATTTTATTTCTTCAGTTGGTATCGCTTTTATTCTATAACCTTTAATTAAACTTCTAATAAATTCGGATTCACTTAAACCTGCTTCTTTTGATTTTCTTTTTAATAAATCATCCTCTTTTACATCTAACCATATTTGTTTTTTTATATTTCTTTTTCTCATAGTTTTCATTCTCCTTTTTCAAAAAATTGACAGTCTATTTTTTTAAAGACTGTCAGAAAATACATAATATTATAAAAGGGTTTGGGAAAGAATTTCCCATCATTCAGTTTTGTGTCAAAACTGACAAGCTGTATTTATACGGGAGTATAAATGCGATGCTTGCTTTCAAAATATCGTAAAGTTATAAAGTAGTTAAAATACAGCAAAAAAGAGAAGAAAGTTTTAAATTTCTCCTCTTAAATAAGTTATTTTATTCTTTAATAATTCCTAAATTTTTAAAATAAAAATAATTTTCACGTGCTCCTAAAAAGAAAATTTTTCTATCCTCATATTGACTCATTTGCAAATAAAGTGATACTAATTCTTGTAACTTTTTGCATTCTTCTTCGTTTAATTTCATCACTTTATTATCTTCTAAAAGTAATTGCAAATTAGGAAAGTTATCCATAATTTCGTTAACTTCATTTCTTAGTTTTTTATACTCAGAATTATTATTTTTAAGTTCAACTCTTGCAGTATCTATTAACTCATTAAATTCCGTTGAATCTATATCATATAATTTAATATCTTCCATTATAATTACCTCTTTTCTATACATAAATTAATTCCTTTAAAACAATTTCTTCAGCTTGATTTTTAAAATTATTCATCATTCCAACCCAATAAAGTTGGTCAGTGTTTTTCATTTCTTCTGTTAAATTACTTTTCTCCTTTAGTGATTGTATAATTTCTTCTACTCTTTTAGATGCAGTTTCTTGTACTTCTTCTAGATGATCTATCAATTTGTTATCCATAAAAAGAATTGTATATTCTGCTTTTTTATGTTTTTTTAAATATTCTAATCTTAAATGCCCATATTTATTTAATTGTATTTTTTTTTGATCTGCTAATACTAGATTTGGTAAATAATAATCGCCATTTCTTATATATTCTATTCCTGTTTTTTCATCAATAAATTTATCCTTTAATTCTATATTTTTCATATTATTAAATCTCCTTTTCTATATATTGCAATATAATTTATTTAATTCTTCTTGTGTATAAACTCTTTGTTCATAATTTGAATATAAATTTTTTCTTTGAGTCATATTACTATAATTAGTCTTATTATATTTATTATTATTACATCGTAAATTCTCCGATTCTTGAACCGTAAAATTTCCGTTTCTTGAATCGTAATTTTTACGACTCATAATTTTTTCGGTGGATATATGATTTATTTTTCCAACATAGATAATATTATTTTTTCTAAAACCCTGTCTTTTTTCATATATCAATTTAACAGATGTCAATTGCTTAAATGCTTTGGTAACAGTCTTGTCTGACAAGTTTAATTTTTCTTGTGCTTCTTTTCTTGAAAATACTAAAAATATATTTCCATCTTCATCAATCCATTGATTTTTCATTGAAACAGATAATCTATCAAGTAAAAGTGCATAAAGTAATTTACTATCTGAAGATAAATTTTTGTAATAAGGATTTATAAATAATTCTTTTGGAATCTGATAGAAAATATTTTCAAGACATTCATTTGCTTTATAAGGTATAAAATCCATAGCAATAGTTCTCCTTTCAGTTTTTTTGAATTTTACTGAAAGTGTTGAAATATCAATTGAATTTGCTTTGCGGAACATTGCGGAACATTTTTTTATAGCTAAAATTGTTTTGCGGAACATTTTGCGGAACAAAATTATCGGATTTTTAAGAATTTTTTGAAATTTTTTAGAATTAAAGTAAAAAGATACTATTCTCTAAAATCCTAGAAAATAGTATCTTTTAATATTAAAAGCTGTTTTCAAGTTCTCTTAAATTTTCTTGAAAACAGCTACATTTCTGGTCGAGGCGACAGGGTTCGAACCTGCGACCTCATGGTCCCAAACCACGCGCGCTACCAACTGCGCTACGCCTCGAAATAAATTATATAACTAAACACTAATATATATTAGCACAAAACCAAAATAAAATCAAGAGTTTTTCTAAAAAAAATCAAAAAAATAAAATATGACCATGCCCAATAGGCACAGCCATATTTTAATTAAAGAAAACTAATTTCTACGTTTACCAAACAATGATAAAATTCTTAGGAAAATATTAATAAAATCTAAGTACAATTGCATTGCACCATAAACATATAATTTTTCATCACCACAAAAACCAGCATCTTGCATAGCCTTAATCTTATTAATATCATAAATAGTCAATCCAAAGAAAATTAATAAAATAGCCCAATCTAAAGCTATATCTAAAAATGAACTACCAACAAATATATTAACAACAGTTAAAACTAGTCCAACAAGAAGAGCAACAGTCAATATAGAACTCCATTTTGAAATATCTTTCTTTGTTGTATAACCAATTAAAGACAAAACTCCAAATAAAGCAGCAGTTCCAGCAAAAGCATAAACAATAGAAGTCAATTCAAAAACTGGGAAAATAACTGATAATGTAAAACCATTCAAAAATGCATATGCAAAAAATAGTAAAGTTACCATTGCAGGAGAAAGTTTTCTGATTAATAATGAGAAAACCAAAACAACTACTAATTCAGCAATAATCAAAGGAAAGAAATAACCATTCATTATAACTGAAATATATAATCCTGAACTGTAAACATAATATGCTGTTCCGGCACTAGCAAGTAATCCTAAGAACATTCTAAAAAATGTATTAGTAAGTACAGAATTGGTTTCAACAGAACGAATTGCATCACCATTTTCATAATATTCCATAAAATCACCTCCAATTCTTATATTAAAATATTATAAATTAATTTTATAAAACTATACATATTAGCTCAAAAAGCAAAAAGGAAAAAAGAGAACCGGCACCAAATTGCCCAAAAGTAAAAGGGAAAAAAGAGAACCGGCACTAAATTACCCATATAAGTTCCCATCTATCAAAAGTTGAGCACGTTTTCTTGTTTTTTCATCAGAATTCAAAGAATCTTGTATAAATTCAGGATGATCAATTAAAAACTGTTTCATTGTTCCATCTGGATCTGCAAAAAAGTTATTAAGCATAGAAAGTTGAGCATCATTAATGATATTCAAATCAAAAGCTTTTTTGAATAAGTTAGTATCAACTTGAACTAACGAAAAAGCTTTAACACCTTCTGCTTCTAATTTTTCTTTTCCACCTTGCATTCTATCAACAACTACGCAAGACCAACAAATTTTAGAACCTAAATTCTTAATTGCTGGAATCCATGCGCGAATATAACTTGAAGCAACAGTAATTAAATCAGCTATATGTAAAACTTTTTTATCTTGTAAAGAAGTAATTACTTTAGAATTTGTAAAATTACTATCACTTTCAACAACTGATAAATCTTTGTAAATACTTAAATGAGGCTTATTTAAAAGATGTGCTATTATGTTAGAGAAAAACCAATCTCTTCTTTCACCACCAGAAACATAGTCTATTTCTGAAACATTGATATTTTTCTCAATAAATTCTTTCATAGTATCAATAACATCTTTATAAATAGTATTAGTTTGATATTGTTTTAATACATTTTCAAAAACTTTATTTGGTAAAGATAACTTATATGATAGACATTCATCAATAAAAGATAATAATTCAGTAGCATCTTTTTCACTTCCATATACAAAATGAGTATTAATAAAATATGGACCTATTTTGCCAGAAGTGTACCAAAATGGCTTGTTTTCAGCACAAAATCTAATTGCTTTTGTTTCAAATAAATATGAAACTAAGTTAGACATAAAAATCCCCTCCAAACATAAAAATATATTTACAAACATTTTATGTGTAAAATGACAAAAAGTCAATAATTAATATCTATTTTTTATAAGCTATTTATAATTTATCAATAATTAAAAAGATTTATATAAAAAAGTTGAAAAAGATATTATAACATGATAGAATAACATAAGTAAAATCAAGAGGCTAGAATATGAATACTGTAAATTACAAATAGTCGCCTTAGGAAAGGAATGAAAGATATGAAAACATTATTAAAAAACGGAACATTAATTGATTACAAAACAAATACATTTGAAAAATTCGACATACTAATTGAAGAAGACAAAATAGTAAAAATAGAGAAAAACATTGAAGAAAAAGCAGATAAAATAATTGACTGTACAAATTTATATATTATGCCCGGAATGATTGATATTCATTGCCATTTAAGAGAACCAGGCTTTGAATATAAAGAAACTATTGAAACGGGTGCAAATAGTGCTGTTTGCGGAGGATTTACAACAATTTGCCCTATGCCAAATACAAAACCAACCCCAGACAGTGCTATTATTTTGCAAAAAATCATAGAAGAAGGAAAAAGAGTAGGGCTATGCAACATATTGCCATATGCATCAGTAACAAAAGGAGAAAAAGGAGAAGAATTAGTAAATTTTGAAGAATTGAAAAAAGCAGGAGCAATAGCATTTTCAGATGACGGAATGCCTGTTGTAAACAGTAGAACAATGAGACAAGCAATAATTGAAGCTGATAGATTAGGAACATTTGTATCATCACATTGTGAAGAAAAAACAGTATCACAAGGAGCAATAAATGCAGGAAAAGTTGCAGAAGAACTTGGAGTAGAAGGAGTATTACCAGAAGCGGAAGAAATAATGGCAGCAAGAGAAATTGTAATATCTGAAACAAATAATGTAAGAGCACATATATGTCATATTAGTACAAAAACTTCAAAAAATATGATTAGAGATGCCAAAAAAAGAGGAGTAAAAATAACATGTGAAACTTGCCCACATTATTTTACATTTACAGTAGATGAAGTAAAAAAATCTGGAACAAATGCAA
>ERZ1643249.2531-NODE-2531-length-16933-cov-6.187226_pt1 | contig 16933 bp, 12 predicted proteins | sample MGYA00579263_ERZ1643249 | MGnify/ENA primary metagenome ERZ1643249 (study PRJEB29033, sample SAMEA4952264) | chicken gut metagenome | biome: Broiler Chicken; feature: Gastrointestinal Tract; material: Caecum | place: Ireland | collected 2018 | study: Broiler...
TGGTGGGGGAAAAGGTCGCCATCGTCTCCCCCAAACCGCAGACCACGCGCGACCGTATCCTCGGCGTGCTGAACACCCCCGAGGCGCAGATCGCGTTCGTGGACACGCCGGGCATCTACCGTTCCAAGACGGCGCTCTCGGACATCATGATGCGCACGGCGGAAAACTCCGCAAAGGACGTCGAGCTCATTCTGTTCGTGCACGACGGGCACAAGGGCGTCGCCGATTCGGACATCGCGCTGATGAAGCATTACAGGGATTTCGGCATCCCCATGCTGATCGCGTACACGAAGACGGACATCCTGCCCGAGGAGCGCATCCCCGAGGACGTGCGCAGGCTGTTCGAGGCGGGCATCGACTGCGACGTGTTCCCCGTGTCCGCGCGCAAGGGCAAGAACATCGCCAAGCTCAAGGCGGCGATCGAGGCGCGCCTGCCCGAAGGGGACAGGCTGTTCCCCGAGGACGTGCTCTCGGACAAGAGCGAAAAGTTCATGATCGGCGAGATCATGCGCGAGAAGATCCTGCTCCGCTACGACAAGGAGATCCCGCACGGCATCGCCGTGCTCGTCAACACCTTCAAAAAGCGGGAGGATGCGGACATTTACGACATCGACCTGGACATCATCTGCGAAAAGGCCAACCACAAGGCGATCCTGATCGGCAAGCAGGGGAAGGCGCTCAAAGAGACGCTCTCCTTCGCGCGCAAGGGGATGGAGGAGTTTCTGGGCTGCAAGGTGTTTCTGACCGCCTATGTAAAGGTCAAAGACGACTGGCGCGACAAGGCGAACCTTCTGCGCGAGTACGGCTACGAAGACACCGACCGCCGCGTCTGAGCGCCGCGGACAGAAAACGGAAAGAGAAATAAAAAAGCCCGCGCGTTCGGAAGAATCCGAACGCGCGGGCTTTTTTGCGCCGGACTGACCGCCTGCACATGCGATTTGCTGAATCTTTGCGGCGGGCCGCCCGCGCAAGTCCTTTTTTTGTCTGTAAAATCGGGCGCGCGCCTTCGCGTAATATGCGCGAAGGCGCGCGCCCTTCTATTCGGAAAAGAAGAGCTCAGTTTTTCACGGGAAAGAGGATATACACGGTGAAACGGTCGTCCTTTTCTGTGAAGACGATGTTCCCGCCGTATTTTTCGACGATGTATTTCATGCTCCGCGTGCCGAAGCCGTGGGATTTTTCGTCCGACTTGCTCGTGAGCGGGAATCCCTCTTTGAACGCGATGCCGCTGCGGCAGGGATTGCTCACCGTCACGGAGAGCAGGCGTCCCTTCTGCCGTATCTCTATGGAAATGGTCCGCGCCTCTTCGGGAAGATCGAGAACGCCCTCGATCGCATTGTCCAGAGCATTCCCGAACAGCGAATAGATGTCGGTGGGGGAGAGGAAGCCGATCTTCTCGCCGTCCGTCATAAGTTCGATGCGGATGTTGTTTTTCTGACAGTACAGCTGTTTTTCGGTCAGGACGAGGTCGAGGTTCGCGTTGCCGGTGTCCACCGATTCGTCGTAGACGGAGACGGCATTTTCCGCGTCGCTGATGAGCGTCTCGATGTCGCCGTTTTCCGCGCATTTTCGGATGAGCCCGAGCTGTTTTTTGAGGTCGTGGCACTTGATGTTGATCAGATCGATGTTCTCCTGCGATATCTTGTGCTGTTTCTGCTCGTTCGCGAGCAGCTGCTCCACGATCGCCTTTTCGTCGCTGAGGGCGGCGTGGACGAGCACGCCGAACTGGAAGAACAGGGCGAGGTTGCAGCAGACGAGCAGGATGAACTTGACTGGCAGTATCTGCTCCTGCGAAAATCCGCGCGTCACGATCAGCGAGAAAAACACGTTGCTGACCAGAACGGAGAACAGCGAGATCAGCATGATGACGAGGCTGTTGATCTTGTGTGCCTTTGCGCCTTTCTTGCGCGCGAACAGGAAGTAATAGAGGACATACACCGCGGCGGTTATTGGGATCTGCACGAGAAGGATGTACCCTTTTCCCTCGACGGTGGCGGCGCAGAGTTCGGAGACGATGAGCGCGAGGTTTTGCAGGATATACGCCGCCGAAGAATTGAAGAGCGTGCGTTTGAACGACTGGCGGAAACAGAGCTGCTGCAATCCGATGGAGACCGCAAAGACGATGAGGCAATACATGCTCGCCGTGAACGATCCGACCCTCGGGATGTACCGCACGCACCATCCCGCCGCGAAATAGGCGGCGGCGCTCAATTTCGCGCCCGCGGTCAACGATTTTCTGAATGCGACCACCTATCGCGTGGAGAAAGACGAAAACAGCACCGAGGACACAAACTATTTCCCCGCCGAATACGACAGCGTCGAAGAGGTCTCCGCCTATGCGGACGAAGCGGCGCTCGAGATCGAACGGGAGGGGCTCGTCCTCCTGCGCAACGAGGGCGGCGCGCTCCCGCTCGGTGAAGACGCGCGCAGCGTCACGCTGTTCGGACAGGGTTCGGTCGCGCTCAACTACGCGACGTCAGGCTCTTCCGCGACGGACTCTTCCAACTATGCCGACTTCAAGACCGTCCTCGAAAGCCGCGGGTTCCGCGTCAATCAGACGCTCTGGGACCGCATGAAGTCCAACGACTTCAAGAGCTATATCCGCAACTTCAACACTGTCAACAGCGCGCCGTGGAGTTTCTATGAGCAGTCCGAAAGCTCGTTCGCGGGCTACGGCGACGCGGCGATCGTCGTCTTTGCGCGCAACAGCGGCGAGGGCGCGGACGTGCCCGTTGCGGGCAGCGACGGCGAGGACGGAAGCTATCTCTCGCTCACGGCAAACGAACGCATCCTCTTGGAAAACCTCACGAGCCTGAAAGGGGAAGGCGTCTTTGACAGGATCGTCGTTCTCCTCAATTCCGCCGTGATGATGCAGCTTGATTTCCTTACCGAAAACCCCGCGATCGACGTTGACGCCGCATTGTGGATCGGAAATCTCGGCAGGGTGGGCGCCTATGCCGTGGCGGACGTGCTCAAAGGGGAGGTCAACCCGTCGGGCAGGCTCCCCGATACCTATCTCAAAGACAATTTCTCTTCCCCCGCGATGGCGACATGGAACCGCGCTGCAAACGGCTTTGCCGAAAAGTATCAGGGCAGCGGCGTGGACATCTCCTCGCTCGGCGATTACGGCGCGAGATACTATGCGGTGTATGCGGAGGGGGTGTATGTCGGGTATCGCTATTACGAGACGCGCTATGAGGACTTCGTTCTGGACCGCGGCAATGCGGGCGCGTATGAGTACGACGCCGAGGTCGCTTATCCGTTCGGCTACGGGATGTCGTATACCACTTTCGAATATTCTCAGTTTGCCGTTACCGAAAAGGAAAACGGGTACGAAGTCTCCGTCACCGTGAAGAACACGGGGGAGACGGCGGGCAAGGAGACGGTGCAGATCTACGCGCAAGGCGTACGATCCGGACGACGGCGTGGAAAAGGCCGCCGTCGAGCTGGTCGGGTTCGACAAGACGGCACTGCTCACGGCGGGTGCTTCCGAGACGGTGAACGTCTTCGTCTCGAAAGAGCAGTTCAAATCCTACGATTCGGAAGGATACGGCACCTACATCCTCTCTGCGGGCGACTATTATCTCGCGACGGGAAGGGACGCGCACGAGGCGCTCAACAACATCCTCGCGGCGAAGGGCAACACCCCCGAGAACACGCAGGGCCGCATGGATGCGGAAGGCGAGAGCACGCTCGCGGCGCGCGTTCTTACGCTCGCCGAGACGGACGCCGAGACTTATTCCCGCTCCGTCGAGACGGGCAACCCGATCACCAACCAACTCGATTTCATGGACCTCAACCGCTATGAGCACAGGGGCGCGAACAGCGTGACCTACGTCTCCCGCTCCGACTGGACGGGCACTTTCCCCGAAGGCAGGATCACCGTCACGATCGACAACGCCGACATGCTCTACGACCTCTCGACGGACAAGCCCATCGACAACACGGGCGCGACGGCGCCTTCCTACGGAAAGCAGAACGGGCTGAGCCTTGCGATGCTGCGCAACGGGCCCGACCGCATCGAGAGCGGCGAGATCATAAACTACGACGACAAGATCTGGCAGGATCTTCTCGACCAGATGACCTTTGAAGAACAGGCGTTGCTGGTCACGCGCTGTGCCTACAACACGCCGACGATCAGCAGTGTCAACAAACCCGCGACCAAGGATCAGGACAGCCCCACGGCGTTTATCCAGTCTCTGACGGGCGCGTCCTTCCCCAGCGAGGGCATCTGGGCGGCGTCCTTCAACGAAGAACTCATCGCAAAGGTGGGCGACGCGCTCGCCGAGGACGTGCGCCTTGCGGGGTATCACGGTATATATGCGCCGGGCATCAACATCCACCGCACGCCTTTCGGCGGACGCACGCACGAGTATTTCTCGGAAGATCCCTTCCTCTCCGCGATGTCCTGCGTGGCGGAGATCGGCGCCATGCACGAAAAGGGGGTCATCCCCGTGCTCAAGCACTATGCCTTCAACAACGAGGAGACGGAGCGCGGCGGCATCGGCATCTGGATGAACGAACAGGAGGCGCGCGAGATCATGCTCCTGCCCTTCGAGTATGCGACGAGGCCTTCCATCGGGAACGCGCACGCGATCATGACCAGCTTCAACCGCGCGGGTTGTATCTGGACGAGCGCGAGCCCCGAGCTGATGATCGAGATCACGCGCAACGAATGGGCGTTTGACGGATATTCGATCACCGACATGGCGGATTCCTTCGGCGGCAGCTTCATGAAGTTCAGCGACGGGATCATCAACGGCACCGACTGCTTCCTCTCGTCCAGCGGCGACCCGCTCAACGACTTCCGCGACGACCCCGCCTTCCAGCAGCGCATGCGCGAGGCGAGCCACCGCATCCTGTACGTCATCGGAAATTACAGCTCGGCGATGAACGGACTCGCCTCTACGGACAGGGTCATCCTGATCATGCCGTGGTGGCAGGCGGTGCTCATCGCGGCGGTGTCCGTCACGGCGGCGGTCACGGCTGTTTCCGCACTCTGGTGGATCTGCTGTGAGATCGCCGACGGTGTGAACAAAAAGAAGACAAAAGCAGAATAAAAAACTCAGCCGCGGGCGGCAAAGCCGCCCGCGGTGATTTTGCCTGTTATAACAAGGGGCCCTGCGGCACAAAAGTGCCGCAGGGCCCCTTGTTGTTTCATCGTAGGGCGGGGGCGCTAAAAAAACCTTCGCCCGTCTGCACGGGCGGGGCGCTAAAAAACCTTCGCCCGTCTGCACGGGCGGGGGCGCTAAAGAACCTTCGCCCGCCTGGACGGGCGGGGGCGCTAAAAAACCTTCGTCCGCCTGCACGGGCGGGGGCGCTTAAAAAAACCTTCGACTGTCTGCACGGGCGGGGACGCTAAAAAAAACCGCCGCCCGACGGCGGCGGAAAACATCAGTTTTCAGATTTTGAGACGGGCGTCTCTGCGGTCTGTTTGTCGGCGGCCGCGTCGGCAGGCTCGCCTGCGGGCTCCGCCTTCTGCGGCTGTGTCGCAAGCGCGGCATAGCGCTCCATCTCGTGCAGGAAGGACTTGGAGGAGAACACCAGCACGCCGACGACGATCGCGATCGCGAGGTCGGGGAGCACATAGACGGCCTGGTAGGAGAGGCTGTACAGCCACACGGGCTGGAAGGTCGCGAACAGACCGAACGCGAAGATGCCCGAGAGCCAGTGCGCGACGAAGCGTCCCAGCCCCGCGAGGATGGCGCCGAGCGCGAACCGCAGCTGCGGGAAGCGCAGTTTTTCGTTCCTTGCGAACATTCCCGCGAGCCCGATCGCGGAGAAGGCGACGGGGTAGTCGAGCAGGAACTGCGCGGGGTGCAGGATGTAGGTGTCCTGGAACGCCTGCAGGATGCCGTAGATCAGCCCCGCAAACACGCCTTTGCGCGTGCCGAACATGTAGGAATAGATCATCAGCGGCAGGAGGCTCGCGATGGTGATGGAGCCGCCCTGCGGCATCTTGACGATGCGCAGATAGGAGAGCGCAAAGCTCATCGCGATGCAGACGGCGGCAAAGGTGATGGAGCGGGTGGAAAATCCCTTGGGATCCTTGCGCCCGAGCACGAACGCGAGCGCGATGATCAGCGCGACGAGCAGGACGGCGGAGATGTACAGCGCGACGGTGTTGACGTCGTCGGCGGTCAGCCAGTTGTTTTCGAGCGCGTCGCCGTAGACGTAGTTGACGCCGATGCAGACGAGCGCGGCGACGAGCGCGGCGGCAGAGACTATGCCCGCGACGATGTAGGTGAACTTGGTGCGGCGCAGGCAGAGCAGCAGCGCGGAGGCACCGAGCACGAGGATGAGCACGAGCAGGGGTACGAACAGCAGCGTGACGATGCCGTCTTCGAGGAAGGAGAGCACGAGGAACATCACGCCGAGCACGCAGGCATAGGCGATCGCGGCGATGCCGTAGATCTTCGCGAATTTCATCCGCTTTTCGGGGCGGAGCGCGAAGAACACGCACAGAAACGCGACGGCGGCGGCAATGGTCAGCCAGATCGCGACCGAGCGCAGGATGTTGGGCACGGTGTCGAACAGGATGGGATACCATTCCGTCTTCTCGTCGAGAAGGTTGAAAAGAAACATAAAAAAACTCCTTTTTCGCCGCCGACGCAGCCTATGAAAGAGGCGCGCCCCGCGGCGCGCCGAAAAAAAGCGCGCCCGTTTTGCGGGGCGCGCCGTTCGATTCGTCTTTGCTTCTTCCGTTCAAGCATTACCTTGTCCGGTTCAAAGGGTATGATCTCAGCCTTTTACGGCACCCCCGGCGGTTCAGTTGTATTCACAAGCCCTTTCCCTGCGGAAAAAGCGATGTGTCTTTCACGACAGAAGAGATTATACCCCAAAACTTATTGAAAGTCAACAGAATTTGTGATACAATGTGTGTATCTTTTCCAAGGAGGGAAGCCGTGTATAATTTTTACGCCTTTCTCGACCGCATGAAATACATCCGCCGCTGGTCGCTGATGCGTTCGGCGCGCGACGAGAACATCATGGAGCACTCTCAGCAGGTCGCGCTGTTCGCGCACGCGCTCGCGCTCATCGACCGCGACGTCTTTCACAACGCCCCCGACGTGGAAAAGACGGTGCTCTATGCGCTCTATCACGAGTGCGGCGAAGTGATGACGGGGGACCTTCCCACGCCCATCAAGTACTTCAACGAGGACATCCTCGGCGCTTACCGCGCGCTCGAAGACAGGGCATCGGACAAACTTCTCGCGATGCTCCCCGCGCCCCTTGCCGAGGCGCTCTCGCCCTATGTGAAGGCGGACCATGACAGCTATGAATACAAACTCGTCAAGGCGGCGGACAAGCTCTCCGCGTACGTCAAGTGCCTCGAAGAGCTCAAAGGGGGCAACGACGAGTTCAAAAAGGCGAAGGAGAGCATAGAAGGGGAACTGCGTGCGCGCAAGATGCCGTGTCTCGACTATTTTCTCGAAAACTTTATCCCCGCCTTCCGCCTCACGCTGGACGAGATGGATTCGCTCTGAGCGCGGAAATAAAAAAGAGTTTTTGTGCGTCCTTGCATTTTCTGCGAATATATGATATAATTATAGTGAACAGGGGCTTTCCGAAGCAGAGCTCAGGGTGAAAAAATGTCAAAGATCGATTATCGCCAAAGACAAAAACAACTCGAGAGGGCGCACCTTTTCGACGTGGACATGAACGAGGACCATCGTTACTACGATGCGCTCAACATCGACGAGGGGTACAACTACCTTCCCGTGCGTTGGACGGAGCGCATCCGCAGGCTCATCGTCCTCGGCATCGTCGCGTTCGCGGGGCCCGTCGTGACCTGGCTCGGCATGGGCACGAAGGTGGTCGGAAAGAAGAATCTGCGCGCGCTCAAAAAGAGCGGCGCGATCTCGGTCTGCAACCATGTGCACAACCTCGACACGCTGATCATGAAAAACGCGCTGGGGCCGTTCCGCGTCTTCCACACGGGGAACTATTACCTTCTCAAACGCGGTTGGCTGGGCAGGCTTTTCAAGGCGGGCGGCTTTCTGCCCGTCGGCACGGGCGTGGGCGACATGCGCCGCCTGCAGGAAGCGGTCGGCTCGCTGGTGAAAGAGGGGAAGATCGTCAACTTCTACCCCGAGCACGCGCTCTGGCCCCGCTACGAAAAACTTCGCCCCTTCAAACCCGGCGCTTTCCGCTATGCCGTCAAGTTCGGCGTGCCCGTCCTGCCCGTCTTCATCGAGATGCGCATGACCCGCCTGCGCCGCTTTTTCCACATGAAAAAGAAGATGATCGTGCACATCCTTCCGCCGCTGTATCCCGCCGCGGAGGGGACGGAGCGCAAGCGCGCCGAAGCGCTTTGCGCGGAGACGTTTGCCGCCATGCGCGCCGAGGGGGTGCGCCTGTACGGCAGAGAAGTGGATTGCCTCGCGGAGGAGAGCCGCGTTCTGCACTTCCCCGAGATCGGCACAAAACTGGTCGTCGCGGATGTCCTTGACGGCATCGCCGAGGTGTTCTCCGGCGACGAGGACGAACAGGAAGAGACGCAATCCGTCTGATCGGAATACTACCTTGCCCCCGCGCCGCGGGGGCAGACGCTTTTTTTGAGGAGGAAACTATGCTTGGCTGGATCGTACTCGCGCTCGTTCTCCTTGCGGCGGTGATCGCGGGCGCCTGTTTTGTTCTCGCCTTTCTTCGCCCGCCGCGCTCGCCCGACGCGATCGAGGGCAGCGGCTTCGTCCGCGCGCACGGCTGCGCCATCTACGACGAAAAGGGGAAAAAACTTCTTCTGCGCGGCGTCAATCTCGGGAACTGGCTGTTGCAGGAATTCTGGATGAACACTTCCGCCGTCTACGGCAAGCCGTACACCAAGCGGCGCGCCTATTTCGAGCTGCGCAACAACGCCAACGTCACCGAGGAGCAGGCGGAGGAGCTGGAAAACCTTTACGAGGACAACTTCATCACCGAAGCGGACTTCGAACGCATCGCGGGGCTGGGGCTCAACTGCGTTCGCGTCGTCCTCTCTTACATGAACTTTCTGACGGCGGACGGCAAGAGCTACCGCTTCGGCGACCGCGAGAAGGCGTTCGCGCGGCTGGACGGAATCCTCGGGCTCTGCGAAAAGTACGGGCTTTACGCCATTCTCGACATGCATGGCGCGCCCGGTTCGCAGAACATGGACCATCATTCGGGGGACGACGAGCACTTCGATCTTTTCGGCAATGCCGAAAACGAGCGCATCCTTCTCTCGCTCTGGCGGGACATCGCGAGGCGCTATCGCGGCCGCACCGTCGTCGCGGGGTACGACCTGCTCAACGAGCCGCGCCGCGCGCCGCACAAATACGGCGGAAGGCGCACCTTCGACTTTTACGACCGCCTTTACCGCGCCGTGAGAGAAGAGGACCCCGATCACATGATCTTCGTCGAGTGTTTCACCTTTCCCGTGCACGGGGCGCGCGCCGCGCGCTACGGCTGGGAAAACGTGTGCGTGGAATATCACATCTATAATCTCACGCCCTTTCCGCAGCGCGCCTGCCTGCGCTTTTACAAGGCGCTGCACAACTTCATGGGTTACAAGATGCCCGTTTACATAGGTGAGTTCAATGCCTGGGGCAGGGAAAAGACATGGGAGTCCACCCTCGATTTCTTCGAGTCGCAGGGCTGGTCTTTCACCTCGTGGACGTACAAGACGAACGCGCGTCTGTACAAAAACGGCATCATCTTTAAACACCCGAAGCTGTGCGCGGGCTGGGGAGTGCTGGAGCTGGATCTTCCCTCGGTGGATCTGTCCACTGCGACGTATGAGGAGATCCGCGAAAACTACGAACAGATCGGCTCGGAAAACGCCGAGCCGGGCGTGCCGTACGCCGTCTACGAAAGGCGGTATGCGGCGAGCCGCCGTCCCGCGCGCAAAAGGGGCGGGCGCCGCACGGCGCGGCGCGCGTGAATTTTCGGCGCGCGGAGCGGGCGGAACGCAAGACAGGAGGCCCTATGACGGGATACGATTTCGACAGGACCATCTACAGGGGATACAGCTTCATAGATTTTTACTTCTTCTGCCTGCGCAGAAGGTTTTGGCTCGCGCTGGTTTTTCCCTTTCAGGTTCTCTTCGGCGTTTTGACGCTTTCGTTCACGCGCAGGCGCCTCAAACAGGTCTTCTGCCTCTTTCTGCTGTTCATCCCCGACGTCGACAGGGAGATGAAGGCGTTCTGGGACAGGGCGCAGGGCAAGATCGGGCAGTGGTATCTCGATCAGCACAGGGAGGACGACATCGTGATCAGCGCCTCGCCGCGCTTTTTCCTCGCGCCCGTCTGCGAGCGGCTGGGCATAAAGGTGCTGATCGCGACGGAGATGAGCGCGCGGACTGGAAAGGTGTTCGGCGAAAACATCTTCGGGAAAGCGAAGGCGGCGGCATTCCGCGCGCGTTTCCCCGGACAGCGGTTGGAGGCGTTTTACACGGACAGTCACACCGATTTTCACATGAAAGAGGTCTCGGACAAGATCTATCATGTGACCAAAAAGGGCATCGCCGAGCGCACCGAGTTTTCAAACGCGGCGTGACGGTCCGCGGCGTCAAAAAGGAAAAAAAGGACGGCGGCGCCGTCCTTTTTTGCGCAAATTTGTGCAAAAGAAGGGAAGATTTGTCGATACCTATGCGGCGAGTTCCCTCTCTTCTCCCGCGATGCAGAATTTCGGCGCCTACACCTATGCGAACGCGGATCCCGAAACGGGTACGGTCGGCGGCGTCACCATCGATGGCGAGCCCGGCGACCTCACGCGCGTGCGCTATGCCATCCATTACATGGTGGAAAAAGAGGGCATCTACGTCGGATATAAGTATTGCGAGACCAGATACGAAGATGCCGTCATGGGGCAGGGCAATGCTTCCGGTTCCGCGGGCGTCTTTATGTCCGAAGGAAACAAATGGAATTACAGCGATGAAGTCAACTATCCCTTCGGTTACGGCCTATCTTATACCACTTTTGAACAGGAACTTCTGGGCGTGACGTTCGACGCGGCGAAAGACTCCTTTACCGTTCGCGCTCGCGTGACCAATACGGGCGACATCGCGGGCAAGGAAGTTGTGCAGGTGTACGGCCAACAGCCTTATACGCAATTCGACAAGGAAAACGCGATCGAAAAGGCGTCCGTGCAGCTGGTCGGATTCGGCAAGACGAAAGAACTTGCGCCTGACGCAGAGGAAATCGTCGAGGTGAAAGTGGAGAGGAAGGAGCTAGCTTCTTACGATGCCGCCGTCAACAAGACGTATATCCTCGAAAGCGGCGATTATTATCTCTCTGTCGGCGCGAATGCGCATGACGCGCTCAACAACATCCTCGCCAAAAAGGGATTCGGCGTCAAAGACGGCATGGACGCCGAGGGCGACGCGGAGATGGTCTATGAATTTAACGTCGACAAGACGGATACCACGACCTACGCCTATTCCGAGGCGAACAAGGGTGTGAAGATCACCAATCAGTTTGACGCGGCAGACCTTGATTATTACGGCGACGGCCTCGTCACGTGGCTTACGCGTAGCGATTGGCAGGGCACTTTCCCCACTTCGCACGACGACCTGACCGCAACTTCCAAGATGATACAAGACCTGCAATTCAACTACGAACCGGATACCTCGAAATCGGACATCACGCTCGGCTCGGAGGGGACACGGTATAGCATCGTCATGATGCGCGGCAAGGACTACGACGATCCCATATGGCAGGATCTTCTCGATCAGCTGACGTTGGAAGAGATGGCGGAGATCGTCGGACATTCCGGTTACGGCACGCAGGCGATCTCCTCGATCAACCTGCCCTCCACGGTGCAGGCGGATGGACCACAGGGCATCAAGGGCAGCTACGCGGGTTCTTCCACGGTCGCCTGCACTTCGGAGCCCGTCATGGCTTCGACGTTTAACGTGGAGATCCTCTATGCCATCGGGCTCTCCATGGGTGAGGACGCGCTGCGCATCGACGGAACGAGGATCAGCGGCCGGTACGGCCCTGCGATGAACATCCACCGAACTCCCTATTCGGGGCGCAATTTCGAGTATTATAGCGAGGACGGCTTCCTCTCCGGCGTGATGGCGGCGCAGGAAGTGTCCGCGGCACAGAGCATGGGCCTTTGCTGCTACATCAAGCACTTTGCGCTCAACGACTTTGTTCTCGAGGTGGAGTACAGGATGGACGTTCTCGTCGATCCCGCGCAAGGACTGTTCGCGCTTGACGGCATCTTCTATGCCGCGGTTGTGATGTTCTTCGCCTGCATTATTGTCACTCTCGTTGCATCCTGTCTCAAACAGGAAAAAGAGAAATGATATTTTTCACAGAAACAGAGGACACGGGTTTCCCGGGTCCTCTTTTCATATGCTGTAACAAAAGTGTGCGGAATTTGTAACGGATGTGGTATTGCCGCCGCGCGGCGGCGGGCGTATAATAAAGCCGAAAAGAGGAGCCGCCTCCGAACGGGGCGGAAAGGACGAAGATGAAAAACCTGCTCGGCTATGTAAAAGAGGAGCGGCGCACCTTTGCGCAGGCGCCCTTCACGGAGACGGACGCGCTCGCGCTCGGCTGGCTTGCCTATTTCAACTATGCGGATCCCCTCCGAAAGGGGCGGGGCGTGCCCCTCAGCGCGCTCGGGGAAGGGGAGCTGCTTCCCGCGCGCGAGATGTACGCGGACGCGTACAATCCCAAGACCAGCCGAAAGCTGTTTGCCGCCCTTCGCGAAAATCCCCGCTTTTCGCGGGCAGTGCTCTCCCGCTTTTCGGCGGAGCGGGACGAGACGCGCGAGATCCAGTTCGGCGCACTCTGCATCGAATACGCGCCGAACGAATTTTTCCTCGCCTTCCGCGGCACGGATCCCTCTTTTCTCGGCTGGAAGGAGGACTTCAACATCGCGCGGTTTTTCCCCATTCCCTCGCAGACCGCCGCGGCGAACTACGCGCGTGAGGCAATGTGCGCGCACCCGTTCGGCGTTTTCTGCTTCGGCGGGCATTCCAAGGGCGGCACGAACGCGGTGTATGCCGCTTCCCGCCTTGTGCCCGCGCTCAGGGAGAGGCTCCGCGCCGTCTACAACTTTGACGGCCCCGGTTTTTTTCAGGACATCGCCGCGGAAGAGGGGTACCGCGCCGTTGAGAACAGAATAATAAAGCTCGTTCCCCGCGCATCCTTTGTCGGCATGATCCTCGAATCGGGAGAGAACTTCGCGATCGTGCGCAGCCGCACCGTCAGCGTCTTGCAGCACGACCCGTTCAGCTGGCGGGTGCGGGAGGGGAAGTTCTGTCGCGCCGAGAAAAGGACGCGCGCCTCCGTCCGCCTTTCGGACGCGTTCAACGGCTGGATCTTTGCGCTGACGCCCGAAGAGCGGGAGCGCTTCATCGGCCTTGTGTTCGGCGCGCTCGATACGCTGGACACGCACGATTTCACCGTCTTTTTCAAGACGCTGTACCGCCAGGTCCCCGCGCTCTTTAAGCGCTATCTCCGCCTCCCCGCCGCGGACAGGCGCTTTTTCCGCGAAGCGCTCGGCAGATTTTTCCGCCTGTGGCTGCGCAGGCGCAAGGGAAGCGCGCCGCATCGGCGCGCGGATGCCCTTTCATCGGAAGAGGAAGGCTGAACGATAAACGCCCGCCCGCGCAAGATATTCTTGCGCGGGCGGGCGTTTTATGGCATAAAAATCTGCCCGCCGCCGCTCTCGCGAGAGCGGCGGCGGGCATTTGTTCACAGTCTCGACCCGTTTGCGTCGTAGTGCACGGTCTCGCTCAGAAGCTCGCGCACCTCGCCGTCCACGGTATAGGTGATCTTTGCGAAGAAATAGCCGCCTCCGTCCGCATCGGCGACGATGCGCAGCGAGCGGAAGAGGTCGAGATCGTCGCTGGATGCGCTCTCGCAGAGGGAAAAATCCTCTTCGGCGGCGCCCGTCGTGCGGTACAGCTCCAGCGTCACGGGCAGCACGGAGGGACCGAGCGCAAATTCGTTCTGCGCGACGGCGGTGATCGTGCCGTCGCCGTTGCCTTTCAGCCGTACGGAGAGAAAGACGAAGAGGGAAGCGCCGCCCGAACAGGCGGAGAGCGAAAGGCAGAGCAAAAGGAGCAGGGCGCAGGCGAGCGCGGCGAAGGTGCGTTTCATCTGTGCCTCCTGCGGACGAGCAGAACCATCGCGAGCACGAGCAGCAGGATGAGCACGCCCAAAAAGAGCGCGAGCACGATCATGGGCGTGTTCCGCGGGATGGCGACGATCCACACCGTCGACACCGCGTCGAAGGAGGCGTCTTTGACGGCGTAGAACACCGTCGCGGCGAGCCCCGCCGCCGCGCAGGCACGCAGGAGCGCGAGGCAGACGATCGCGGCGATGTACGCCTTTTTCCTGCCCGCGGCGCCTTCCTCCGCTCCGAGATCGGCTCTTTCCCCCTGCGCGGAGGCGGGTGCATTCCGTCCGCTTTCCGCAGGTTCCGTTCCGACCAGTTCGTCCGCGCTGAGGCCGAACACCTTGCAGATGTTCGCGATCTGGTTTGCGGAGGGCACGCTCTTTCCCGACTCCCATCTCGAGATGGACTGCCGCGAGACGTCGAGTTTTTCGGCGAGTTCCTGTTGTGAAATGTTGTGCTCGGCGCGAAGCCTGAGCAGGTTTTCACGAAACGACATAGCTGCCTCCGCATGTTTTTTCAACGCGATTTTACCACAAATCCGCAAAAAAGTCAATGCGCTTTGACCGATAATCGGGCGTCTGTTCCGCGGGACGGGAAGGGCGCTCTTCTTTCGTGGACGAAAAGGCGGCCGTGCGGCAGGGGATGTATGTGCCGCAGGGCGTATTTTGCAAAGATCCCACAATCTGCGGGGATGTCGATACAGTCTGCGAAAGCCGTATTGACATTTGAAAAGACGTGTGCAATAATGCTTCTCGACAAGGGTATGGAAAGCCGTGCACGGGTAAACGATGCCTTGAAACCTGTAAGGTGGTCAAACGAAAGGGGTATGATGACCCGGGCGAACGCGCGAGCGGGAGCCCGAATAAAAAGTTATCGTACGGAAAAAGCATGAGACAAACTATCGATAAACTTGCGGCAAAGCTCGTCACGCTGTTTACGGCGGCGGCGCTGTTTGTCGCCCTTCTGCTCGGGGGAGCGGGGGTGCCTGCGCAGGCTGCCACGCCTGCCAACGACGGGAAGTTCTACTCGGACTTTCTCTCCTATGAAGAGAGCCTTGCCGCGGGCAGAGACGCCAATGCGGAGATCGCTTCCGAGGGCATCACGCTGCTCAAAAACGAGAACGACGTCCTTCCTCTCAAAGACGTGAAGTACGTCTCCGTCTTCGGAAAGAACGGCGTCGATCCCTATTACCACGGCTTCGGCGCGGGCGCGGCGCAGTCTACGCTCGATCCCGTCACCCTGTATGACGGGCTGGAAAAGGCAGGATACAAGACGAACAGCGTCCTGAAAGCGTTTTATGAAAACGACGCGCGTTCGGGAAGCGACAGGACGATCGGCGAGCTGATCGGCGAGGCGCCCGTGGAAAAATACGACGCGGCGGTGAAGCGCTCTTTCGAGCTCTACGACGACGCCGCGATCGTCTGCATCTCCCGTGCGGTCAACGAGGGCAAAGACGCCGTCCGCGCCGTGTATGCGGAGGATTTCGCGATCGCGTTCACCCCCAGCTGCAGGACAGAGGACAAAAACCTCGGCACGGTATATAATATGGAACACGTTTCCGTCGCCGACGGGGTGATGGGTACCCGCTACAAAATGGAAGCGGGCGGCCCGACTTACGTCAAGATCACGAACGGCAGCCTTGAATCGCACGGCGAGGCGGACGGCGTCTGCAACACCTGCCCGCTGAGCGAGGACAACAAGAGCAGCCTCCTGATGACCTTCACCAACAACGGCGAAACGGCGATCACGCTGCGCTACGAAACGGAGTTCTGGGGCGTCCGCGGCTCGGTCACCGTCGAGCTGGAAGCGGGCGAAAGCGCGACCGTCCTGCTCGTCTCCAGCCCCACGCCTGCGGGCACGGGCGACAGCAACGCGCCTTTCCACCAGATGGAGATCACGTCGGGCGGCGAAGCGGGCTATGACGTCACCGTCAGCGGCTTCCGCGTCGTGTAATCGGAGCGATCACCCCTCGCGGGCACAGAGCGTGTCGTAACTTTCGCAGTTTTGCGGATGAACAACAAGACAAGGGCGCCCGCCCTGCGCATTTTGCGCAGGGCGGGCGTTTTCTCGCTATAAAAACTTCGGCTGGCATTGCGGCGCCTTGTCCTCGGCGGCAAGACAAATTGTTTTCTTCGGCAAAAAATCCTTTATTACAAATCTTGCAATATGAGTGTAGTCATGTTATAATATTTGCGCGGAAAGTGCGGGGCGAAAGACAAAACGGTCGTCCCGTGCTCTCTGTCTGTGCGAAGGCGCCGCGTGCGGCAGGATTTTCCGCTTTTTGGCGCCTTGCGAGAGAACGGAGGTGGAAGATGAAAAAAGTTGTTTTGACGGTGCTCAGCCTGCTGTTTGTCTTTTTCTGCGCGGCGGGCTTTGCGGCCTGTGACGAAGAAGACGCGCACACGCACACGCTGACCTATCATGCTGGCGTTGCGCCGACCTGCGCGGAGGCGGGCAACGCCGAATACTGGTCGTGCGACGGCTGCGGCAAAAACTTTTTTGACGCGGACGGCACGAAGGAGGCGGCGGACGTCCTTCTTCCCGCGACGGGTCACGACTGGTCCGACTGGGTGTCGGCGGTACAGCCTGCCTGCACGGAAGAGGGAAGAGAAGAGCGCGCCTGCTCTCTCTGCGGCGGGACCGAAGAGCGCTCCGTCCCCGCGACGGGGCACAGCTGGGGCGCATGGACGGAGCACCCCGAGACGGGGATGCGCGAGCACACCTGCACCGTCTGCGGCGCAAGCGAGAGGGAGCCGATCTCTGAATGCGAACACGTCTGGAGCGCATGGCAGACGGCGCTTTTGCCCACCTGCACGCAAGCGGGAAGAGAAGAGCG
>ERZ1643249.2532-NODE-2532-length-16933-cov-4.519493_pt1 | contig 16933 bp, 17 predicted proteins | sample MGYA00579263_ERZ1643249 | MGnify/ENA primary metagenome ERZ1643249 (study PRJEB29033, sample SAMEA4952264) | chicken gut metagenome | biome: Broiler Chicken; feature: Gastrointestinal Tract; material: Caecum | place: Ireland | collected 2018 | study: Broiler...
TTTCATGGAACAGCGCTGCCAGCTCATCATCCCCAAACAGATATATGATTGCAGAATCTACATATAACTATGGAAAAGTAAAAAAGAATTTTGAAAAACAATGGGACGTTTATAGAACCAGCTTATAAGCAAGATTGTTTATACAAAATGAATAAAATCCATATTTCATAAATGAGAATAGAGTCAATGAACCCCCTTGAAAATTTAAAAGAAAATTACAAAAAGAACAAACGTAGACTATTTTTATGTTTGGATATGAGTTTCCTCTTTGTAGGAATTTTTTATGCATATTTAAGTTTTCCTTCGGACGAACAAATTGTTAGAACATGTTTAGGCGGTATATGTCTTGCACTTTGGTATATATTATTTCCTTTTCTTAGCGATGAAGAGAAAAATAATATTTCTTACAAAATCATTGTCCATATAGTTGCTATGGTATTTGTAGTTGCAACTTTGTTAGCTGGAGCTAACTACATTTTGCATCATCGAGAGCGAGGTATATGGTATTTCGAAATATTGTGTTGTATCATAGGAATAGTGGATTTTGTTATCTTGTTTTATATTTTATCTGGTTTTATAAAAACTTTTTTTCTCTTGATAGAAAAGATAAGGAGTTTTCTTTTCCCTAAGTTAAAAAAAGAAACATCAGGATTTGTAAATTTTGTTGAAAGGTTAACAGCAATGTTGATTTCAATAACAGGATTTGTGGGCGCTGTTATTGGTTTTGTAGAAATAATCACAAGGATATTTGAAAGTGCTGTATAGAAGAATTAGATTTTGGCACAACATTGACATATAATTGCCCTTCACCCGCAAATCACCACCTGCTATAATAACTACAGTCAAAAAATTTACGAAACAGCCGTTCCAGTCCGGAGCGGCTGTTTTTTTAAGAAAAGGTGGTGATTACAATCCTTTTAAAGAAAATCCCACGGGTTATAAAAAATGACCGTGGAGAAGCAAACTATATCAGCACGATGGTATTCATTTTCGCCGCCGTGCTGATGCTGGCATTTATTCTTGATCTCTTTTCCATTATCAGTGTGAAGCGGCAGATAGACCACTGTGCCGATCAGATGACCAAGCAGATCCAGCTGGCCGGAGGAATCAACGGTGAAACAGATCAGCTCTTTTCTTTCCTGTGTTCTGAAATTGACGGGGCAGAAAACGTCACCTATACGGTAGATTCCAGTTACCGGTCTCCGACACCGTCCGGAATGAAGCAGGCAATCCAGCTGGGAACGCCTTTTTATGTGACAATTAGCGGTGACGCCAGTCTGGGAGGCTTCTGGAACTTTGACCTGATCCGTATTTCCATTGTTGCCAGAGGGTCCGGAGTAAGTGAGAGGTATTGGAAATGAGAGATAGAGTGGGAAAAAAGACGGTCAAGAAAATAAAGGCGGTATGGAAGAATGAGCGGGGAGACATGACGTTGTTTACCTGCTTTTTTATTCTGATCACCGTAATGCTGGTATCCTACCTGTTATTGTATGCATCCGTGCAGATTACCTGTATCAACATCCGAAACGGCGCCAAGCTGGAACTCAATAATCTGAGCGGCAGCATCTATGCGGATACCTACCGGTCACAAAGGGAAGTCAATTTTTCGGAATATCTCTCGACCCTGTATTCCTCAAGCGATTACACACAGATGCTGACAGAAGCGGTAACAGATGGTCTGGCAAGTAAGATTGCTCTTTCAACGGAGGATTATCAAGTCAAAAACATCAGCCTGGATTTTAATCTCCAGGGAGACCGGGTGGAATATATTTTTCGCTGTGATATTGAGTTCTACATCAGAATGTTTGGGCAGTCCTATCCGGCCATCACCAGGCAGGTGGAACTGACTGGGTACCATAACACAAAATTTTGAAAAAAGCAGCAGAAAAAAATAAAAATGGAATGTAATATATATATAAGGAAAAATTGGAGGGATAGCTTATGAAGAAAATCTGGAAATCAAAGGGAACCATGATCGGACTGGCAGTTGTCTGCGTCCTGGTTGCCGGGACATGCCTGATCGTGAGAATGAAGAAGGACGGGGGTTCCTTCGTCCCCGGCAAGCCTCCTGATGAAACGGCATCTGAGTGGAACGAGGCTGACAGACCGGACAAAGCGGAGACCGAAGCGGAGAGCAGTACGGGATGGCAGGAGCGGGAAACGGAGGAAACCAGACAGACTGAAAATGGCGATGAAGTTGTAATCGAATTCACGACAGAGCCGGTTCAGCCTGAAACCCCGGAAGCGCCAGAGCCACAGGGAGATCTGACTGATCCATCCAATCCTCCTACATATGAGGAAGAGGTGGAAGTGAGCCTGCCGGAGGAAACCGGCAGTGCACCGGCAGAAAGTGAGGAAAAGCCTGATCCGCCGGCAGAACAGCCTTCAGCAGATGAACCGGAATCGCAGGAACAGCCGGAAACGGATGGTGTCAGAGAAGATGGCGCTGTGTATGATCCGGTGTTTGGCTGGGTGGTGCCAAGCCCTATCACCCAAATAGAAGGAGACAGTGATGGGGATCCCAATAAGATGGTTGGGAATATGGACTGATAACGGAATAGAAAGAGGAGAAAGGCCGCCGCTTTTATAGCAGCGGTTTTTCTGTGCAGGGAAAAGGAGAAAAGTTGAAAAGAATTTTGGCTATTCTGTGCTGCCTGACGGTTATCCTTGGCATGCTGCCCCTTACGATTTCCGCGAATGGAAACGGAAACATGGACGGCGGCGGAGGCGGAATGGGCCAGGGAACGGCACAGAATAAATGGTCACCGGGTAATGATGGTGTGCGGATCACAGTAGTGGATGCAGACAGCGGTACGGCAGTATCCTCGCCGTTAGATTTTGCCAACCGGGAACAAAGCGGAACAATATTGCATTTTGGAAAAGTGAATAAGCTTCAATATCAGGGAGGGACCGGATTATCCATACAGTCCGGAAGTTATTCCTGCATTAAGCCCGCAAATTCCATGCCGGCTATTGTCAGCAGCACAGGGCGGAATAATATTGAAGCAGTGAAGAGGTACTTCTGCAGTGAGTATGCCTGCAAGATGGTGGCTCAGTATGCAGGAGTGGATTACAATACCATGATCAGTGGGGAATACAAACTGCTGATAGAGCCCATTGCCTATTTTACACATAACGGAAAGTATTACGCGATGACCGCCACGGAAGCCGCTTTGTATGACCAGAAAGCAGACGGAGCCCTCCGCCGGACCATGCCATCCCTGACTCATAAAAACTTACCCCTCTCCATGTTCCTGGAGGAAAGCGATCTGGGAATCGGCGCGTGGACCGGCAGTATATCCGGAAAACAGAGCAATGAGGATATTATTGCTTGCCTGGGGGTCGGAATTGTCTGGTTTGAGGAAAATTCAGAACCAGAAGGAGAACTGGAAGCCCCTGATGTAGAATACCGGGTGGACACCGATGTGATCACCACAATTAAGTTAGAAACGCAGGAGAGGCTGACACCGGAGAATCCGGCAACGGTGGTCTTTCATATCCTTGGAACAGATTACCGGGTAGAAAACGTAGTGATCCCTGCGAATGAATCCCAGTTAGTCTGGGTGAAATGGCATACCCCGTCTGAACCGCAGGAGTTTACGATTACGGTGACGGTAGAAGAAGGATTTACTGCAAAAGATTCTTTCACTACAAAAGTCGTTGACCTGGATGAGAATCCGCCTCCGGACCCGCTGGCAACGGATACCAATCCGGGATATACGGTACCGGCGCTTCCTGTGGAAGAACAAAAGACGGAGGCCAGCTGGGGACTCTGGAGCTGTTACTGGGAACCTAAATGGGTATGGTATGAGGACTGGCAGTGGCAGTCAGATGCCTGTACAAGCTCCTGCCCGGATGACTGTTCCGGGGGCCATGGCCATTGGGAAGATAAGGGTAGATGGGTGGATGAAGGAGACTGGAAGTACGAGCACACGGAATATTCAGCCTCTCTTTCCGGCAGCATGACGCTGGAGCCGGATGATACCGTGCCGACAGCAAGTGGAAAGGTTATGAAAAGCGGGTATGGTGTCAAAACGCGGGTGGAGGCCGCATTATCTACGGACGCCCCGGATACGGATGTGACCAATCCCCAGACTGCATTTACGGTTTTCCCGGAATTTGACTACACCACATACTGGCGGCTGCTGGAGCCGATTTCAAGCGGAAGAAGTGCGGCATTTGAGTTTCAGCCGAACGAATATTCCACTTATCAGAGACCGGTGCATTTCACGCCGATCTGGTTTCCAGACGCGGCAGATTACGTGGCATATACGCGGGTATGGGATGCCTGGACGCCGGACGGGATGCTGTCACTGAACCTGCATGACTATGTAACGATTAATGAGAATCTGTATGATGACTGGTATACCAACCGTGAATAGTATGATATCAAATGGATATTTCTGGCTGGCATGGTGTTTAACTGCCGGATTTGCCATCTATGATGTTAAAACAAGAAGGGTTCCTGACCGGGCCCTTTTTGTTTTCTGCGCATACGCTTTCTGGGCGCCGTTTCTAAGGTATCCGGGTATATCCGGTGGGACTGAAGCCGCCTGGGCGTTTGGAAGCTCCCTCATGGGTGCGGCTGCCGGCTTTTTGCTGCTTCTCTTTGCGGCAATTATTTCAAAAGATGGAACCGGGATCGGAGGCGGGGATATCAAGCTGACGGCTGTCCTGGGCTATGTGTACGGCCCATACCGTCTGGCGGGGATCCTTCTGACCGCTTCCCTGCTGGCTTCCCTGGCCGCTTTTTTGTTCCGGAAACAGAAATCCATTCCCTTTGTGCCGTTTCTGGCGGCGGGGAGCTTTTTCATGATGTTTGTATAACAACCATAGAAAGGAAAAGGAATGAAACTGAATAACCGTTTTCTGTTCGGGATACTGAGCCTGCTGCTGTCGGCAATTATCGCATTTATCGCAATTCCGACCATTGCAGGACAGACCAACGGAAAAACCGAGATCATCCGGGTGACTTCTCCGATCGCGAAAGGAGAAGAGATCACGCCGGAGGCGGTAGAAGTGATGGAGGTGGGAAGCTATAATCTTCCGGATAACGTGGCCCGGTCCATGCAGGATGTGGCCGGCAGATACGCGGCCGCCGATTTTGAGGCAGGGGACTATATCCTGGCATCCAAAGTCAGCCTGATCCCGATCACTTCCGATGTGGCGCTCAACAACATCCCTTCCGGGAAGGTAGCGATTTCCCTGACCGTAAAAACCCTGGCATCGGGCCTGTCTGATAAGCTGCAGCCGGGGGATATCATCCGGATTTATCATTACCTGGACGCGGCACGGGAAGTCCCGGAGCTTCGCTATGTGCAGGTGCTGTCCGTCACGGATTCTGACGGGAATAACGTGGACAATGCGGCGGAACTGGAGGAAGGGGAAGAAAAACAGCAGTCTGCCACGATCACTGTACTTGCCAGCCCGGAACAGGCGGAGGTGATCACGGGGATAGAGAATGACGGCACAGCACATGTTGCCCTGATCTGCCGGAATAATGAGGAACTTGCAGCAGAATTGCTGCAGAGACAGGATCAGGAAATACAGGAACTCTACTATGGTATCCTTCCGGAAGAGCAGATAGAAGAATCGGCCGAAGAAACGATGGAAACCATAGAACCGTCAGAAGAAAACACGGCAGATATATCTGCTGATGAAGATGGGGCAGCAGAGGAAGCGGAGGTGGAATAAGTGGGGAGAGTGATAACCGTATGGGGAAGCCCCGGGAGTGGAAAGTCCATGCTCTGTTGTATGCTTGCAAGGGTTTTAACCAGGGACAAAAGCAAAGCTGTGATTATTAATGCGGATCCCTGCGTCCCGATGATCCCGGTATGGCTGCCGGGCCAGGCCGTTCCGGAAAATGCCTCGATTGGGCAGGTGCTAAGCAGTGTGGAGATCGACGCGGCCTTGGCCGCGTCTCATGTCACAATCCTGCAGTCCTGGCCCTATGTGGGAGTGATGGGATACGCAGCAGGAGAAAACCCGCTCAGTTACCCGGAACTTAAGTATGAGTTGGCGCTGGAGCTGATCCGGGTGATGGAAACCATTGTGGACTATGTGATTCTGGACTGCAGCCCGCAGCTCACAAATGTATTTACGCCGGCAGCGATCGAATCCGGGAACCTGGTCCTCCGGATCCTGACGCCGGACCTGAAGGGGATCCATTATTTACAGGCCAGTAAACCTCTTCTTATGGACAGCCGGTTCCGGTTCGGGGAACATCTGACCTTTGCCGGCCAGGCACGCCCGTTTCATGCTTTGGAGGAGATGGGGCATCTGATCGGCAAATGGGACGGGCTGCTTCCCTACAGCAAAGAGATCAACCGCTGTGCGGAGGAAGGGAGCATGTTCGGCGCGGTAAAATACTGCAATTCCCGGTATCTGGCATCCCTGAACCGTATTCTGGAGGAACTGGAAAAGCTGGAAGAGGCGGAAGAAGAGCAGGAAGAGGATGGGGAGCCGGAGGAGGAAGAGGATGAATAACCTGAATGATATCTTCTTTACACCTTCCACTGGACAGGAAATGACCTATGAACAGATCCTGGAGGATGTCCAGCGGTACTTTACAGAAAACCATGCCGCGACGGTAGCGGAAGCCGGGGAGGAAAACGCGGAACGGGCCGCAGAAGTTCTGAAAGGGCTGATGGAGCAGTATCTGGTAAAACGGAAGTATGCTCTGGAAGGAATGACCACCCGGATGCTGCGGGACCGGTTGTATGAGGACATGGCAGGCTATTCTTTTCTGCAAAAGTGGATTTATAAGCCGGGAGTGGAAGAAGTAAATATCAATGCATACAACGACATCGAAGTGATCGAATCAGGCGGCAGGAGCCGGAAGATTCCGGATAAGTTCAGCTCGCCCCAGCATGCCATTGACGTGGTACGGCGTATGCTTTCCTCCTGTGGTTTAATCATTGATAATACCATGCCAAGCGTGATTGGATACCTGGACAAAAATATCCGGATTTCTGCGGACAAAACGCCGCTGGTGGATGCGGATGTGGGCATCAACGTGTCGATCCGTATTGTCAACCAGCAGACGGTGACAGAGCAGAAACTTCTGGATTCCGGAAGCGCGACGCCGGAGATGCTCCACTTTCTTGTGGCGTGCATCCGGCATGGTGTCAGCATCTGTATCTCGGGAGCAACCGGATCGGGAAAGACGACGGTAATGGCGTGGCTTCTGTCCCAGGTGCCTAATGATAGAAGGCTGATTACCATAGAAGAAGGCAGCCGGGAGTTCAATCTGGTAAAAACGGATGAAAATGGGAATATCCTCAACTCGGTGGTCCACCTTCTGACGAGGCCAAGTGAAAACCCGGCGTTGAATATTAACCAGGATTTCCTGCTGGAACGGGTGCTGCGAAAACATCCGGATGTGATCGGTATCGGGGAAATGCGTTCCGCGGCAGAAAGCCTGGCGGCCGCCGAAAGCTCCCGGACCGGGCATACGGTCTGTACCACCATCCATTCCAATTCGTGCCGCAGTACCTACAGACGAATGATGACGCTCGCCAAAAGGAAATACCCCCTGGATGATGAGGTACTCATGCAGATCATGGTGGAGGCTTACCCGATTGTAGTGTTTACCAAGCAGCTGGAGGACGGCAGTCGCAGGATTATGGAGATCATGGAAGGGGAGTCGTTCCAGGACGGAAAACTGACTGCCCGTACCCTGTATAAATATGAAATCACGGATAACAGCCGGGAACGGTCCGGGCAGATAAAAATCAGCGGGAAACACAGAAAAACCGGCCAGATTTCCAACGCACTGAGGGAGCGGATGCTGGATAACGGGATCTCCCAGAAAGAGCTCAAAGAATTTGCCTGGTACCGGGAGGAGGAAGAAAGGAGATGAAGAGGATATGTGGTGGGTATGCCTGATCTGTTTTCTGCTGCTGTGCGCCGGCGGCTGGATGATCGCGGATTTCCGGGCGGGAGAATTCCTGGAAGTTTTGCTGCGGTCCGGGAAAAGAACTTCTACCCTGCGGGATGATATGAATATCCTGACAGGTACGCCGGCAAAAGGCTTTTTCCGGCAGGATTATGAATTAAAGGAAATGCTGAAAAGCACAGGAAGGGAAAACAGGTATGAAACGGTGAAATATCTGTCACTGGTATTGTTTGCAGCAGGCGCAGTGTTGGCGCTGCTTCTCGGTAATACCTTTCTGGTTCCGGTGCTCGGGATCGGGTTTGCACTGATCCCGCTCTGGTACCTGCGCAGCACAGCCGCAGCCTATAAACGGCATCTGAATGAAGAAATGGAGACTGCCATATCGGTAATCACAACTTCTTATCTGCGGACAGAGGATATTATCCGTGCTGTGAAGGAAAACCTGCAGAACATTGGACAGCCCGTAAAAGCAACCTTTGAATCATTTTTATATGAAACAGAAATGATCAATGCGAATATCCCCAATGCAATCAATATGATGAAGCTGCGTGTCAAAAACAGGGTATTTCATGAATGGTGCGATATGCTGATCCAGTGCCAGGCCAGCCGGGATATGAAGCATACCCTGCCGGCGGTTGTACAGAAATTTTCCGATGTTCGTATTGTTCAGTCAGAACTGGATGCCATGATGCAAGAACCGAGAAGGGAAGCCATCACAATGGTCTTTCTGGTGATTGCCAATGTCCCTCTTTTATATTTCCTAAACAGGGACTGGTTTCATACCCTTCTGTATACGACCCCAGGAAAAATTTCGCTCGCGGTCTGTGCTGCCATTATCCTGTATGCAGTTACAAAGATCATGCAGTTAAGCAGGCCGATTGAGTATGGAGGTGAAGCATGACCCTGATGGCTCTTCTGGCGGTCTGTCTGTTTGGGACCGCCCTGTATTACCTGACCTGCGCTTTTGCGGACGTCCCCACCAGGAAAACCTCCCGGATGATGCTGATGGCACAGCGGCAGGGAAAGCGGCGGGAGAACATCTTTGATGTATATGCAGCTAAAGTTTCTTCAAAGATTGCGCCATATGTGAGATTGGATAAAATGAAACGCGCATCGCTGGAGCGTACTCTGAAAATCGCGGGGAACAGCCTGACGCCGGAATGCTATGTGGCAAAGGCGTGGGTGATTGCCGGAACGGTGGCATTATGTGCTGTTCCCATGGCATTTCTCATCCCATTAATGGTGCCGGTTCTGATTGGGTTGGCGGTGGCCCTCTGGTTTTCGACTTACTATACGGCTTTTGATTATGTTAAGAAGCGGCGGAAACGGATGGAAAAAGAGATTCCGCGTTTTGCGCTTTCCATCGGGCAGAGCCTGGAAAATGACCGGGATGTGCTTAAAATTTTAACCTCATACAGACGGATCGCCGGTAAGGAATTTGGCGCGGAGATTGACCAGACCATTGCAGACATGAAAACAGGAAACTATGAGCAGGCGCTCCTGCATCTGGAGGCCCGGGTGGACAGCCCCCTGTTGTCTGACGTGACAAGAGGGCTGATTGGTGTCCTGAGAGGGGATGATCAGCGCATGTATTTTCAGATGATTACCTTTGACATGCGCCAGATCGAGCAGAATGACCTGAAAAAAGAAGCGGCGAAACGCCCCCGGCTGATTCAGCGCTACTCCATGATGATGCTGCTGTGCATCATTATGATATACATGGTTGTTCTGTGCGTAGAGGTATTTGATTCCCTGGGCGTATTTTTCGGATAAGGAGGCGGCATATGTATCACAGTGGATTTCCGTAAAGGAGAAAGAAAGGAAAAGAAATGTTTCCGGTCTGTTATTACAGGCCGTTTTTTTATGCCTTAAGGAGGATATGAATGAGAAAATTTCAAGATAAATTTGAAAAAAGGGGAGGCCGGGTCAAAGCGGCAGTGCTCAATGAACGCGGGGATTTTTACATATCAGATGCAGTCAAGGTGATCATCGCCGTGGTGCTGGGCTCCCTGCTGCTTCTGGCAATGACCGGCCTTTTTAACGATACCGTACTTCCCCGCATTACATCGGAAATCGAAGGCCTTTTCGGGTAACGGCCGGAAAGACACAGGGAAGCAGGAGGACCTGTTCTGCCTCCACGCAGCTATAGGCAGGGAAGGGGGTGGTAAAACGGAACCTGACGGGATATCCCGTCAGAGACACAGGAGGAAGGGGGAACTTTCCCTCTTCCTTTCAGAAAAGAATATGCCGCTTCAGGCGGCGGAATGAGAGGGAACAATGGATAAAGACGAATTAAAAATCTTTGTGAAAGAAAAGAAACCGCTGCTTTTGCCGATTGCAGGAGCGGTGGTGATCCTGATTTTGGTCCTTTGTATCTTTTTTGCTCTGAAAGGCAGGGACAACTCTGCGGAAAATATGGATCATGATGAATGGATTTCAACGGAAGAACTGGAAAAATCCGGACTGGAGGCCCTGCCGGAGAATCCGGAACAGGTACAGGCTGTCGCAGATACAGCGTCTGAAATTCTGTCAGAGCTGTCTGCGGCGGGCAGTGACAGGGAAACCATGATTCAGACTTTGCGGGATGCCATCCTTGGCCTGGATTACGGACTTACGGAGGAGGAAGCAGAGGAACTTTCCCAGTGGCTGGTTGACTTTTATCTGGAAAAAGTGGAATCAGTCCAGAACAACAGCCAGACAGCAGCAGGAACGGATTCTTCCTCACTTAGCCAGCTTCAGGCCGATCTGCAGGAGATGTCAGACTATCTGGCGCAGCTGGATGCATCAGTGACCTATAATAAGGAAGAACTTCAGAATCTGACCACAGTTCAGGGGGACAGCCTGAATACGATCCAGGAGTATCTGGATAACCTGAAAGAGGAGATTTCTGTCCTGAAAGAAGAATTCTCCAGCTATGAAAGCACGGATACCAGCCATCTGGAGGAATCCGTCAATACGGGGATTACCAATATCAGCTCTCTTTTGGGAACTCTGTATGAAAGTGTCGCAAATACCCAGAATGAGATCCTTGTGAAGCTGGCGGATTCCGGCTTGGAAACCGGTGAAAAGTATGAGGAGATCAACAACCGGCTGGGCGACCTGACGGTGTCCATCAATCAGAACCTGGAAGAGATCGATGATCACCTTTCCAGTGTGCTGGACGACCTGATGGCGGATAATGATGAACAGAACCGGGAATTTATCAAACAGCTGCAGTCCACCCAGGAACAGGTGACCACTCTGATCAATGAGTTTTCACAGGAAAATGCTCTGCAGCTTACCCGGATGGAGGAAAACAGCGCGGCCCGTTATGAGTCCCTGACGCAGACGCTTACAGATGTGAACAATGCCATCACTGCTGCCCTGGAGGAAATGAGGGCAGAAAGCAGCGAGCAGAACGCAGCACTGAGCGGGCAGCTTCAGACGATGAAGACAGAACTGGATGCAGTGTTAGGCCAGATCAGTGCGGCAAATGAAACATACTATACCAGCCTGACGGAAGCCCTCACGAATATGCATGCAGAACTGGACAGCACGCTGGAATCCATGCAGAACATAAACAGCGAGGAGCATGCTTCCATGCTTTCTTCCCTGATGCAGGACCTTGACAGCGTACAGACAGAACTTTCTTCCGTTCTGAGCGGGATGGAAGCAGACAATGCGGACCGGTATGAGGCCATGGCACAGTCCATCAGCTCTCTGACATCAGACCTGCAGGCCGCAAATACCGGCCTTATGGAAAAGCTGGCTGAGCTTCAGGCGGACAATGATGCTGATACGCAGGCAATCCTTTCCGCACTTCAGACAGGAAATGAGAGTATCAGCACGGCCCTTTCCAATATGGAAGCAGCTGAAATCCAGAGGGACGAGGCAATGTCCGGCCAGCTTGACAGCCTGTCCGCACAACTCCAGGCAACAGGCGAGAGCCTGAACAGTGCACTGGAGCAGATGCAGGCAGACAATGCGGATCAGAATGCGGCACTGCAGGAACTGATCCGGGAAACCGCGGATGGAATTCAAACAACACTGGAAGCTCTGGAACAGTCCGGAGAAGAGTGGTATGCAGATACCAATTCCAATATCAATACGAAAGTTACGGAGCTGATGAATAATCTGGATGGAATCCATAATAACATTACCTCCACCCAGCTGGACATCCGGCAGACTCTGGTGGACATGCAGACGGCCGATGCCCAGCGCATGAACCAGATCATGGAAGAGTTTTACGGTATCACCGCTGACCTGGCGGCCATCAATACCAGTATGGACACTGCCCATGGTGAGATTAAGACTCTCATTACTGAAGTGGAAACCAACCTGCAGAATGAAGCGGATGCCAACCAGTCCGAGTTGCTTGGAGCGCTGACGGAGATGGACAGCTCCTTTGAACAGGCCAATTCGGAAGGATTCCAGAACCTGCTTAACTCCCTCCAGGCACAGGCGGAAAACATGCAGAGCCAGTTTGACGCGCTGAACAGCTCCATGACGGCAAATACATCCGCGATTAACCAGACAGCGGAAACCAATAAGACGGAAGTCCTGAATAAGCTGGCCTCCATGGAAAGCAATATCAGCAATACCGTCAATAATATCGGCACGGGAACCAGCGTCAGCCAGGAAGCGATCCTGGAACGAATCGGGCAGCTGGAGGAGAATACGAACAACCGCCTGTCCGGACTTTCCGGCGATATCCAGTCGGTTTTTCAGCGTGTGAGTAATGGCAAAGCTCTTCTTGCATCCGCATTGCTCACAAAAAACGTCGTAATCGACGAGGATGCAACGTTTCAGGAAATCTACGACGCGATTTTAAGCATCAAACAGGAAACCGTGATTGGAGTGGATAAGATCCCGGGAACGATTGAGTACGAATACCACTATCATACCGGTGATGCGCAGAATGGCGGTGGCTGTTATACAGTAGAGGATGTCCATCACCACAACGCAAGCTGTTATCAGCTCTGTACCTACAGCTGGACGGGATGTGAAGGAAGCAACGGCTGGACTGACGGTAACAGCATCTCCCATTGTAATTATCGTGAGACACATTCCATCTGTAATAATGGCCAAACCATGTACAAGGTTTACAGCCATTACAATGGCGGCGGAAGCGCATCCGGACATCGGGACGGCGGTTCGAGCACACATGCCATTTCTGTCTGTGGCAAGTCTGAAGGACAGCATTACGGCTGGACCACTGGCTGCGGCCTTCAGGACGGACAGATCATCGGAGCCCATATCGTATATGATGCAAATGCTGTATCAGCCGCTGCCGCGACCTATCGGAAAGAGGTAGCAGATGAAAACGCCCTGGCCATGGAAAAACTGGAAGAATTACTGAATGCCCTGGAGCAGGAAACGGCGGCAGGCGTGGTGGAGATTCCGGAAGAAGATAAAGACAATGAATTAACAGACGAGATGGAAACTGAAACGGAATCCCAGACAGAACCGGAAACAAAGGAGGATGAAACTGAAAGTACGGAATTACCGGAGGAGGAAACAGAATCGGAAACGGAGACAGAAGAGGAAAGCGGATCTTCTGAAGCGGAAAAGCCGGCGGACGTATCTGAAGCAGAAGAAGAAACAGAATCCGAAACAGAAACGGATATGATGGAAACGGAAGAGGGATCAGAAGAAGCGGAGACAACAGAGGAAGCTTCTGAAACGCCCTCGGCGGAAGAACCTTCCGCCGCACCGGAGGAGCCTGCCGGAGAGGAAGGAACAGTCGCGGGGGAAGAATCCCAGGCAGAGGAAGAAAAGGAGGAGGATAAAGCCGGAGGGGAGGCGTTAAAAGAGGAGCCGCCGGCTGTGCAGGAAGAGACATCATTTACAGCCAGACGGGAATATAAAGCAGGGAAAAACAGCGCCGCACAGAAAGGTAAAATGCTGCTTCCTGCCGGTTATGCCCTGGCATCATAGGAAGCAGAGAAAACAGGATTGGAAGAAGAAAAGACCAGCCGCAGATTCAGAATGCGGCTGGTCTTTTTTTCGTGAAAGGAGGACTTATACAGAAGCGAATGATTTTTATGGCCGTGCTTTTCCTGCTTTTTTTCAGAGGCAGGCAGCTTCAGGCAGCCTGCCCGGAAGAATATGGCGTGATATTCCGGAGAACGCCAATTTACGCGGCGGCGGACAGCCGTTCCGAATGCATTGGATGGCTGGATACCGGAAGTCCGGTTGAGGTGGTCAGTTTTCTGGATCACTACGTTCTGGTTAAAATTGAGGATGTGCAGTATGCATATCTCTCAAACAGAGACCTGTATGTTGACGCGGCGTATGAAAAGCATTATGGGAAAAAGGAAACCTGTCAGCAAAAGTGGAATGTTCTGGAAACGGAAGGGAGGCTGTATGGCCACTCCGCAGAACTGCTTATGGAAGCCTGGCTGAGCATTCCGGAGACGATCCGGTTTCGGTTTGAGAAGGAAGGCTTCCGGATTAAAATGACAGAATGGGACATCACAAAGGAGGCCTATGCGCCTTACGGAGGATATCAGGGAATGGGAAAAGTGCGGGCTGTCTTTGATTTTGAAAGGAAAATGCTTTATGTCAACGATGAATGGCCTGGGGCAGTAGTGCATGAAATGGGCCATTATGTGAATGATACGCTGGGAATGTTCAGCAGCCTGGCAGAAAACCGTAAATTGTATGAGACGGAAGCTGGAAAAATCAGCAGTTACGCAAAGGAAAACGACCGGGAATATTTTGCGGAAGTATTCCGTCTTTATGTGACGGAGCCGCAGCTTCTTAAGCTTATTTCGCCTTCCTCCTATCAGATGGCTCAAAGTGCGGTACTCTGTTTTGAAAATGGCGGCGGAAAGAGATAAAATTTCCTGTTGCATGGGGGATGGTGAAATGATATTATTTTTATAAAAGAACAAATGTTCGCAAAACGGAGGCGGTTCTATGAGCAAAGAGATGGAAGAACTGTATCATCGTCTACAGTATTTTGAAAAAATCGGTGTGATGCGCCTTAAAAGAGGAGAGCAGATGGAGTTTCCCTGTCCACAATGCAGGGGAACAGCTCATGCGGTACGGATTGCTTCAACAAACCAGCTTGGTGTGTGGTGTGACAGATGCGGCAGCCTCAGCGAGCAGCCTGGCGGGCCAAAGCCAGAAAACAGGCAGGAGAAATACTGGATTTTTGAAAGTGGAAGTCGCTTAAGGGAAGTGGTTCTTCTGAAACGCACCGGCAATATGTGTACAATCCGTTTTGCAGATAAAAACGGTGGAATCAGAGTACCTGTAAGTCGGCTTTATACAAAAGAACAGGCGGAAAAAAAGCTGGAAGAATTAAAGGAAAAAAATCGAAAAAATCAGTATGATTATATGTATTGACGGTTCGATGTAACTGTTTGCTCCCCTAAGGGGATATACATGTATACATTTTTGAAAAAAACAACAATGGAATATGCCTGTAAAATTTTAATGACAAAAATGGTCTTTTTACTGACAATACATCCACAAACTAGATAAAATATGCTATGATTTCTTAAAAGTTGAGATATAAAGCTCCAGATTTTCAAGTATATATTCTTGATGCTGTTTATCCAGTTCTGCGATTTGGCGCATAAGTTCCTGTATTCGCGGAGTATTTACTAGGTCAGCAGGCTCAGCGGGTATAATATCAATAAAAAAGGCACTAACGGTAGTATCAAGTATATTGGCCAGCTTGCAAAGATTGTAAACGCTTGTCATGGTACAACCTCTTTCCAGGCGGCTTACAAAATTTGTGGACCAGTCCATATATTCTGCTACCTTTTGCTGGGTTAACCCAGCATTTTCACGACATTTTTGTATTCTTTTACCAATTGCAGCAATATTGTTATCCATATTTTTTCCCTTTGAATTAGTGTAACAATAATTGAGTGCAATAGAAACGAACTAATATGCACATATATAGAACTAATATGCCCATATATTTCAAAGATATACTATATTAAGATGATAAGGACAGATGATCGAATCAGAATAGAGGGGGTAAAACTCGCAATAGATTCTCTTCCAAGGGATGGGATATTTCCTGCTGAGATTGTCAGCTGGAGTATTCGCAGTCTTTTGAAGAATTATGCCATTAGCAATAAAGAAGAATTTCTGGAAGCAGCGTTTATCCAGGTGATTGCCTGGCTGGAGTTGGGACTGGAGTACGGCGTATTGGAAAAGGATTTTGATCAGGTACTGGAAATGATGGGTGTTGAAAAAGAAGAGTTTCTTTTCGCGCATGTCAAAGAAAGTACCAGGATAAAAATCACCAGAAACCGGATCCGTAATCTGATTGGCAGATGGCGAACAAGGGATCCGAATGACTGGTGCCTGAATGATGTGGTTGAGGACATCTACACTCGAATGCTCAAAGCGGAAGACTGTTTTTGTAGTTATAGCTGTCACTCTGCCGATGGTTCCATTTTTGGACTTCAGGAGTTGCTTGTTTTAAAAGGGAATATCATGCTGCATGATGTGAAGCAGAGGAAATACTATTTTTTTGAGAGGGAAAAAGATGTTAAGGATATGTCTGATTGATGATGATGTAGAATTTTTGGAAATAATTAAAAAGATACTTCATAACTATCTGGCAGAGAAAGCGATTCCATGCAGAATAGATCCGTTCGTTAATCCGGAACTATTATATTTGGAATTCGTTGAAAAAAGAGAGTACGATATTTGTTTTTTGGATATAGAAATGCCGCAGATGGATGGAAGAGAGCTGGCAGAGAAGATCAGGGAGCTGAATGATTTTGTATATATTGTATTTTTAACCTCTCACAGGGAATTTGTAAAAATTGGATACAGGGTCAGGGCATTCGATTTTATTACAAAGGATCAGTTGGCTGAAGAGCTGCCGGATGTAATGGACAGACTGCTTCGCAGGAGGGAGAGGGATGAGAAGGAAGTCTATACGATAAGAACTCACTCCAGATATGAAATCATACCGTATAAGGATATTATCTATATCTATAAACAGGATCAGAATATCCGGTTTGTGTTAAAAACAGAGGAAAGACCAGAAAGAAAATCCATTAAAAAGATTTTGGGAGAATTAGA
>ERZ1643249.2533-NODE-2533-length-16930-cov-17.039704_pt1 | contig 16930 bp, 16 predicted proteins | sample MGYA00579263_ERZ1643249 | MGnify/ENA primary metagenome ERZ1643249 (study PRJEB29033, sample SAMEA4952264) | chicken gut metagenome | biome: Broiler Chicken; feature: Gastrointestinal Tract; material: Caecum | place: Ireland | collected 2018 | study: Broiler...
CGGATACTGATCCAAACTAAGTTTGGGTTTGCCCAAAATATTTTGTTTGCAAAAGTTGGAGATACTCACCCTTGACATCATTGGTCTCAAGTTCTGGAAGCACCTCAACACCATGCTTGCCACCCTTGACCGCCTCTATTATCACTAAAATAACCTTTCCTTTGCCATTTGAAGTGAAAAACATTCGCTTTGGTTCAAGATTATGTTTCATAAGAGTAAAAATCAGTTCGCAGGTCCGCTCAGCAGTATAAACGACAAAAAATCTACCACCAAACTTCAACATACCATAGGCACACCTGCATAACTCAGTTATTGACAAACTTTCATCATGTCGAGCCAAATCTCTTACTGGGTTCTTACTCCTCTGCGAGTTATTTTTCATATAAGGCGGGTTAGAAAAAACCACATCAATTGACTCAGGCTCAAGATACTGCTTATAGTTTTTAACGTCATCACTTATAACTGTTATCTTGTCTTGCAAATCATTAAAAAGGACGTTTTTCTCAGCTAGTCTTGCCATTTCGCTTTGGATTTCGAAGGCATAGATCTTATCAAAAGGAGTTTTTGCAGTCAAAAGCACTGAGATGACCCCACACCCAGCACCAATTTCCACACATTTGTCTTTCGGTTTTAACTTAATAAAATTTGCAAGCACAACAGAGTCAGAAGTGAAAGTATAATAATTTTTGTTTTGAATAATTTTAAGCCCATGGCATTCCAAATCTTCCACACGTTCATCTTTTGCAATCTCGACCTTCATTTTTTTCTCCTTTATTCTTTTTTGCTTTTTATTTCGCTTGCATCATACTCTTTAATTTCGCTTGAGTCTTCATCTTCGAACTTGACTGACACTCGTTGTTTTAATAGGTCGTTATACATAACTTTCCCCCTCCCGTCAGGAGTGTCGACCATTGAGCCTACCTTTGGCATTATTTTCAGCACTTCCATGTAGTAAGGGTTTTCATAGGCAAGACAGCACAGCATTTTACCGCATACACCATTAATGCTGTTAGGGTTGAGACTAAGTCCTTGATTTTTTGCCATTTTGATTGAAATGTGGTCGTTTATACCAAAACCCTTGTGGCAACAACATTCAAGTCCGCATGGTCCATAACCACCAAGTAGTCTTGCACTATCTCTTGGTCCAATCTGCCTTAGTTCTATTCTAGTCTTATAGGTCTCCGCAAGCCGTTTTACAAGGTCACGGAAGTCCACTCTATTCTCTGCCGTAAAATTGATGGTAAGACGAGAAAAGTTATAGTTGCACTCTACATTTATAACTTTCATCTCAAGCCCTTCCTCTTTCACAATTTTTTTTACTTCTGGCAAAAGTCCGCTCGCTCTTTTATAGTTCTCTTCTGCTTCTTTAAGTTCCTTTTCATCGGCAATTTTTAAAACATTTTTGAGTGGCTCAACAAGTTTTTCAGAATCCACAAGTTCAATATCTTTGACAATCTTAACTATATCTTTACCCTTTTCGGTTTCGACAATGACATAGTCGCCCTTATGCACATCTAGTCCATTCGGCGAAAAAGAATAGCCATGTACTCCATTATGAAATTTAGCCAGCACTGTCTCTACTTGCATATATATTTAACCTCCAAAATATTTAATATTAAATTCTCTATTATAAGAGTGACATTGGTGTTGTAAAATTGTTCTTTGACCGCCTTATTTAAAAGGTTTTGAATTTCGCATATAGCCTTTAAAGAATATTCCCCCTCGACCATTGTCAATTTATCCTTCATAAAAGGCATTCTCAGAGTTTTTCTATTTTTTAAATTTAATATGTCTTCTAAGGCGAGAGATAAAATTTCTATAAAAAGCGGGAAATACTCTTTGTTGTCAATAAGTTTTTTAGAATAAATTAGCACCTGCTTTGAAGTCTTCAGTTCAGTTATGATTGAAACTGCACTTTCAAAGAGGTTTGATAAATTTTTGAGTTTTTCAAGTTCTTGTGCCTTCCCAAGATAGCCATCGCATAGACTTTTTATGATATCCTTGTTTTCACTTCCTACTAAAAAATCGTCTATAGCCCTAGAGTCAACCTTGGCAAGTTCATACTTATTGCATCTTGACCTTATGGTTGGAAGCACTTGATTGATATTCGCACATGTCAAAATCATATAGACATTTTTAGGTGGTTCTTCCAAAATTTTTAAAAGTTTATTTTGGGCACTTTCCATTGATGAATCAAAATTTTTTATTATAAATATCTTCTTGTCTGCCTGCACAGGAAGAGCATAACTTTCCAAAACTATTTCCTCGCTGTCAGCAACTAAGAGTTTATCTTTTTGTGGATATGTTTTAACGTCAGGATGAGAGCCAAGCATAACCCTCTCACAATTTTCATTTTTTATGCTCTCTCCATTATTTAATAAAAGACATGATAAAGCCTGTGCAAAAGCATAAGAATAAGTTGTATCCTTTGAGATTAAGAGTACCGCCTTTGCAAGCATATCTTGTTGCACTTCTCTTTGCAAGTTTAAAAAGTCCTTTGATGAAGTCACACAGTCATATATATCCATATAGATATAATACCATAAACTTTCTTAAAATGCAATTAAATGCAATTTTTTATCAAAAACAAAAATTTAACCATAAATTTTGATTTTTCTGCTATTTGTGTTAAAATATTAGCAAGGAGTTTTAAATTGGGAATAGAAAAGTTTATTAAAAAATTAAAAATAAAAAATTGGATACCTTATGGCTGGAATATGGCAAAGATTGAGCCTCTTGACAAACCTAAAGGCAAACTAATTCTCGTCACCTCAATAAATCCTACCAAGTACGGCGAAGGGAAAACCACTATGTCAATAGGTCTTGCTGACTCTATGACAAAACTTGGCAAAAAGGTAATTCTTGCACTGCGAGAGCCATCGCTTGGTCCTGTGTTTGGTATCAAAGGTGGGGCAACAGGTGGAGGCAAATCAAAACTTGCGCCATCAGATGAAATAAATCTCCATTTCACAGGAGACTTCCATGCGATAACAAGTGCCAACAACCTACTGTGTGCTTTGATTGATAACCACCTATTTCACGGCAACCAACTTGATATTGACAAAAATAATATCTTATTTCACCGATGCATAGATATGAACGATAGGTCACTGCGAGAGATAACCATATCTCAAGAAAAACTCAAGAACAATGTTGAGAGAAAAGAAAGTTTTACCATAACTTCGGCTAGCGAAATTATGGCTATACTTTGTCTTGCCAAAAATTTAGAAGATTTAAAAGAGAGGCTTGGCGATATCTTGATTGCTTTTTCAAGGAGTGGCAAACCTATCTATGCTCGCGACCTAAAGGCTGAAAACGCAATGACAATACTACTCAAAAATGCCATTATGCCTAACCTTGTCATGAGTGCAAATGGCACACCAGCAATAGTCCACGGCGGACCTTTTGCCAATATTGCCCATGGATGCAACTCAATAATAGCCACCAAAACAGCCCTATCTCTTGGGCAGTATTGTGTGACAGAAGCGGGCTTTGGTGCAGACCTTGGCGGAGAAAAGTTTATTGACTTAAAATGCAGACTTTCAGGACTGAACCCAAATGTTGTTGTTATTGTCGTATCACTTCGAGCAATAAAGTCACACTCAGACGATGGAAGTTTAGATGACGGACTTGACAACCTACTAAAACACATCGAGAACTTCAAAAATGTATTCAACAAACAGGTCGTTGTAGCAATCAACAAATTCGAAAACGATGATGAAAAAGAGTTGGCAATCATTCAAGAGTTCTGCGCAAAACACGGTGTAAAGGCAATTTTATCAAGCCCATATCTTGAAGATTTTGGATGCATAGACCTTGCAAAACAGGTAATCTCGCTATGTGATAACAATAATAGTGATCTTAAATATGCATATGACCTTGATGGAACAATAAAAGACAAGATATCTTCGCTTGCAAAAAATATTTATGGTGCAGGAAATATTGTCTACTCGCCTGTTGCCGAAGAGAAGATTGCAAAGTTTGAAAAACTTGGGGAAAATTATCCTATAGTCGTTGCAAAAACGCAGTATTCACTCTCTGACGATGAAAAACTTACAGGTAGACCAAAAAATTTTGATTTTCATGTACGTGACATTGAAATAAAAACGGGGGCAAAATTTATTGTGGTAATTGCTGGGAAAATTTCGCTGATGCCAGGACTTCCACTTGAGCCAAACAGCGAAAAAATGACTATTGACAAAAATGGGGATGTTAAATTATAAAATATAATTAAAAAATGTTTTAATTTAATTAATATATTATTAAAATTTAATAGAAACCTATTATTTTATTAAAAAAACTACAAAAAATCAAATTTTTGTAGTTTTTTATTATTTTTATCTTTTTTGATTAAATAAATATTTTTTTATTTTTATTTTTTCTTTTTATCTTTTTTATTTAATCTATTATTTAATTTTAATTTTTTATCCTCAATTGCTTGAAGATATTTGCCATACATTTCCTTTACACAGTCATCCCAAGTTACATAAAGGTCTCGCACTGCACCCTCTTGCACTTTTTTGTAAAGTTGTTCATCGTCCAAAATCTCATCTATTTTTTCGGCAAACTTTTCTTCAGTCGGTTGTGCAATAAAGCCATTCACATTATCTGTAACTGTCGCACTGGTAGCCGAACCTTGAATAAAGACCGTAGGAGTACCTTGAGAAGCCGCTTCAATCTGTACAAGCGAACTTGCATCATAGTTAGATGGGAACAAAAATAGTTTTGCTCGCAAATATATGGCTTCAAGAAGTTGTCTATCCATAATCTTTCCTGTCAAAATCACCTTATCAGCGATAGTTGACTTTGAAACTCTCTTTTTAAGTTCGTCAAAGTCCTGTCCGTCACCAACATATATCATCTTAAAATCTTTATGTTTTAATTTTTCAAGTGCATTTAAAATGAAAAATATATTTTTTAATGCATTTATACGTCCAACAAATAAAAATACCGTGGTATTTTCATCAATTTGATATTTTTCATTGACCATTTTAATCGCTTCCTCTTTATTTTCAACTGGAAGCATATCAGTGCCATTACGTTGGACAAGTGGCATATGATTTGCACCATATCCATAAAATATTTCGGCTATTCTGTCATTGACAGCATAACACTTGTCACATTTGTTAAACACATTTATGATATTATCTATCATTATATTAGTCAAAATTTTGCTTTTGGTAGAACGATAAAAGTCTTGTTTATACTGTGAGTGCAAAGTTGCAACAACAGGTATATTGTGCTTTTTCGCATATCTTACACCCATTGCTCCCACACCAAAAGGCGAATGTATATGTACAATGTCAAGATTAGAATTTTTTAAAGCCTTTTTAAAATTGCTATCAAATCTTGGCATAGGCACTTCGTAATCTACATTAAATAGTTTTGAACTTTTGCACTGAACAACCTTATAATCAAATTTTCGGTCGCAATCTCCATGCGGTTTTATGGTAAACACTGTCACATCGCAAAATTTTGAAAGTCTTTTTGCATAGTTATCGACAACCATCACAACACCATCCACCATTGGGAAAAATGCATCAATAAATAGTCCTATCTTTAATCTTTCGCTCATATTCTCTCCTTTTACTCCTATTTATTTCTCATGTTTGGCACTATCATCGTAATGCCCTCCTTGATAACTGAAAAGTCAAAACTTCCCGCTCCAATTTTTTCGCCGTCAAGGTTGATGATAGTCTCACCCGTGGTAATCACCCTAAACTTATCAAGCCTTAAAAGTTTTATATGCTTTGTGCTTTTCTTTCTTATCCCCCGCAAGAAGAACCATGCGACACGACATACAGCACTGAAATTGACTTTATCTTTTTTTGACTTAATAAGCACCACGTCAACCATACCATCATTGAGCCTTGCCTTTTTGTTTATCATAAAGCCAGCCACACTCCGTGAGTTTAAAATTAACATTAAAGCATACTTGCCTTCAATCTCCCCGCCGTCATAATAGAGTTTTAGTTTAACAGCAGGAGTTGAAAAAATTTTCTTTATTCCATGGAAAGCATAGGCAATTCTCCCCATCCTTTTCTTTTGACTTTGACTTGTCGCATAACTCGTCTCTGTAAACAGACCAGCACAACAAACATATATACCATATCTATCATTCATCTTAAATACGTCATGAGAAAACTCTTGCCCATTCAAGATTGTCTTGACTGCTTTTTTGATATTTTTGCTTATCTCAAGCGAATGAGCGACATCGTTTACAGTCCCAGTCGGAATATATCCTAGTCTCGGCTTATTCTCAAGATGCATGAGGGCATTGATGGTTTCATTTAAAGTGCCATCTCCCCCAGCAACGACAAGCAAATCTACACCTTTTTCTTCAAGAATAATTTCCCCAATATGTCCAGCATACTGCGAGCGGATAACTTTGACCTCATAACGGCTACGCAGTGCCTCCACAATTTTCTCTTCATTCTTCTCAATCTTACCCTTGCCACTTAAGGGATTATAAACAAATAGGCAACTTTCCATAAAATATGATATACAATATTTTTTTAAAAAAGTCAAATTTTAAAAAATAATTATAAGTTTTTGACCGATTTTTGGTATAAATTCTCAATTTCACCCTTTATTTTGTTTAAAAATTAAAATTTTATTTTAAATTATTTTTTATTTTTGCCAAAAAATGCTATATTCAATATATGAATAGTGAAAAAATAAAAATTAGAAAGGATATTGGCAAATTTGTTTTGCAAGCACTTGCTATTGCTATCGCAGGGCTTGTCGGCGGTTGTGCTTTTAAAACCTTCTTCGAATCTGCAGGTATCATACCAACTGGGGTGTCGGGTTTTTCTCTCATTGTACACAATCTTTTATCTAGTGCTAATGTAAACTTGCCTACATCTGTAATTTATCTTATCATAAACTCGATCGTGTTTTTGATTGCTTTAAAGGTCTTTGGCTGGAAATTTTTATTGCTCTCTGGCATTGGAATCGGGTTTTATACTATAGCCATGCAGTTTATTGACCTATCAACTTTCTTGGTGCTTGACGACCCAATGTCGTCTGACCTTCTTCTGTATGCAATTGTAGGCGGTCTTTTTATGGGGCTGACTATAGGTGTTGCTCTAAGATATGGTGGTTCAACTGGTGGAAGCGACATAATTGGAGCCTTAATAAACAAATTCTTCCCATACATTAAAACAGGATATTGTCTCCTCGGCATAAATGCAGTTGTTATAGTTTTAAGCATAGTGACAAGTGGAAGTCTTATGATGGGGTTGTATGCCCTCGTCTCCACCATCATTTCATCTATGGCAACCAATCTTGTCCTAGACGATTCCAAACGTGTTGTCGCCTTCTATATAATTTGCGACAAGCCTGAAGAGATTGCCAATACCATTTTAGCACGTTTTAAACGTGGTGTAACAAAGATTGATGCACAAGGAATGTTCTCTCATAAAGAAAAGACAATGCTACTCTCACTTATTCCAAAAGGTCAAGCCCATGAAATGAAGAAATTGGTAAGAGAGGTTGATGAAAATGCCTTTGTATTTTCATCGGCGGTAACAGAGACCTTAGGTGATGGTGACTTTATGAAAGAACAATCTATCTTTAAAAATAAAATTATCCTTGCAAATAATCAAGTCAAATCACCAAATAGATATAATCGCCTTAAATATTCTAAAAAAATATTAAGAAAAAATAAAATAAAATTTAAGAAAAAATATCTGCAAAATAAAACCCTAAAATTAGATAATTAAATAAAAAATAGTAGATTAATAAAAAAATAAATAAAAAAAATGATAATTAAATAAAAAAGGCAATTAAAAATAATATTTAATTGCTCTTTTATTTTTAAAAATGTTTTTTATAGATATATTTTTCTAACTATAAAATTAACAAATTTGCAAGATAGTATTCTAGGTAAAAAGACTGCACATTTATAGAAAAAACCAACAGTTTTTCTAAGTGGTGGCCTTTTCTTTTTAAGTACCTTCACCACTACTTTTGCAACAGAATCAGGACTTTTTCCCTGTCTTTCATCCTTTTCAACTTTCCTTATAGACCTATCAATTTGACCTTTCAACTTTTTATCATCTGTCTCATTGTCAATAATTCTTGAGTTTGTAAAGCCTGTACTTGTATCACCTGGCAAGATTGCAGTGACTTTAATTTTGTACGGTCTTACTTCATTTGCAAGTGCCTTTGAAAAAATTTCAACTCCCGCTTTGGTAGCACTATAAGTCGCCTGCACAGGGAGTGGAATGACACCGCCCACAGAAGATATGTTGATTATGTTTCCGCAAGTCTTTTTAAGATATTTTATTGCCCTTCCGCTAAGTGCAATGACGGCTGATAAATTGGTATTAACAAGAGAATATATATTTTCTTCTTTTGCAAACTCCACTGCACCCGCAATGCCAAATCCAGCATTGTTTATAAAGATATCAATATGACCTTCTTTGTCAAATATTTCTTGCAAAATTTCATCGACCTTTTCTGTGTCGTTGACGTCACACGAAAATGCCTTTTTTATCTCGTCATGTGGTCTAACTGTCCGTGAAATATCATAACACTTTACACCTTGCTCATTCAATCTTTTTGCAATAGCATAACCAATGCCACTGCTTGCTCCTGTTATAACCGCAACTTTGCCTAAAAGTTTATTCTTCATATTTTGCCTTCTCTTATCCCATTTTAGCATGGATAAAAGGTTTTAAGCAAGCAAAATAACTATTTTATTTAATAATTCGACAGCAAGCAATAGCGAGCGAGCCACTGCCTATATGGCATGACACACTAAGTGAAAGAGGGTCCATATGTGTAAGTTTAACGTCTGGTATCTCTTCCTGAATTTTCTTTGCAAAGGCTTGTGCTTTATCAAGGCAGTTGGTATAAGCGACAAAAAATTCTATTTCGCCTCTCTCTTTCAAGTCTTTAAATCTAGTATCTAAATCTTTTTTAATAGCATCAATCATCCTTGTTACAGCGACCTTGTCGTTGACGGCTTTTGCAAATCTATCAAGTTTTCCGCCTTGAATTTGAAGTACTGGTTTTATTCTTAAAAGGGTGCCGATAGCAGCGGCAGCAGGAGTTATTCTGCCACCTTTTTTTAGATATTTCAATGTGTCAACCATAATATAGATGCTACTGTCAAGGGCGGTCTCTTCTAAAATTTCTTTAATCTCTTGAGCGGTTTTGCCTTGACTAATCAAAGCCTGCGCATCATATACTGATTGCTTTTGTGTGACCGAGATTCTTTTATTATCTATAACTAACACCTTTCCATCGTAGCCATTTGCAAAGTTTTTTGCAGTTTCACATGACATACTAAGTGCACTTGACATAGGAATGTGAAGCACATAATCATATTCTTTTAAGAGTTTATCCCAAAGTTCTGTGATATATCCAATAGATGGTTGAGAGGTTGAAATATCAGCATCATCTGTCAACTTTTGATAAAACTCCTCTTGAGTAAGGTTGATATCTTCGAAATACTCCTCTCCGTCAATAGTAAAAGGCATAGGAATCACAAAAACATTCTTTAGTTTCTCTGCCTCTAGTTGTGTGATACCCGCATTACTGTCTGTTACAATTGCTATTTTGCTCATAAAAGTCTCCTTTAAAAGTTATATTTATTCAAACATAAATTGTATTTTAACATAACACCATTAAAAAAACAAAAAAAATCTAACAACCATACCAAAATGTGACAAAAGTATTTAAAATATATCATAAAAGATCTACAATTTTCTGCCCATTTTTTTCTTGTTTTTCTTTTTCTCTGGCAATTTTCAATTCTTTTCTATTGAATATATTTAAAGCCTGTTTTATTTTGTGTTTTACCTTCCTAAAATCTATATCTTCGCTTAATAGTTCACTATAATCGGCATTCGGCATAGACATAATAAGTTTTACCACTTTCTCAATGCCGTTTGATTTTAACTGCCTTGCATTTTTCGACATTTTCTCTCGTTTATCCTCGTCTTCCATAAGAGAGATGACATTTTCTTTTAGTTCTTTTGCATTTTTAAATGACAAAGTCGTGCCTTTAGACTTCATATATTCAAGATTATACAACTCCTGTGCTGGTATCTTCTCGGTGATAATCATAGGAAGTTCTTGATTTATCATCTCAGTCAATGATGGACCGCCAGCCTTATTGATAATTATATCACTTGCCGACATATATAAAGCCACTTTGTCGGTAAAGCCTACGTTTACAACCTTCAAATTCGATGGGATATCCATATTCTCAATCTTGTTGTAACTTCGCTTATTTTTGCCATTTATCATAATTATTTGTGCATTTTTATGTTTGAGCGCCTTTAAAAGTTTTTTAAATATTTCATATCCTCCAGACCAATATCCGCCACCAAACATAACCATTATAGTAAAGGCTTTTTCATCTATACCTAAAACTTTTCTTGCCTCCAACTTGTCTATCTTAATAGATGCCCTTTCATCTACAGGCAGTCCATAAGGTAATATCTGCTCCCTTTTAAATCCAAGTTTTAGACATTCATCAACGAAGTCTTCATTTGGTACAGTAAAATAATCAACTCCAATAGAAGCCTCCCAAAACGGTGAATACTCATAATCTAAACTTGAAATGATTATCTTGCAAGGAAGTTTATATACAAGCCTTATATCAGTGAGGGCAATCCCCGCATAGAAGTGTGTGCAGTATATAACGTCAGGCTGAAAATCCACAATCTCTTGTAGCAATCCCGCAACTGTCGAAACCGCACAGGCTTGAGCAGGACACTTATACCTATTTTTAGGTTTGCTTTCCTTCAAGATGTCAAAGATTATATTATAAATCCATAGTGCTTTGCTCACTGCAAAACTATATCCCTTATCAGCAGTCCAAATATTGATAGGCGAAGAAAAACTTTTTAATAGGTCAACGATTTTTACCTCTACGTCACCCTCTTTTTCAAGTCTTGCCTTCACACTTTTAGCACAAGCATTATGTCCATTACCTGCAGTAACAGTAAGAATTAATATTTTTTTCATGGTATTCCTTTCAATTGATGGTTAAGATTTCGAATTGCAAGTCTTTTGCAAGCAAGTTTGACTCTCAACAATGTAAATTCATTTTATTTTAACATAAAACTTATAAAATGTAAACAATATATTTTATAAATTTTTGTCAGCAAGAATAAATCTTCAAAAATCTACAAATTTATTATGAAATTTTATCCTTTTTTATTATAATAACTATAAATGGTTCAAAGTTAAAGGAGAATAAAAATGAAACAAATCGGATTTGACAACGAACTTTATATCAAATTACAAAGCGAAAAAATCTTAGAACGTATCAAGATATTTAACAATAAGCTCTATCTTGAATTTGGTGGCAAACTGTTTGATGACCTCCATGCCAGCAGAGTACTACCAGGGTTTGACCCAAACATCAAGACCAAACTGCTTGTAAAACTTAAAGACAAGGCAGAGATTATCTTTTGTATATCAGCAAACGATATTGAAAAGAATAAAATAAGGGCAGACCTCGGACTAAGTTATGACAATGAAATGCTTAGAATTATTGACAATCTTCGCCAACTCGGACTTTACGTCTCTTCAATAATTATAACCCTTTACAAGGGTCAGTCAAGTGCCACAAAGTTTGCTCAAAAACTTGAACAACACGGCGAAAAAGTATATTTTCATCGTTACACAAAAGGCTATCCAAATGATGTCGATGTTATAGTCTCCGATGAGGGCTATGGAGCAAATCCCTACATTGAGACGACAAGACCGCTCGTGGTTGTCACTGCACCTGGCCCATCAAGTGGAAAACTTGCAACCTGCCTTAGTCAATTGTATCATGATTACAAACATGGAATAAAGGCGGGATATGCCAAGTTTGAGACCTTTCCTGTTTGGAATCTTCCGCTTAAACACCCAGTAAATATAGCCTACGAATCGGCAACTGCAGACCTAAAGGACACAAATCAAATTGACCCATATCACTTCAATGCATATGGAGTACTCTCAGTCAACTACAATCGTGATATTGAGGTGTTTCCTATCCTTAAAAATATTCTCAAAAAGATAACCGGCAAAGACGTTTATAAATCACCAACTGACATGGGTGTAAATATGGTCGCAAGTGCCATAACAGATGAAAAACTTGTTGAAGAAAGTGCAAAAAAGGAGATTGTTAGACGTTATATCAAGGCTGAATGTGACTACAAAAAAGGTCAAGCGACCTCTGATACCGTTGAGCGAACAAGATATCTTATGTCAGAACTTTCGCTCTCGCCAGACTACCTCCATGTTGTCGGAGCATCCAAAGAAATCAGCAAAGCAAGTGGCTATCCTTGTGTCGCACTCGAACTTCCAAATGGCACGATAGTCTCAGGGAAAAACAAAAAGATTGTCTCTGCAAGCGGAGCGGTCGTACTCAATGCACTGCGACTTCTCTCTGGTTTAGACGATGATTTTGATATAATCTCTGATGATATACTTATGCCAATAGTCAATTTAAGGACAAACTATCTTCACTCAAAGTGCGGAGTGCTAAAACTTGATGACATTTTAATCGCTCTTGCAATATCCTCACACTCAAACCCTAAAGCCAAAAAGGCAATAAAAAAATTGTCAGAACTTAATGGCTTGGAGGCACACTGCACCTACATTCTTTCAACGGCAGAAGAGCAGTCTCTCAAAAAACTCGGCATAAATATAACATGTGAACCTGTATTTTTAAACAATAATTTATATGAATTATAAAATCAAATAAATTAGAAAATATAAATAAAAAAACACAAAAATTTATTGAAATAATTAAAATAATTATTAAAAAATATAAATTAAAATAAATGCATTAAGAAAATTCCTTAATGCATTTATTTTTGAAATCTAAGCAGTTTTAACGGATACGGCACTTGCCTTAACATTATTGTAAATGGTCCATTTGTTATCCAGCACTTCCCATGTTCAAAACTACATTTACAATTTTGCCCAGAATTCATACACATATAGATATTGCCAACAGGTGCAAGAACTCTAAAAATGAACATATCTGTCAATGTCTTGCTTTTATATATAGATTTTTCTCCGCACCCAGGACAAGGAATACTCTCAGGTTTACAGCCAATAGGTAATATTCCCATTACAGTGGCATACTTATGTGCATTTCGTCTTATCAAAGCACGCGTCTTACGTTTTTGCCAAGCACTCTTTTTTGTTCCATCTCCTTCAACTTCTACATCTTGCTCGTCTTGGTTTTTCTTTTTATTGCTTTCTTCTTGTCCCTCTTCTTCTGGGTTTTCTTCTCCTTCAGGATTTTGGTCCTCTCCGTAACCATCACCTATATCTTTGCCGTAGCCGTCACCTTCACCACTATCGTCCTGCTCTCCATTTTCCCCATTTTCTTCTGGCTCGGTATCTTCTTCACCAGTGCCACCGCCATAGTGCCCATTCCATGCAGGCTCTTCTTCGACTCCTTCACCTGTATCTGACATACCACCCTCATCAAACTCTTCTTCATCATCGTAATCACCAGGATACATAATTCTCTCCTTTTCTTTAGTATTCCCAAGAATATAAAATAAATTCTAGGGATCTTTTATCGTATATATTCTATCAAAAAAAATAAAAAACATCAATTATTTTTGATGTTTTTCAATCTACCCACAACACTTTATTCATTAATATAAGTGTTATAATATCAATAAGCCATAAAAACGGTATGCCTATAATCAAAATAATCACCCCTAAAACAATGCCAAATATGGAGTTATTATTTACAGAACGTACAATTCTATAGACACTCCAAACAATGTCCAACATAGGCAGAGCCAAAATTATCTTAAGTATCAGAGGAAGGTCATCCATTGCCTTTATAAATTTTGCCATATTTTTCTCCTTTTCTAATATATATGCCTCTTTGTCAACTTTAGACAACAAATTTAAAAACTTGTTTTTTATCTTACCAAAGAGCAAATTTTTAAAAATTCATTAGGGTCGAGGCATGCCTGGCCTATAAGGAAGCCGTTGATATTCTTGCAACTGTTTAACTGCTTGATATTCTTTGAGTCGACACTGCCACCATAGACAATCCTAATACTTTCAGATGCCCCTAAAGAAAAATCATCGCATACAACTTTTTTTATCTCTTTGACCGCCTCTTCAATTTCTTTAGGCGAAGGTGTTTTGCCAGAGCCAACTGCCCAAACTGGTTCGTATGCAATTATAATTCGCTCAAGTTCATTTTCATAAAGTCCTTTTAGGGCAGATTCAATCTGTTCTTTCAAGACTTCATAAGTCTTTAATGTGTTTCTCTCTGCCAAACTTTCCCCGACACAGAGGATAAGCCCAAGCCCATTTTTCAACCCAATTTTAATCTTTTTGTTGATAGACTTTCCGTCCTCTTTAAACTTCTTACGTCTTTCACTATGCCCAACAATTACATAGTCAACTCCGCTATCTTTAAGCATCGCTCCGCTAATCTCGCCAGTGTTTCTTCCTTCTTCCTCGTCACTCAAGTTCTGTGCACCAAGTCGAATATTCTTGTCAGCACACCAAAAATCACCAATAAAAAGTGATGTATAAGGCAAGCACAAGGTCAAATCCAACTTTTCACTATCCACACGCGAAAGAAAGGTGATTAAATAGTCTTTTGTTTGCGTTGGTGTCATGTTCATTTTAAAATTGGCTATAAGTGTTTTCATTTTAACTCCTTATATTTTAAAAATCATTTTTTAGTATATAATTATTGTATTTTCTCTTGTATAACTTCAATAGCAGGCAAAGTACCCTCTTCAAGATACTCCAAAGTCGCACCGCCCCCTGTTGAGAGATAGTTAAACTTTTTGCCGAGATTAAATAGGTTTATCATAGCGACTGTATCGCCACCACCAGCCGAGGAGTGTGCTTTTGAGATCGCTATAGCCTCAGCGATGCTTCGTGTACCATTTCTAAAGTTGGAATTTTCGTACATACCTACAGGTCCATTCCAAAAAATTTCTCCTGCACCGTCAATCTCTTTAGCATAATACTTAACTGTTCTCGGACCTATATCATACCCCACCATATTGCCACGAAGATTAGTAGCGACAATAGGATGAGGGTCCTTCCCTTTTATGCAAACATGGTCTATAGGAAGTAAAATCTTTTTGCCGAGTTCGCTTGCCTTGTTTAAAACATTTGTCGCAACCTCAATGTTCTCATCATCAACCTTTGATGCACCCACATCAAACCCTTTTGCCTTCAAAAAGGTATAAGCCATTGCCCCACCTATCAAGATAGTATCCGCTTTTTCGATAAACCTCTCAAGAATTTTAACCTTTGTCCCTACTTTTGAACCTCCAAGCACAACCACGAATGGCCTTTTTGGATTGTTGAGTATTGTGTCAAGATTGGTAAGTTCTTTTTCCATCAAGAACCCTATCGCATTAGGCAAAAGCCTTGCAAGACCGTAAGTGGTTGCGTGCTTTCGGTGAGCAGTACCAAATGCATCGTTGACAAATATGTCGCCCATCGATGCAATTTCTCTTGCAAACTTCATATCGCACTCTTCCTCTTCTTTGTAGAACCTCACATTCTCAAGAAGAAGAACATTCCCGTCTTTTAGAAGTTTTATTCTCTCACGCGTCTCCTCACCAAGCACAGTAGGTGAAAAAGATACACCGCACTTCAAGTTTTTTGATAGGTAAATGGATATTGGCCATAGACTTTTTCTTACATCATACCCATTAGGTCTGCCAAGGTGTGACAAAATAACCACCCTCGCCCCCTTGCTTGTCAAAAAACGAATGGTCGGCAGTTCATTTTTTATCCTTGTCGCATCGAGGATTTTCCCACCCTCGTCAAGTGGAACATTGAAGTCCACTCTAAGCAAAACCACTTTGCCTTTTAAATTTACAAGGTCTTTGATAGTTCTCTTCATACTCTCTCCTATATTTTTATTTTACAACTTTTTAAAGATTATTCAAAACTATTTGCTCAATAATTCCTTCAAAATGTTCAAACTTTTCTCCACCGAGTCGCTTGTCGCAAGTTCCAGCCTTACCTTGGATGAACCTTCCACCCCACTTGCATACCACAAAAAGTGCTTTCTTAGGTATAATGTTACCCAAGCCTCATCGTAAAACCTCTGCAAGACCTCCACATGCCTTTTAATTACCTCAAACTTATCCCCGTCAAACTCTTTGCCCTGAAGTTCGGTGAATATCCATGGTCTGCCTTGAGCCCCTCTACCTATCATAACTCCGTCAACACCAGTCTCAAGCATCCTTTGATAACTCTCCTCGTCCACCACGTCTCCGTTGCCGATGACAGGTATTTTAACACTTGCCTTAAGCCTTGCAATCGCCTCAAGGTCTGCCTTGCCACTATACCCCTGTTCACTCGTCCTGCCATGAAGGGTGATAAAACTCGCTCCGCTCTCCTCACACATTCGCCCAAACTCGGTGCTGATATCACTACTATAGCCCAGCCTAAACTTGACCGACACAGGCACCCTCGCACTCTTGACACAAGATGAGATAATCTCACTCGCCTTAACCATATCCTTCATAAGTGCACTGCCCTCGCCGTTCTTGACTATCTTCGGAGCAGGACAGCCCATATTGATATCAATGATATCATATTTTTCAAGTATCGGGTTTTGCATCGCATTTGCCATAATATCACTCTCATGCCCAAATATCTGTGCGACCTTTATCTTCTCGTATGGCGAGGTAATCGTCATCAACATAGTCTTTTTAGGGTTGTGTAACATTGCCCGGCACGATAACATTTCGCTATAGGTCGCATCTGCACCAAGCACCGAACACACCTCTCTAAAACCCACATCACTAACCCCCGCCATCGGAGCCAGCACCAAACCTTTTTCAAAATCAATATTGCCAATTTTCATAAACCTATTTTAGCATCTTCCCCCCACCTTTTGCAAATGATATTGAGAATAAAAAAATAGGACAACTGAAAATTATCTTTCAAACTGAAATTT
>ERZ1643249.2534-NODE-2534-length-16922-cov-8.501630_pt1 | contig 16922 bp, 15 predicted proteins | sample MGYA00579263_ERZ1643249 | MGnify/ENA primary metagenome ERZ1643249 (study PRJEB29033, sample SAMEA4952264) | chicken gut metagenome | biome: Broiler Chicken; feature: Gastrointestinal Tract; material: Caecum | place: Ireland | collected 2018 | study: Broiler...
ATATTTTTTTTAGAATTTTGGATTATGTACCATTGGGTGTAGGGAAAATTACTCCAGCGCATGATCCAAACGATTATGAGGTGGGAGTTCGCCATCATTTGCCTCGTGTTGTTGTTATGAATTTAGATGCAACCATGAATGAAAATGCTCCTGGTTATGAAGGAATGACGCGGGAAGCTTGTCGAGAGAAATTAGTGGAAGATTTGAAGAGTCAAGATTTGTTTATTGGCATTGAAGAGATGACGCATAATGTTGGTCATAGTGAGCGTAGTGGGGCGATTGTGGAGCCAACATTATCGAAACAATGGTTTGTTAAAATGCGTCCTTTGGCAGATGCGGTGTTGAACAATCAAAAAAATAAAGATACAAAAGTGAATTTTGTTCCAGAGCGTTATGAAAAAACGATGACTCACTGGATGGAGATTACTTACGATTGGTGCATTTCAAGACAGTTATGGTGGGGACATCGAATTCCTGCTTGGTATCGTGGGGATGAAGTTTATGTTGGTATGGAAGCGCCAGAAGGAGATGGCTGGGTTCAAGATCCTGATGTTTTAGATACGTGGTTTAGTTCTGCTTTATGGCCATTTTCAACCTTAGGATGGCCAGAGGAAACGGCAGATTTTAAACGGTATTATCCTAATAATGTGTTAGTTACAGGATATGATATTATTCCGTTTTGGGTTAATCGTATGACCTTTCAAGGTTTAGAATTTACTGGTGAGCGTCCTTTTCAAGATTGTTTGATTCATGGTTTGATTCGGGATAAAGAAGGTCGTAAGATGAGCAAGTCGCTTGGAAATGGTGTCGATCCGATGGATGTGATTGAACAGTATGGAGCGGACAGTTTACGTTATTTCTTAACGACGAATACAGCACCTGGTATGGATTTACGCTATGATGAAGAAAAAGTAAAATCCACTTGGAATTTTATCAATAAACTATGGAATGCTTCTCGGTTTGTTTTGATGAAGTTAGAAGGAGTAGATTCTTTTGCTATTGAAAAGAAGGAATTAACTTTGGCGGATCAATGGATTTTAGAGAAAAAGAATCAGTTGATTGAAGAAGTTACACGTAATATGGAACACTATGATTTCCATACTGTTGGAAATATCCTTTATGATTTTATTTGGAGTGATTTTTGTGATAATTATATTGAACTTACAAAAGGGGATATTTCTAGTACGACGAAGAGTGTGTTGCTTGAGGTGTTGACGACGATTATCAAATTACTTCATCCTTTTATGCCTTATGTTACGGAAGAGATTTATCAAATGTTGCCAGTGAAAGATGCCTTATCGATTGTTGTAAGCTCTTATCCAATTGTTGATTCTTATCGTTTTTCGGAAGAGGCAATTCAAATGGAGAGAGTATTAAGTGATATTCGGGAAATTCGTAACTTGAAAGCGACAAACAATATTACAAAAGAAGCTTTGGTTACTTATCAAGTCGCTAAAAATTTGGAACCCATTTATGTAAGTCAATTGAAACTTCCGGAAATGGAAGATGTTGATGTTTCTTCTTATCAAGCAATTTCTTATGAGTCAAAGGATATTAAGATTACTTATTATGTTCAAAATAAGATTGATTTAGAAGCATTAAAAGAAGAAAAAGAGAAATTAGCTTCTTCGATTGCTCGGAGAGAGAAGTTGTTAGCGAATGAAAATTACGTTCAGAAAGCTCCAAGTCATGTTGTGGAACAAGATCGTATAAAATTAAAAGAAGAGCAGGAACGATTTGATTTCCTTTCAAAACAGATTGAAGGAAATCAAGTAGGTGATGAGAATGGATAAAATCAAGAAACATTATGGAAGATATTTCCGTTCTTTTTTCTTCCTTACGATCGGGGTTGTTTTAGCTGCTTTTGCTTTAGAAGCTTTTCTTATTCCGAATACAATTTTGGATGGTGGAATTACGGGAGTTTCGACAATTCTTACGAAAGTAACGGATGTTCCGCTAAGCTTCTTTATTCTTATTTTAAATATTCCGTTTGTTTGTATAGGTTATCTTAATCTTGGGCGTGGTTTTTTAGTTCGAACGGTCTATAGCATGCTTCTATTTTCTGCTTGTTTAACGCTTTTCAATTCTATAGATCCTATTACCGATCAGATGTTGTTAGCGACAGTCTTTGGAGGAGCTTTGCTAGGAATTGGTGTAGGGCTTGTTATTCATTTTGGAGGATGTGTTGATGGAACAGAATCCGTGGCTATTGTGATTAGTAAGAAAACGCCTTTTTCGGTTGGACAAGTGGTTCTTGTCTTTAACCTTATTATCTATACGGTAGCGGGACTTATTTTTGGTTTTGATCGGGCGATGTATTCGCTACTTACTTATTTCATTACCTTTCGGGTTATCGATTTTGTTTCGGAAGGTATGGAACAAGCCAAAGCTGCTTTGATTATTACAGATCATGGTGAAAACTTGGCAGCGGAAATTTACAAAAGATTAGGAAGAACGGTTACTTTCATTCAGGGAAATGGTTTGATTAGTGGAGAAAAAGAAGTTCTTTATTGTGTATTAACCCGAATTGAAATTTTTGAATTGCGACATCTTGTGGAAGAGATGGATGATAGTGCTTTTGTGACGATCTTGGAAGTTTCGGAAATTATTGGAGAGCATATCAAATCGACGCAAAAGATAAATACGGTTCAAGAAAATGTAAAAAACTAGTAAAAGAAAACAATTCTGTGTATATACCTACCTAATAGAGGTGATAAATATGCAGAATTTTTTTGCGTTTCAAAAGTTAAAAAAGAGTTTGAGAGAATACAAGCTTTAGGAAAGATTTGTAATGATCATCATGGCCCTTGTAGTGTGGGAACTCTTTTTGAGGATCTTTTGGGGAAAAAGGCAGATCAATCGTCTTTGCCGGATTATGAGGGAATTGAGATTAAAACAAAGAAGCTTTATCAGGGAAAAATAAAACAAAAGTATTTTACTTTATTTCATGAAAAGCCACATACCATACATCTTCTTATCAGTTTAAGAAGTTTTTAGATTTTTATGGGTATTCTTCTTCTCATCAAGAAAAAATTTTAAATATGTCTGTTTCTGCTTATAAAAAAACGAAAGTAGCAAGTGGTTATTCTTTTCAATTATTTGTGAATGAAGAAAAACAACGATTGGAACTTTATTGTTATGATGAAAAGGAACAATTGATTGATACTTCGATTTATTGGAGTTTTTCTACTTTAAGGCGGCATTTATATCGAAAAATGCAGGCGTTAGCTTTCTTTTTGGCTTCGGTTTCTTATTTTTCTGCTTGTGAATTTGTGGAATTTCAATCGATTTCTTTTTATGTGTTACGTGATTTTTCCTTTTTTCTTTCTTGTTTAAAGCAGGGTAAGATTCGAGTAAGTTTTAAGCTTGGATATTTTCGGAATGGGCCTCGGCAGGGTGAAGTGCATGATCATGGAGTAGGGTTTGAGTTACGTTTGTCTTCTTTGGAAAAATTGTATAAAAAAATATTAGTCTAATTCTAGACTAATACCAATAGGGCAATGATCGCTCCCATAGACATCTTGATAGATCATAGTATCTTTTACTTTATCGATAATTCTTTCGGAAACTAGGAAATAGTCAATTCTCCAACCAATATTTTTACTTCTGGCATTGCCCATATAGCTCCACCAAGTGTAGTGATTTTCTTCGTTGGGATGAAAGTAACGAAAGGTATCAATAAAGCCAGCGTTTAATAAGTCCGTCATTTTGTTTCTTTCTTCATAGGTAAAGCCGGCATTGCCAATATTTGCTTTGGGATTTTTTAAATCAATTTCTTCATGGGCGACATTGAGATCACCACAGACTACAACGGGTTTCTTTTGATCAAGCTCTTTTAGATAATTTTTAAAATCATCTTCCCATTCCATTCGGTAATCGAGTCGTTCTAGTCCTCGTTTGGCATTGGGGGTATAGACAGTAACTAGGTAGAAGTCTTTATATTCTAAAGTGATGACTCTTCCTTCCTGATCATGCTTTTCAATGTTGATACCGTAAGTCACAGATAAGGGTTTCTTTTTGGTATAGATCATCGTTCCTGAATATCCTTTTCTTTCGGCTGGATTTAGATATTCAAAATATCCTTCTTGATGAAAGGTAAGTTGTTCTTCTAATAATTTTGTTTCTTGTAAACAATAGATGTCTGCCTTACTTTCTTGAAAGAAATCCGCAAATCCTTTTTTTAAGCAGGCTCTTAGACCGGCGACATTCCAAGATATTATTTTCATAGATTACCTCTTTCTAATAAGTCTTTTATGACTTTGTATTTTTTGATCAATTCGTCTTCTTTTACTTTGGCGTTAGCAGGAGAGGTGGAAGGTAAGACGATCGCTTCTATTTTGGTTTTGGGTAAAAGAAATTTATCATAATATTTCTTGGCTGTTTGACCCGTGGTTATGATATATTTTATTTTTGTCTTTTTGATTAAACTTGAAATATTATTTGCTTTTACATTACAAATTGAAGCATCACTTGATCCTTTTATATCACATGAATGAATGACATCCCATAGAGCCAATCGATGTTTTTTTAAAAAAGTAATTTTTTCTTCCTTTGTTTTTGGCGTTTCTTGAAATATTTGGGAAAGGACGGACCAAAAACGATTTTTTGGATTGGCATAATAGAAGTTTTCTTCTCTTGATTTTTTGGAAGGAAGGGACCCTAATATTAAAATAAGAGAATCTTCTGTATAAATTGGTTGTAAGGGATGTATAATTGTTTCTTTTTTCATGTTTACCTCTAATCATGGTCGGGAAAACCAGATTTGAACTGGTGACCTCTTGCTCCCGAAGCAAGCGCTCTACCAAGCTGAGCCATTTCCCGATGACCTTATTATAACGCATTTTCTCTTTCTTTGAAAGGTATAATCTTTTCTCTTTCTATCATATAGTTAAAGTGTAAGGAGTTGATACTTTGACAATATATACGGTTGGGCGAGGGGATACCCTTTATGGAATTGCTAGAAGGTTTGGGGTTCCGGTAAGAGATATTACAAGTTTGAATGGTTTATCCAATGTGGATCAATTAATGGTTGGTCAATCTTTGGTAATACCTGCTGAGGTACAACCGAGTATTTTCGTAAATGGTTATGCTTATCCCACTATTAGTGATATTACACTTGCTTTGACTTTACCGAGTTTGACTTTTTTAAGTATTTTTAGTTATCAGGTCACAAGTTCTGGGGATTTGATCCCTTTAAATGATAGTCGAGTAATAAGAGTAGCAAAAGATAATAATACATTACCGATGCTTGTCATGACTAATATTGGAGCTACGGGTCGTTTTGATAGTGATCTTGCTCATGTTATTTTAAGTAATGAAAGAATTCAAGAGCGACTTATTTCTAATTTGATCATGACTTTAAGAAATAAAGGCTATGCGGGAGTGAATATTGATTTTGAGTATGTTTATCCTATGGATAAAGAATTATATAATGCTTTCTTAGAAAAAGTTGTTACTCGTCTTCAGGAAGAAGAGTTTATTGTGACGACCGCTTTGGCTCCTAAAGTAAGAAGCGATCAGGTGGGCACTCTTTATGAAGCCCATGATTATGCCACCCATGGAAGATTGGCCGATCATGTTATTTTAATGACTTATGAATGGGGATATACTTATGGACCACCGATGGCTGTTGCTCCAATTAATCAAGTAGAACGTGTCATCGCTTATGCGGTTACGGAAATACCAAGTAAAAAAATTTTGATGGGGATTCCAAACTATGGCTATGACTGGACTCTACCTTATGAACAGGGAAGACCAGCGAAATCTATTTCTAATACGGCGGCGGTAGCATTGGCGGCGGAGAAAAAAGTTGAAATTCAATTTGATCCTGTAGCGAAAGCTCCCTATTTTTATTATAAAGATGAGAATGGGGCTTTGCATGTTGTTTGGTTTGAGGATGCGAGAAGCGTACTAGCTAAGTTAGATTTGGTTAAAAAATATAATTTGGGAGGAGTCAGTTTCTGGACGGTTATGAATTATTTTCCTCAAGCTTTTGCGGTTTTAAATAGTAATTTTCAAGAAGAGAAGGCCTAGCTTAGGCTTTTTCAAATGAAGCGGATTTTTTGTCTTGATAGTGTGTTTGGGACAAGCTTTGCAGAAAATAAAAAAACGAGTAGACTTAAGCTAACTCGTTGTTTTTTTCGAATGGTCGGGAAGACAGGATTTGAACCTGCAACAGCTTGGTCCCAAACCAAGTGCTCTACCAAGTTGAACTACTTCCCGAAAATATTATAAGATGGTGCGCTCGAAGGGATTCGAACCCCTGACCTTTTGGTTCGTAGCCAAACGCTCTATCCAACTGAGCTACGAGCGCAGAGCCAAACCGTTTGATTTGTTTGTATTACTTGCTCGAAATACATACTTATCTTATCACAAGGCCTTAGGATCCGTCAATTCTTTTTTTTATTTTTTTGTTATTTTCTGCTTTTGGGTGAAAAATATTTTTTTCGACAGCACTGTCTTATATAATTTTTAAGCAAAGGATAGAATCCTTTGTTATAATATATATGAGATAGTATATTATATACAACGTTTCATTTCGTGTATCCTTGAATTATGTATTTTTATGTAATTTTTTTGAAAAGTTATACAAAAATTGATTTGTCGCTTATAATACTATTTGGAAAGGCCGGGGGAGGAAAAGTGAAAGAACCTAGACTTTATCGTATTGTTAGACCAATTTTGACGTTTTTCTTTCGTCTTTTGTTTCGGCCAACTTACGTGGGAAGAGAAAATATCCCAGCCGAAGGAAGAGTTGTGTTAGCAGGGAACCATACCAGTTTTCTTGACTGCTTACTTTTAATTTCTTCCACCAAAAGAACAATTCATTTTTTAGCAAAAGATAGTCTTGCTAAGGGGTGGAAAAAGCCTATTTTTCTTGCTATGGGCATTATTCCTGTAAATCGGAAGATTCATGATCATGGAGCTCTTGTAAAAGGGGAAGAAGAATTAAAAGAAGGAAAAGTAATTGGTATTTTTCCGGAAGGCACGATTAATCGCTTGAAGAAAGATGTGATTTTACCTTTTAAAATAGGGGCTGTTAAAATGTCTTATGATACCAAAAGTCCACTTGTTGTCTTTGCGATTGAACATAAATATAAGTTTTTAAGACGAAGTGTTAAGATTACTTTTTTTAAGCCTTATCTTCCTTCTTCTGATTTGACAGAAGAAAATGAAAAGCTCATGAATCAAGTAAAGGAAAAATTAAAAAAGGAGAATCAAAAATGAGTATAAATATTTATGATATGAAGTTTTTTCAGTTTTTAGGCTTTCATAAAAAACCAAAAGCTCCTTGGGCAAAGTATTACGATAAAAAAGATATGAATTTAAAAATTCCCAATATGTCTTTGTATCAATATTTTCGGAATTGTACAAGAAATATTGGCGATAGAATTGCTTTTGATTATTATGGAGCGAAGACAACATACGATCAATTATATCGAGAAATTACTCTTTGTGCGAAAGCCTTTTTAAAGCAAGGAATTCGTCGGGGTGATGTTGTTACGATTTGTATGCCCAACACACCAGAAGGCATTATTTGTTTTTTAGCTTTGAATAAAATTGGGGCGGTTTCGAATATGATTCATCCTTTATCAAGTGAAAATGAAATCAAAGATACCCTCATTGCGACCAGTAGTGTTATGCTTGTTATGATTGATATTGATTATGTGAAAGTGAAAAATATTATAAAAGATACAGAGGTTTTTCGGGGGATTTGTGTAAGAGCGAGTGATTCGATGCCTTGGCTCTTAAAAATGGGCTATCTTGTAACCCAAGGAAGAAAGACGGAGTTACCTAAGAAGAAGGATCCTTTTTATCTTACTTGGAAAGAGTTTTTAGAAAGTGGTAAAAATTATGTGAATCATCGCTATAATTATTCTCATTCAAAGGGTGATCCCGCCGTTATGCTTCATAGTGGTGGAACGACAGGAACTCCCAAAGCGATTGTTCTTTCGAATGCGAATTTTATTGTGTTAATTTTACAAATAAAAATCCGGTTAACTGATTTGGAACCGGGGGATAAATGCCTTGCGATTATGCCAGTTTTTCATGGCTTTGGATTAGGTGTTTGTGTTTATGCTGCTTTGTGTTTGAAAGCCACTTGCATTTTGGTTCCTCAATTTAATGCTTTAGAATTTGATAAGTTGCTCGATCGCTATAAACCTGAATTTGTGATTGGGGTTCCTACGTTATTTGAAGCTTTAATGGAAATTAAGAATGATCGTTTAAGACTTGATTATTTGAAGTATGTTATTTCGGGTGGCGATGTTTTAAAACCAGCGGTAGAAGAGCAGATCAATCAATTTTTAGCAGATCACGGGGCCAAAATTAAAATTATTCAAGGTTATGGAATGAGTGAATGTCTTTCCGCTGTGGCTCTTAACTTTAAAGAATCTCCCAAACCAGGTACGATTGGGATCCCTTTTCCGGGTTGTTATATGGGGATCTTTTCTCCAGAGGATGAAGAATTGCCTTATGGGGTAGAGGGAGAAATTTGTGTTTGTGGGCCAAATGTGATGCTTGGCTATTATAATAATGAAAAGGAAACCAATGAAGTCCTTCATCTACATAAGGATGGAAATATTTGGCTTCATTCCGGTGATTTGGGGTCCATGGATCGAAATGGGTATATTACTTATACGGGAAGAATTAAACGGATGATTATTTCTTCGGGTTATAATATTTATCCTAACCAAATAGAAAATGTTTTAGAAGAATATCCGGCCGTTATGCTTAGTAGCGCCATTGGGGTTCCTCACCCTTATAAAGGGGAAGTGGTAAAAGTATTTTTAGTTCTTAAAAAGGGCTATACTTGGAGTAAGCAGTTAGAGGAAGAGTTAAGGGAATTATGTAAGAAAAATTTACCACGCTATTCTTTGCCGGCGGAATATGAAGTGCGGAAGGCTTTGCCGAAGACAATGATTGGAAAAGTTGATTTTCGAAAGTTACAACAAGAAAATAAAGAAGAAAGAGAGCGTGAAAGGAATGAAGCAAACAAAAAAGTTTAAAGGGGAGATGGCTTATCGAATATTTACACCCCTTATGCGTGTTCTTTTTCGGCTTTATTATAATCCTAAGATCATTCATAAGGAAGTAATTCCCAAAGAGGGATCAATTTTACTAGTAGGAAATCATAAACATGTATATGATCAATGTTTAACCATTATGGCTACCAAACGAGTCATTCATTATATGGCCAAAAAAGAATATTTCGATGGTCATTTTGCTTGGTTTTTTAAAATGTTTGGTTGTATTTCTGTGAATCGACAAATTCATGATCATGAAGCAACAGAACAAGCTCTTGATATTTTAAATCATCAAGGAGCAGTAGGACTTTTTCCAGAAGGGACGAGGAACAAAACGAAAAAGTTTTTGTTACCCTTTAAATTTGGGGCAGTTTCTATGGCTCAAAAGACCGGGGCGACGATTGTTCCTTTTGGTTTGACTGGAGATTACAAATTTCGGAGTAAAAATTTAACAATTCGTTATGGAACCCCCTTTCAAGTGCCCAAAGATATGAGTTTAGAAGAAGCAAATGAGAAGTTGTATCATGAAGTAGAACGTTTGATGAGGGAAAATCTAAAAGAAAGACCTTAGTATGTTTAAAAGCAAAAAGTAAAAAGCTAACGTCTTTTTTTAATGTTTTTATTTAAAAAGAAAAGAACTTTCTTTTTTTTGAAAGCCCTTTTAAAAGGTAATGTATTCTCCTGTATTATAAATAGTTCCATCAATTTCTAAATAAATGGAGTAGTTACCGCTTAATCCTTCTTGGTTGATGTATTTGGTTACCACAATGCCATTTTTATTTTCTTCTTCGGTAAAGATATCAAGACAAAGGGCCGTATAGGGTCTTTTACTAATAGGGACATTATAGATTTTAGAGGATAAGTCTTTATAAAGAATTACATTGATATCAGTTCCTCTTAGGAATTGGCCGGTGAAGACTAAGCGGTCTTCTTCTTTGGTCCAAGAGATGTTATGTGATTCGTAAGTTTCATCAGTTACTTTAGCACCTAAGATAGGACCTATTTTTTGTTTTGTAACCTTTGTTTTTCCAAGAGTTCCTAATCTTTTGACTTTTCCTGTTTGGAAAGTTTCTCCTTCTTGATAGAGGCTTAATTTTTCTACTCGATAGTTGTTTGTGGGAAGAATGATTTCGAAGATTGCTTCATCATTTAATAATTCAACGGTATCGGACACTAGTCGATCGGCACCACCAAGTCCTGCTGGTTGATTGGAGTTCTTACCATCGACATAAACAATTCCTCCAGAGTGTACAATGTAGTGATTTTCTCCTAGATAATCAACATCAGAAATATAAGGAGAGTAGAATTCACTACCACGTTCTTTCCCATATTCCCATACTTGTTCGATGGTCATATTATCGGTATCAATTTTATACATGACACCTCTTGAATAACTATCTTCGGCTTTTACATAGTCGGATTCAATTTTGGATTTATTGTTCCCATTGTCAAAGAGGAAAACGTAGCCTTCAGGGGTAATCATTGCTGCATGTTGGCTCCATTGCCACTCGAAATTATCTCCTACTGGGGTAAAGAAATATTTTTGATACTCTTCACTCCAATTGGTCGGATCTCCAAGAATCCAGTTTAATTTTTTGGTATCATAATCAATATTAATGACAGCATCTTGATGACGACCAGAAAGAGTGATGGAGTTTGTTTTTTCATCGTACCAAACAGAGTTGTTGTGGAACCAGTCATATTCACTCCAATTTTCACTTTTTCCTTCGTCCATTGGTAATACGTCTTTGATATCAAATGTTTTTACAATATTACCAGTTTTTCGATCGAGTTCTACGACGTAATCTTCTACCGTTCCCGCTCCACTATCGAAGTTATCACTAGCGACAAGTAAGTTGCCATTTGGTAGTTCATCATAATCATGGTGATATCCTCCAGGTAAGCTGTATTCTACATAGATTTTTCCTAAGAGATCAATTTCATATAGGCCAGTCATATAATAAGGAGAATTGATAAGACGTTCGGTACTGATTAGCATGTGACCGTTTTCTAGTCTTGCGTTATCCCATAGAGCATAATTAGTAAGATACCATCTGACATCCCCATTTACATCATAAGCACAAGTGTACCCTTTGCTAGAGGGAGTAAAGAAATAAAGATCGTTGTTTAAAGAATCTTTTTCGGCTGTTACACTCGTAGGTAAGATAAAGTCATCTGGTAGAGGATCGGTTTGGATGGTAATTGTTTTTTCAATGGTTTCTCCATTTTCTTCATATTTGATTCTGACTTCATTTTCTTGATCCGGATAAAGACCATAGATTGGTAATTGATGAATTTTACTAGCTTCAAAAGTATGGGTATAAGTTGTTAAGTCATCTTTTCCTTCGATGGTCACCGTAGGAGTTACTTCTTCTTCTGTTTCAAAGAGAACTAAAGCGGTTAAGGGTGAGATATGGTAAGGATCTAAAATGACATTTGGATCATCGATCGTATACCCTTCTGTTTTAAAATCCTTTTCATATTCTCTTTGTAAAGTTACTAAACTTTTCGTAGTTGCTAGTGCTTTTTGATTTGTACTTTGCTTATTTAAAAAGAATAAGACCAAAGCTAAGATAATAAGAAATAGAATAATTCCTATTAAGATAAAACATTTTTTTCTTTTTTTCATAGAAAAACACTTCCTTCTTTTTACAATTTAGCAGAAAGTGCTTTTTTATACTATAAAGAGCAAGTTGTAAGGACTCAACTTAAGGTTGAATCCTTTTAACAGTTGTCTTCTATTGATAGGGGAATTTCATAAGAAGTTGTTTTATTGGCCTCATCCGTTGCTTTGATTTCTAAATAGAGGTTATTTTCCTCATACGTTTTACATATTTGAGGATAATCATCGACTTTAAAAGTGATCGTTTTCAAAAAATCATCTAGTTTGGTTGGTTGTTCTTCTTCATAATGATAGGTTTGAATGGCTGTTTTGGTATTATTTTCTTTTTCATATAGGGTACATTCGATTTTTTGATAATTGGTGTTATCTTCTGCGCCACAATAATTAATATCAGAAATATAAATAGAAGAGATATTGCTGTTGTAGGCGAGGCTGCCAGTAATCGTAAATTGATCACATTGACTAGAAATGGTTTTAAATTCGAAAGAATCATCGTGATGAAAGAGAATATAAGCAGTGAAAATAATTGCTAGGGCAATAATGATTCCTCCTAAAATGAAAATAATCTTTTTATGATTGTTTTTCTTCTTTTTGGTGTAGGTTCCGTTTAAAATATCTTCTATATTTATATTAAAATCTTGACTCATTTGTTTTAATAAGGCAATATCTGGAATGTTTTTTCCATTTTCCCATTTGCTTACCGCTTGATAGGTAACACCATATTTTTCTGCTAGATCTTTTTGGGTTAGATTGTTTTTGATTCTAATTTCTTTGATGAATTTGCCAATTTTTTCTTGATCCATTTTCCCACTTCCTTTGGTCTATCAGTATTATTATACACTTTTTTTGGTTTTTTCGAAAAGAAAAGTTTTTTCAAGAAAAAAGCTGTTAACAAAAACTGTTAACAGCAAGAATGGTAATAATATGATTAGAAAATTTTAGAGATTGATACGCCAGCTGAGTATAAGTCATTTGGTACGAGACTAAAATCAACATCAGAAGTGTTTATTAAGCGATAGCTTGCACCAGGTTGAGCTTCAAAAATGGCATTTCCACTAATAGTTCCAGTGTCACAACAAGTAAGGCGATTATGAGTTGAGGAGTGAGCGATTAGGACATCATTTGGCCAGAATTGGTGAAGTTCAACACCTAATGCTTTTGGTTCACAACTGTCTTCTTTTTTGTTTGCATTTCTTACATTAATCCACCAATGAATTAGATAAATTCCGGCTTCTGGAATAGTAAAGTCACCAGTATTTGGATTATAAGTGATCTTGTTTGAAATATTTGTTGTTTGGAAAAGAACTGGTTGTTGTACTCCTACTGTGGAATTTGTTTCATCATGAACCATAGCATAACTATCCATAAGACTTTTTGGACCGGTAGGACCTTGAGGACCCGTTGGCCCAGTAGGACCAGTTACACCTTGAGGACCAGTAGGTCCAGTAGGACCCGTTACTCCTTGAGGACCAGTAGGTCCAGTAGGACCTGTTGGACCGGTAGGACCTGTGGCACCTTTTTTGCTAATGCAGTCAATTACCTTACAAAGGCAATCTTGTTGATCTGGATTTGATGGAAAATTTTGAAATTCTTCATTCATTTTGTTTTTTTCCTCCTTTTACCATATCTTATGAAGGAAAAGAGAAAACGTCGTGCACGAATAAACTAGAAAATGGAAATAAATTTAAAAATAATTTTTATTTTGATATTCTGCTTTTAAGATGTTATACATTTCTTCCGGACTTTCTTTGCAACCAAACTTTAATGATAGCATTCAGTCCATTTTTAAAGAAAATAATATGATAATTGATAAATTTATTATCAAAGATTTTTTTGGCTAAATTGATATCATATTGAAAGATTTGATAATCGTTATCATATCCTAATTTAAAATAAGTTTTATAGAAAATTTGATTTTCCTTAATATGTTGAAATAATTTTAAAAAATCATTACTATTAAATTTTTGCTCTCTTTCTTCTTGATAAAGTTGTTGTACTTCTTCCTCTAGTTTTTCTTTTAGTTTGTCTGCTAAGTCATAAATCCAATATCTCCAAAGATGTTAATTTTGATAATTGGGAAGATAAAGATTTTAATAAACTATTTTTTTGGATTTCTGCTATTAAAAATAAAAAAGAAATCAATTTAAATAGTAACATTAGTTTAGTAGGTTCTATTAATATAAAGGATATAAGATTATCTGTTTTTGCAAGAATAAATAAAAATAAAAAGTTTGAAATAGAAAGCTTATGGAATAATAATATATCTAAAAAATATTATTTCAAATACAATGCAGATAAGGAAGAAATAGAAACAAATAATTTTTATCTTGTTTTAAATGAAGAAGCATATCAAGCGGATGATATTAATATCTTAGAAATGCAAAAATCATTTGAAGATATGAAGCTCAGTGATGGAGAATACTTTTTAATGAATATGCAAGTATTAGAGATTTTGAAAGCTTATGATATTACTAAAAACGACAATCTATTACAATATACCAAATTCTTAACAAATTTATTGTTAAATCATAATCAAAATAGTTCTATATATTATATAAACTATTGCCAAATTTTAAAAAGAGAAAATAAATTAACAGGAGAAAATATAGATAAAATTATTGATATAAGAAACAATTGTGATGCTTTAGAAATTAAATTAGGTTGTAATTTATTACTTGATAATAAAACTGAAGTAAATTCATTGTTAAAAAAATAGATTCACAAACATTAGAAGTATTTAAAAGTTATCCTATTTCCATTTATTTTTAAAGAAGCAAAAACATTTTCTATTAATAAATGGTATAATAGTAATTAAGGAGCTGATTATATGCAGAATTATTTTATTGATCTTGGTTCATCAACAATTAAAGTTTATTGTTATGAAAATGAATTAAAGCTTATAGATGAACACTCTATTTATTTTAAAAACGATTTTGATGCAGAAAAAGGAATAAGCGAAAGTAATTTAAAGGAACTATGTGATTACTTTGAAGAATTAAAGTCTAAATATAATTTAAAATATTATAATACACATGTTTTTGTTACTGGTATTTTTAGGAACTTAATACAAGAAAGAAAACAAGATTTAGTTAAATTATTTAATGATAAGTTTGATTTGAATTTTAATATTATCAGTCATGGTATTGAAAACTATTACTTAGCAAAAGCAATGGAAAATGATTACAATAATAAAAAAGTTTTAATAATTAATATGGGTGGTAAAACTACTGAATTGGTAACTTTTGTAGGAACTAAAATAACTGATACTAAAAATTTAACTATTGGAGTTGCTGATTTATTAAATAACTTTACTAAAGTTAACGAAAAATATAGTGGTGACACTGTCGAAGAAATGGAAAACTTTGTTACTGAAAGACTATCTAATATTGAATTAGATAAAGATTATGATTGTGCAATATTTACGGGTGGAGAAGAAAGATTTGAATTATTAACAGGATTTAATTTAGTAGATAATACTTTATTTAATGATAATATCCATAAATATATGTTAAGTTTAGAAGATTACATCAAAGGTACTGAAAAAGTATTTAATGATATTTCACTTGAGGAATTATATGCTTTAATGCCTTCAAATCCTAAATGGATGGATGGTGCAAGAAGTGGTGCTATTATACCTTTAGTTTTATTTAAGATGGCTAATGTAAAATGGATTATTCCATCTGATTTGAATTTAATAAATGGTGTAATTAATGATTTAAAATAGATTTATCTGAGGGGGTAAGGAATGATTAAAAATGTAATATCTGTAATAGATGGTGAAGCTGGTAGTTGTGGTAAAGCCAAAGTAATTGGTGAAATTGCAACAGACAAATCTATTAAGCTAGGAGCTTCAGTTACTAATTGTATGCCAAATGCAGGCCATACTTTTGTTGATGAAAAAGGTACTGTTACTATTTTTAGAAATATACCAGTATCATCGGTTAATCCAGATACTGAATTATTTATTGGACCAGGATCAGCAATTGATATGGAAATTTTTGAAGAAGAATATGAACAAGCTAAAAAATATTTAGGAGATAGAAAAATATATGTTCACGAAATGGTTCCTTTAATTGATGAAAGACATAAACAATACGAGAGAGAACATATTAAAAGCGGTTCAACATTTAAAGGATGTGGAGCAGTTACTCAAGAAAAAGTTATTAGAGATAAAAAATTAGAATTTTTTAGGTCATTTAAAAATGCTGTTGTTTGTTCTAATAATCAATGGTTAGAAAGATTATATAGTCATCTTGATAATCCCTCTGAATATGTAATGTTAGAAGGTGCTCAAGGATGTGATTTAGACTTAAATCATAGTGGAAATTATCCTTTTGTTACAAGTAGAAATGTTTCAACTTCTCAATTACTTGCTGATTCAGGAATATCGCCAGAAAGATTACTTCAAACAATTATGGTAATTAGACCTTTTCCAATAAGAATAAGCAACATTACTAGAACAGGAGATTTTATTTATACAGGAGATTATGGTAAAGGCGAAGAACTAACATGGACACAAATTAATTTGGCATCTATGTATGGAAGTTATCCATTTAAAGGTGATGTAGAATGTCTGCCACATAATATTAATTTAAATCGTGTAAAAAAATTAATTAGTCAATGCCCTGAAATATATTTAAAACAGTTATTTGGTAATGATTTTAGAAATATAAAAATTGCTGATTTAAAAATATTACAAATATTAGAACTTGAAAGATTAGTGTATAAATCAAAAGGATTTAGTGATTATGAATCTCGTTTTTTAGATATGGGAATGTTTGATAAAGATTTTCCACCAAATACTATATTTGATCAATCTGAACAAACATCAGTAACGAGAATGGAAAGAAGAGTATTTGATTTAGATATTACTAAATTAAAAACAAATTGTCGTATTAATACTCCATCAAGTTTATATTTAAATTTTTTCCAACATTTAGGATTAGATTATAAAAGTGAAATTGGTAACTTTGATGATTATTATTTTAACAGATATTTAAGAGAATATTTAAATTGGCTTGAAAGTGAAACTGGTGTTGCGATATCTGCATTAGGAACTGGAGCTAGAAATGGCGAAAGAATTTTAAAAAAAACTTTAGTTAAAAATATACAAAAAAGATGATAAATAGTGATGTTAGTATAAATATATAGACACGAAAATCTGTCCAAATATGATATAATATAGTATCAAGTGAGGAGGAAGTGTCTATGGCAAAACAACAATATAATATGCTAGGCACTGGCGGATAATATCCATTGACTTTCAGTCACAT
>ERZ1643249.2535-NODE-2535-length-16915-cov-4.606762_pt1 | contig 16915 bp, 11 predicted proteins | sample MGYA00579263_ERZ1643249 | MGnify/ENA primary metagenome ERZ1643249 (study PRJEB29033, sample SAMEA4952264) | chicken gut metagenome | biome: Broiler Chicken; feature: Gastrointestinal Tract; material: Caecum | place: Ireland | collected 2018 | study: Broiler...
CCATGGACATACTGATCATGACGACCACCATGGAGAGCATCATCAGGCTCATCAGAAGAGCCATGATATAGCTGAACAGGCTGGTCAGGTCGCCTGTGGTCATGGAGCCGCCTACGATAAACTGCGCACCGAACCAGGATACCGAGATGATGCAGAAATAAACCGCCACCATCATCGCCGGGTTGTTGAACGCCAGCAGGCCTTCCGCCTTTACGGAAAGGTCATAGAGCATTTTGGAAGCCTTTGAGAATTTCACATTTTCATAGTCCTCACGCACAAATGCCTTCACCACGCGGATCGCGGTCACGTTTTCATGCACGCTGGCATTCAGGTCGTCATAACGGCGGAACACCTGTCTGAAGATCTTCAGCGTGACCGCCATGATCGCCCCGATCACGATCAGAAGGAAGACCACAGCGATCAGGAACATGGAGCTCAGGCGCGGGCTGATGATCAGGCACATCGCGAAACTGAATACCAGGTTCAGCGGCGCGCGCACTGCCACGCGGATGATCATCATGAATGCATTCTGCACGTTCGTAATATCTGTCGTCATACGCGTGACCAGACCGGGCACGCTGAATTTATCGATATTTGAGAAAGAAAACGTCTGGATGTTGGCATAGATCGCCTCACGCAGGTTCGCCGAAAGCCCGGACGCCGCGCCGGCCGCATTCTTCCCGGCAAAAGCGCCGAATGTCAGGCTTAAGAAAGCCATCAAGACCATGAGCGCTCCGTAGCGGTAGACGACCGGGAGATTGCCCGCCTCAAGTCCCCGGTCGATGATGATCGCCGTGACAAAGGGCATCAGGATTTCCATGATCACTTCAAGGGCGGTCAGACCGATACAGAGAAAGGTGTCCCGCCTGTACTGTTTAAGCTGCTGTAAAACTTTCCTCACGGTAGATATACCTCCTGTCTGTTATTTTCACTGTTTTCATCACATTCCCCGCCGGACAGCTGATTTAAGAGCTTGCGCTCCAGATTCCAGAGCTGGGCCTGCTCTTTCGGGTCCAGCACGCCGCAGATGCCGGCTTCCATCTGTCCTGCCTTTTCCAGCAGCTCTTCCCTCTCTGCCGCCAGCTTTTCCGTGGGAATCACTTTCTTTTTCCGGATATCGTCCGGCTCAGGCAGAAAATAAAGATATCCTTTTTCCCTCAGTTTTTTGATCAGTGCGGAAAGAGTTGCTTTCGAAACTCCAATCTCCCGGCACAGTTCCGTAAGGTACGTGCCATCGGGATGATGCCGCAGGATATAGACCAGGAAGTACACCTGTACGCCTGTGATGTCTTTCTGCTTTAAGTACATCTCCAGCTGCGCCGTCAGGTTCAGGCCTATCTTTTTCATCATAAAGATCATTTCTTCCGTCCTGGAGATCTGATCCATTTCTAAACACCTCCAGTTTGTTTCGGATTGTTTTTATCGGAACAGTTCGCTCCCTTATTTTCTGTCCATATGAGATTCTACCGCGGAATTCCTTGAATGTGAAATTCAAAGATGTTATAATCTATAAACTTCTTTTATAGATAACGATCTCGTTTCTTTATCAATGACCACGCATTATAAGATAGGAGGGATTTTATGAATACGACTCAACTGGAATGTTTTCTCGCTGTCGCGGAACACCTGAATTTTTCGAGAGCCTCGGAGGCACTGAAGATGACCCAGCCCGCGGTCAGCCATCAGATCCGCACGCTGGAGGAAGAACTGGGCGTGAAACTGTTCATGCGCACGAGCAAGAATGTCTCGCTCACATCGGAAGGGATCCGCTTCCTGCCGGACGCGGACCTGATCCTGAAAACCGCGCTCTCCGCAAAGGAACGGATCGGGCGGCATGAAAACTTTATCCCCTTTGAGGTCGGCTGCCACAACCACATGGAGCTGAACCTGCTGCCCGGGCTCTTCGGCAGACTGGCGGAGCAGTTCCCCAATCTGCGCCCCGCCGCGCGCATCGTCCCCTTCCCGTCCCTTCTGGGCCTGGTGGAGAACCAGAAGCTGTACGCTGCCTTTGGCATAAAAGAAGAGCGGAAACCTCCCGCCCTGTCTTTTAAAAAACTATGCGATGCCCCGATGGCCTGTATCTGCCGTCCCGGCCATCCCCTGGCGCAGTACGGTTCACTGACAGCAGGACAGCTCTCCGGCAGTTTCGCAGCCTGCTCGCCCCGGCAGATCTCCGCTGCGCTCTTCGCGGTCCAGGGCAGGATCCTCACCCGCACCGGCCCGGACCAGCAGTATTTCTCCGAGAGCATTGAAAGCGCGTTTACCCTCGTCAAAGCCGGGCTCGGGTATACCCTGTACCCGGACATCCCCCAGGTCCGCGAGCCCGGGCTGTGTTATATCCCGGTCTCCGACCTGCCCGCTCTCCCTTTCGGAGTATATTACCGGTACGACAATGACCATCCCGTCCTGAAAAAATTCCTGGGGCTCTGCGCGGCGGCTCCGATCGGATAAAAAAACCGCTCTGCCGAAGGCGTATTCAGTGCGGGGAATAGCTGGATCCGGCTCCCACACAGATCCCGATCTACACCCGCACCACAAACACCGGCAGCGGCGGATCATTCTTCCGATTATAATAGCTGCACGCGATCACGAGCCACTGCCTCGGATCCAGTTCCCGCAGATAAGCCAGAAGGGCATCCCTCTCCTCATATCCGGTATCCCCTCCGCTGTAGATGCACAGGCTGATCACACCGCCTTCTTTCAGGAGCCCCATTGCCTCGCGGAGCGCCCGGAGGCTGGTCTCTGCCCTCGTCGCCACTTTGTGGTCCCCGCCCGGGAGATAGCCGAAATTAAACATCACTGCATCCGCCTTTTCCTTCACGTATTCCGACATCTGTTCATGCCCCGCGCAGTACAGGACAGCCCGCTCCCTGTATCCGGCATTTTCCAGCCGCTCTGCCGTCCGTTCCACTGCCTGCGCCTGTATGTCAAATGCATACACCTTCCCTGTCTCTCCTGCCATACGGCAGAGGAACTCTGTATCGTTCCCATTGCCGCAGGTAGCGTCAATACAGCAGCTTCCCTCTTCGATATGATCCTCCAGGAAACGGTGGCAGAACTGTGTGATCTGATAATCTTTTTTCCCTTTCATGTTTCCTCTTCCTTTCCGCCTCGGGTATTTATACACCTCTATATATTAATGGATGGCTTACGGAAACGCAATGTACGGATGGCAGCAGTCCTATGATACTATATCAGTTCAGCCGCGCCATTCGGAAAACCGCACTGATAGCTGAACTGATACGATAAAATCCCCGTAAATTTTATGTAAATCCGCCGGAATCTTTAACAAAAACCAAACCTGTTTTTGAAGATCCTGTGATTTTCATCCACTATAATCTTTCTGCCAAATCGCAGGGGAGCCTTCTTCCCTGCCGGCAGACAAATCTAAGAAACAGGAGTGAATACCAGCTATGAAAAAAGTATGGAAACAAATGCTGGGCGGCACGCTCGCAGCAGTCCTGGGTATCGGAATACTGCCTGCGGATGTCCATGCAGAGGGAGCTGACGGGCAGACAGGACTGCCTGCGCCGGTACTGTACGCATCCTTTGATAACGCTGATGCAGAAGACAGTTCCGGGAACGGAAATAACGGGACAGTGATCGGGACACCGGAATTTGTCGACGGGGTATCCGGCAAGGCAGTACATATCGTCAACTCCGGGGATATCGCCGGAAGCGGCGCGGACGCAGAGCAATATATATCCTTCGGGACACCGGAGGACCTGCAGTTCGGCACGGATGACTTTTCGATCGCCTTCTGGTACAGGTCAGACCGATCTTCCGACGATCACAAGGAAGGCTCTATCGTGAGCAACAAGGACTGGGCCAGCGGAAATAACCAGGGACTTAATTTCGGCGATATGCGCCAGGGGATCAACATGAACTACCGCGCCGGCGGGGACGGCCGGAAAGAGACGGACCGTTACAGCGAGATCACGGACGGCGAGTGGCATTTTATCACAGGTACATTTGACCGCGACGGACAGATGACCCTCTATATTGACGGAGAACTTCCCACCGAGGGGAACGGTTACCAGGCAGGGGCGCCCCAGGTCAGCATCGCTGACCAGAACAGCAGCATCGACGCATTTAACTTCACAGTCGGTGCGGACGGGAAAGGAAAATACGGACTGCTCAACGGCTATATTGACGAACTGTCCGTATACAGAGAAGTCCTGACTCAGGAGCAGATAAAGGAACTGGGGAAAACGGACAGCACCGGCGGCACCGGGAACGATGCCCCTGTCCTTGATGTGACTTTCGACGACTCAGCCGCCACAGACAGCGTAGCCGGAAATAACGGAACGATCACAGGAGATGTGGAGTTCGTAGACGGTGTATCCGGCAAAGCCGTGCGCATCAGCAACCCGGAGGATATCGCGGGGAAAAACACCACTGCGGAGCAGTATATCGACTTCGGCGCTCCGGATGAGCTCCAGTTCGGCACAGGTGATTTCACGGTCATGTTCTGGTACCAGTCTGACGGCACACTGCCGGGCGAAGGCGCGGTCGTCAGCAACAAAGACTGGTCCACAGGCAGCAATCCGGGATTTGCCATCGGCGACATGAAACAGGGCATGACACTGAACTTCCGCGCACAGGACAGTTCAGGAAGGCTTGACACCTCCCGGTACGGCGGCGCTACCGAGGCAGGCGTGTGGCACCACATCGCGGCAGTATTCAACCGCACCGGGAATATGACCCTCTATGTAGACGGCTCCGCCGCTGCAAGCCAGTCCATCAGCGCACAGGCAGGGAAGTCCATCGATGTGACAAACTTTGTAGTCGGAGCGGACGGGAAACACCAGTGCGGAGTCCAGGATTCCTATATTGATGAATTGAAAGTCTATAAGAAAGCGCTCACAGCGGATGAGATCGCAGACTATACCGCTCCGTTCGTCCTTCAGAATAAGCTGGACGAGTATGAGGCGCTGATCGAGTCTTCCTCCGCGTCGGATGAAAAGAAGGCTGCATTCCAGTCAGCCATTGACGACATCCGCGCAAGAGCAGAAGGTGTGACAGACATCAGTGCCATCCGCGCGCTGGAGGATGAGCTGAAAGCCGCGTACAACGAATTCACCGGACCGGAAGACGGGATCATGAGCTTCGAGGTCATCAGCGACGCGCACATCAGCGGTACAAATAACAGCGCGTCCCCGAATCAGAAACTGATCGACGCCATGGACGACATCGCGAATGATTATGCTTCCGGCGTATCGGCAGTGCTCAACTGCGGAGATTACAGCAACTACGCATCCGAGAGTGAGACCCAGGGATATTTCAACATCATCGCACCTTATAAAGATCAGTTCGAGATCCTCACCGCCATGGGCAACCATGACGTGCGCTGGCTCTCCGGCGGCTGGGAAGAGGCAGAAGGCCGGTATCTTGAATATAACCAGGATTACATGGGAGACACGCCGGACGGCCAGTCCTACTTTGACAAATGGATCGGCGGATATCACTTCATCGTCCTGAACACCCAGTGGGATACCAAAGACCGCGCTTATCTGTCCCCGGAAGAACTCGACTGGTTCGAGGAGACTCTGGCTGAAGATGCGTCGCCGGACAAGCCGATCTTTGTCGTGCTGCACCAGCCGCTTTATGACACTTACACAAACAGCAACGCATGGCCCGCCGGCGCGCAGGACCACCAGATCAAAGAGATCTTAAGGGACTATCCGCAGACAGTCATGTTTAACGGCCACATCCATGACGGGCTGGGAGCGATCGAAGTAAAGCAGACAGATTACGGCGTCATGGTGGACGTACCGGGCATGAACAGCAATGACTACGGCGACGGAAGAGGCCAGCTCGGCTTCCATGTGACCGTGTATGACGGGAAAGTCCGCCTCGACTTAAGAGACTACGCAAACGATGAGTGGGTCAGCGAGTATACTTACGAATTCGCGATCAGCGAAGGCGCTTATCCGGAAGGAAAGACAGCGGACATCTCCTTTGACGATGAGACTGCTTCTGACAGCACAGGGAACGGAAATGACGCTGTGATCCATGGGGACGCTGATTTTGCAGAAGGCGTGGACGGTGGGAAGGCGGTCCATATCTCAGACCAGGATCCCGCCAGCGCTGACCAGTATGTTGAGCTCAGCAGCGGCCTCATTTTCGGCAGAGACGCCTCTACCCTCATGTTCTGGTATAAGGCCGGACAGGATGCCGAAGGCACGGATCTCGCCGACGGAAAATGGCACGCTGTATCAGCAGTATTCCAAAACAGCGAAATGACCCTGTATATCGACGGAGCAAAGGCGGATGAAAAAGAGAGCAGCGCATGGGACGGAGAAATCCTGGACAGCACCGCCCTGCAGTGGATCCTGGGTGAAGAGGTTCCCTCGGATTATTATCTGGATAACATAAAGATCTATGGAAATGCCGTAAGCGCGAACGAGATCAGCACAACATGGACGCCGTATGAGCTGACGGCAGATCAGGATTCCATCACCGTATCCTGGCCTCTGCCAACGGATTCCGTGGAGCCTGCATATCTCCTCCTGAACGGAGAAAAAGTGACAGATATCGCTTCCGGCGCCACACAGGCTGAGATCACCGGTCTCGAGCCGGGTACGACCTACACGGTCGCGCTTGTGAACCATGAAAAGAGCAACGCGCGCAATCTCAGGGATGTATTTGGATTCCGCGTGACCACAAAGGCAGACAAATCCGCCCTGGAAGAACTCTATACCGCAAATAAAGACAAAGATGTCAGCGGATATACAGACAGCAGTGTCCAGGCTCTGAAAGACGCGCTGGCTGCAGCAGAGGAAGTGCTGAACGATCCTTCCGCTTCCACGGATGAAGTACAGAACGCTTACGATCAGCTCAGCACAGCCCTGGACGGGCTGAAAGTAAAAGACGAGGGAACTACAAATCCTTCTGATCCGGATACCGGAAAAGATCCGGAAAAGCCCGGTCAGGATCAGCCTGACGGCAGCGGAGACAGACCTGACAGTCAGCCCGGCAGCGGAAACGCCCCTTCATCCCAGAAACCTGATGCTGACGGCAGCGTACCCCAGACCGGAGACAGCAGTGCGTTCGGACTGTGGCTCGCACTTGCCGCGGCAGCGGCGTCTGCGCTCCTGCTCTCGGGAAGGAACAGAAAAAGAACAAAATAGAACAAATTAAAACAGAACTGTCAGACCACATGAAAGAGGCTGCGCACCGGCTGAAATCTCAGCACGGGCGCAGCCTCTTTTCTTATGGCTGAACTGATACCATTATTTCCTTGAAAATCTGTATTTCCCTTTACCGCATCCGGGTATCGGTTCTATAATATCTGCCTTTAACAATTTTGAAAGAAGTTTTGAGACGCTGGAATTCTGTAGTCCAAGGAGTTTTACAACCGCACTTCTACCAAAGATCATATCACAGCCAAACTCATCATACATTTTACGGACATGTGCGATCGTCTTTTCCGAAAAACTCCTCATCCTTTCTGTATATATACTCTCAATGTCTACTTTTTCTTCGTCAATGTCTGCTTTTCTTCCCTCAATATCTACTTTTTCTCTCACAACGTCTACTTTTTTCCCTTCAATGTCTACTTTTTCAGAGGTCAAAAGTCCACTTATATGCAGGTATCGGTTATGCAGTTCATTCTTTTCATTTAAAAGCAGATTCCTCAGAAATATTTCCAGGTATTCTGTTGTTTCATAAACGCCCTTTTTCAGATCTGTATAATTTGCACGGACTAATGCATTTCTGAAATACCATGCATTTTGGGCAAAAATATCATTCGTCGCGGAAAAGCCAAGCGTTTTCAGATATTTAATAAAAAAACTGCCGTTGTTCTCGTGTTGCCTTCACCAAAAATATGGATCTGCCGTACAAAACAGTTCTCGCTGGATACACTCGCTGTCTGAATGTTTCACCCACCCTATCTTTCCCCGAACCCGGATATCAAACAATCCATCTTTCCGTCCTCTGAGTCTGGCATTTTTGATTTTTATATCATACGTGGTTTACTTCCCGCAAAAAACAAGTTTATTCATTCGCTGTGCAGCAGCCTGGATGATCGGGCCTGATATCAAAACCGTAATAATCGTACAAATTCCGAAGCTGCCTCCGAGCAAGACACCGATAACGACCATCACCACATCCAATATTATACGGACAATTTTGACAGGCCATCCATTTTTCCCCGCCAGAGAAAATGTCACTGCCTCATAAGAACCACGTCCAAGATCTGCTGATGCATAGATTCCGGTTCCTGCCGCAAAGAGAATAACACCGATGCACATCAGCAGGAAATTTATCCAGACAGCATCGCTGTATCTCTGTATCCCGCTGAATATCTCTACAAATCCACTGTATACTATCTGATACAGAACAGTTCCAATATGGATCTGTGAGCGATCATAAAACCATACAAATTCAATCATGATCACTGCTATCACAAAAGATGTCATTCCGATATTCATCCCAGTAACTTTGGAGACTCCCTGCCATAATACGGCCAAAGTTGCACTGCCGAATCCGGCATACATAGCAAGTGTGATTCCATAAGCAGAAATAATTGAGCCGACAAGAATTACTATAATTTTAGTAAGCCAGTTTTTTTCGTTCATAAAGGCCCTCCTTCAGATTCCTGTACAGTCGAAATGAATACGTGCAGCAAAAAGCCACACAGTTATCATAAAAATAACTGTGTGGCAAAAAGATGACCGCGATCCGGAAAAGTCCACAAATATTTTACGGGAGTCATTATAGGCCGCGTTTTACAAAATGTCAATTATTTTTCTCTATACTTGACATTGCGGCAAGGATTTTACGGTCCGTTATGAATGCCTCTCCTCCCACAGCTTCTCCGCCGTAGGTTTCCAGTTCTCTGCATATGGCTCGCACCGGTCGCAGAGATCGTCCACGCTCTCCGGGTCCTGATAATCCGTATTCACAGCGCCGGTCTCTTTCACCAGCTCTCGCAGGCGCTCCGGGTTCTCGAGCATCGGGCATGGCCTTAAATGATTTCCGTTGAACGGCTGATTGTCATGATATGCCTGGAAGATCGGGCTCCTCAGCGCATCGAGCAGGGATACGTCATGGATGTTCACATTGGAATAATGGATGAACACGCAGGGCTCCACATCTCCTTTGGCATTGATGTGCAGGTATCTCCTGCCCCCGGCGATACAGCCGCCCACATACTCTCCGTCATTCTGGAAATCCATGCCGAAGATCGGCTTTGTCTCCCGGAAATGCCGGATCCTGTGGTACATCTCTTCCCTCTGCTCCGGCGTCGGGAGCAGGTCCGTGACAGCGCCGTGCCCCACCGGCATATAGTGGAAATACCACACGAACAACGCGCCGCTCTCGATCATCATATCATAAAACGCCTCGCTGCTCACATCCTCAAAGTTCTGGCTCGTATAGCAGACTGAGATGCCGAACGGCAGCCTGTGCTCCTTCATCAGCTCCATGGCATGGCGCACTTTATGATACACGCCATCTCCCCGGCGCCCGTCGTTTGCCTTCTCGAATCCTTCCAGGCTGATCGCGGGGACAAAGTTCTTTACCCGCAGCATTTCCTGACAGAACTCCTCATCGATCAGCGTCCCGTTCGTAAATGCCAGGAACTCACAGTCCGGATGCATCTCGCAGATCTTGAAGATATCCTTCCTGCGCACCGTCGGCTCCCCGCCGGTGTAGATATACATATAGGTTCCCAGCTCCTTGCCCTGGCGCACGATGGAGTCGATATCCTCCAGGCTTAAGTTGAACTGATGCCCGTACTCCGCGGCCCAGCATCCCGTACAGTTCAGGTTGCACGCAGTGGTGGGATCCAGAAGGATCGCCCACGGGATATTGCAGTTGTATTTTTTCGAAAGTTCCTCCTGTGTCGCGCTGCCTTTCAGGCTGGCATTGGTGATGAAATTCTGGAAGAACGCCCTGCGCACGCCCGGATCCAGCTCATACAGCCTTAAGATCAGCTGATACCAGTTATTTTTCTCCGTGATCGCTTTCCTGATCGCGTTCCTCTGCCCGGTGTACCAGTCCTTCGGCATGAGCCGGTCCACAAAGCTCATCAGCTTCGGGATATTTTCTTCCGGATTTCCCTCCAGATATTTGAGCGCCTGATTTACGGTAAACTCCTGCATTGTCTCTCTGATCGTCTTTCCCATTTGTAATTCCGCCTTTCTTTTTCTTCTGTACTATATCTATGTTTATGCAGCCAGGATCTTCATGAATTCTTCCCCTGTGATCGTCTCCTTCTCATAGAGATAGGCTGCAAGCTCATCCAGTTTTTCCCTGTTCTCCGCCAGGATCTGATCTGCTTTCTCATGCTGTCTCTTCACAAGTTCCACGACCTGGCGGTCGATCTCCGCCTGCGTCTCGGCAGAGCAGCTCAGGGAAGTATCCCCGCCCAGATACTGGTTCGTCACGGTCTCCATTGCCACCATATCAAAATCTTTACTCATGCCGTAGCGGGTGATCATCGCCCGCGCCAGCTTTGTGGCCTGCTCGATATCATTGGACGCTCCGGTGGATGCCGAGTGGAACACGAGCTCCTCCGCCGCCCTTCCGCCGGTCAGCGTCGCGATCTTATTCTCCAGCTCTTCCTGGCTCATCAGATAATGATTGCCTTTCTCCACCTGCATTGTATAGCCCAGGGCTCCCGAGGTACGGGGCACGATCGTGATCTTCTGGACCGGCGCGGAATTGCTCTGCTTTGCCGCCACGAGCGCATGCCCGATCTCATGATATGCGACCACCTTCTTTTCCTCGTCCGTAAGGATGGCATTTTTCTTCTGGTAACCTGCGATAACAACTTCAATGCTCTCTTCCAGGTCCGCCTGCGTCACATAATGGCGGTTTTCCCTTACCGCCCGCAGGGCAGCCTCATTTATGATATTGGCGAGCTCCGCGCCGGAGGCGCCGGAAGCCATGCGCGCGATCTTGTTAAAGTCCACGGACTCATCCAGCTTTACTTTCTTTGCGTGCACCTTCAGGATCTCCTCGCGCCCTTTCAGGTCCGGGAGCTCCACGGGCACTCTCCGGTCAAACCGCCCCGGCCTGGTAAGCGCCGGGTCCAGTGACTCCGGCCGGTTCGTCGCCGCCAGGATAATGACTCCGTTATTCGTCTCAAACCCGTCCATCTCTGTGAGCAGCTGGTTCAGGGTCTGTTCCCTCTCGTCATTGCCGCCCACCCTGCCGTCACGCTTCTGCCCGATGGCGTCGATCTCATCGATAAACACGATACAGGGCGCTTTCTCCTTTGCCTGCTTAAACAGGTCGCGAACTTTGGACGCGCCCATGCCCACGAACATTTCTACAAATTCCGAACCGGACATCGAGAAGAACGGCACATTCGACTCGCCGGCAACCGCCTTGGCAAGCATGGTCTTGCCTGTTCCGGGAGGCCCCACGAGAAGGATACCCTTCGGCATGGACGCCCCGATTTCCCTGTATTTCCCCGGATTATGGAGATAATCCACGATCTCGGACAGATTTTCTTTTGCCTCATCCTCCCCGGCGACATCCGAGAACCGGATCCCTTCCGAGGACTTCACATAGACCTTGGCATTACTCTTCCCCATCCCGAAGATCATGGAATTGGGACCGCCGCTGGCTTTATTCATCAGTTTTCTGGACATATACTGTCCCAGGCCGATGAAGATAACGATCGGCAGGATCCACGAGAGGATAATAGAAAGGATCGGGGACATCTGTTTGATGATCTGTCCGGAGAACTCTGCCCCTGAGTTATACAGGCGCTCGGTCATTCCCGGATCCTCCACCATCCCGGTCTTATAAATCGCTGTCCCGTCCTTATCCGTAAACAGGATCTCATTTTCCTCCTGGTCGATCTGTACCTGGCCGATCTGCTCTTTTTCCGTCATTTCCATAAAAGTGTCGTAACCCACTTCTCTCACCCGGCGTTCCGCCGCCCACGGCATAAAAAGGAAATTAAATAAAAACAAAACGGCAAGAACGATCACATAATAATAGATCAATGGTTTTTTCGGTTTCTTTACTTCCTGCATCCTGTATCCGCCTTCCTTTCTTCTGTATCTTCTGTACCCTGTCTGTTTCCCGCGCTTTCTTCCGCACCGTCCCGGTGCTCAAGGGCGCTCAGCGCGGCGATCAATGCCTGCTGTACGGACAGCGTGGCAAAATCCATGGCAAACTCCGCGTACAAAAGCTCCGCCTCCTGCCGGTCCTCCCCGGGGCTGCTCGCCTCTGAGTGGAGATCACGGCTCAGCTCGCTGCCCATCAGTCCTTCTGTCCGTTTCCTGTAATCGAGCTGGGCTGTGCTCAGGCTCTTCACTGCCGGAGAACGGCAGGACCTCACCTTTTCTTCCAGGAGCATTGTATTTTCTTTATATTCATCCTCAGCTCTTTTCAGCGCCGAGCGGATCTTTTCTCTTCCGCCCTGCTCGCAGGCCCGGATCCTGCACTGCAGTTTTCCGTACTGCTCTTCCATCTCATATAATTTCACGGCAAATATACTGTCATCGATCTTCATGAAAAGACATCCTCCTTCCCGTGCTGTCATATCCTACATTTCTTATATAGCAAAATCCTCTCCTGACCGCGACTTTCAATTTTTCAAATGTGTATTTACAGCTTTGGGATTTTGTAAAGATTTTTGACAGATCTGCGTTTTTGTAAAGACAGGAAACGGGAATTATAAGTGGTGAAATGCTGATCTGTCAGCTATATTGAAACTGCGGGGAGATAAATCTCATATCCCCCGGGAAAGCATACAGACAAAATTTCAATAATATAAAGGAGCGGTGACCTATGAGATGGTTTGATTCAGATTTTGATTATGTACAGGAGCTTATCGACACATGGAATAACAGAAGGAAACGGGTCAGGACAGCTTATTTTATCCTGGCGGCGCTGCTGGTCCTGGCAGGCATCCTGACCGCGGTATTCCCGGTCAGTATCTTCGCTGTGATCCAGTATCTCGCGGCAGCGGCTATGATCGTGATCGGCATTTACCACTTTATCGCCTATTCGTCCATGACCTATTATTTTAAAGACGGGATGCTGATCATGTCCGGGATCCTGAATATCCTGATCGGTATCATGCTGTTCTTTATGCCGGTCGCGCTGACCGTACAGGTTGTTACATTTATGCTCGCCTTCCTGCTGATCTTCAGCGGGGCGCAGAAGATCTCCTTTGCATCCAGGCTGAAATACTTCCGGATCCCGCATACCGGGTCCCTGACTTTCAGCGGGGTTCTCAACATCATCCTCGCTGTGGTCTTCCTGCTGCTGCCCTTTATGTCAGCGCTGGCTCTCAACTATATCCTGGCAGCCTATCTGATCATCACAGGCGCCGCGCTGTTTGTCGAGGCGCTGGGGATGCATAAACTGAGCATGTAACGCAGTCAGGACGCTGCCCTGCGAATACCGGGATGGCAGAAAAAGAGATCAGAAAAATCAGAAAAATGGAGGACTCTCATATGGATCAGAAAGAAAACGGTTCCCGTGGCAGGATGCAGATCCTGACCACCCTGAATGAAAATTATCTGCCGCGCCTGCAGGTGCTCCTCACCTCGATCTGTGTGAACCAGCCGGACGATCCGCCGGACATCTGGCTGATCCACAGCGGGATCTCTGAGGAAGCGCTCCGGCCCGTCCGGCGGCAGTGTGCGCTTTTTGGCTTTGGATTTTACCCGGTCAAGGCGGATGAGTCTGCCTTTGAGGGCGCTCCGGTCAGCGCGCAGTACCCGCGGGAAATGTATTACCGGCTGCTGGCAGCACAGCTTCTGCCGGATGATCTGGACCGGATCCTGTATCTGGATCCTGATATCCTGGTGATCAATCCCTTACGTCCTCTCTGGGAGATGGATCTGGAAGGGAACCTGTTCGCCGCAGCAGCCCATACAGGAAAGACGGAGCTGGCGAATAACATCAACCAGCTCCGTCTCGGAACAGATCATAATTATTTTAACTCAGGAGTTCTCCTGATCGATTTAAGGCGCGGAAGAAACGAAATTCATTCCGAAGAAATGTTCAGATATGTCAGGGAGCATGCAAAAGAACTGGTGCTCCCGGATCAGGACATCCTGAACGCCGTATACGGCCGCCGGATCCTCGAGGTCGATGACTCTGTGTGGAACTATGACGCGCGCAATTACAACAACTATCTCCTCCGCAGCGCCGGTGTCTGCGATATGGACTGGGTCATGATGAATACATGCATCCTCCATTTCTGCGGCAGATCCAAGCCGTGGCAGAAAGGATATATCCGCCGGTTCGGCATTTTGTATAAGCACTACGAGGCGATAACCGAGCGGATTGCAGGAGCCTGCAGGCGCAGTTAATCGCCGGGGAACATTTTCCCCATGATGATCCTCTCGATCTGCCGGAGCAGCTTCTCTTCGTTCAGCTGTCTGTCGTCTATATGCTGGAAAAGGACGCCCACCATGCCGCAGGCATAGAACCGCAGCATGACCTGCACATCCTCATAGCTGAGCCTCAGATCCGATATCTTGCCCTGCGCCACTTTTTCCAGATATGCCTGCACCGCGTCCACCATCATGCCCTCGATCTGGAACCATTTCTTCGAGTCCACCAGTCTTTTCAGCTTCCTGTGGTGCAGTCTCACAAAGGACAGGTACTCTTTGAGCGCCCCGATCCTGTCCTGGGACTCCAGGCTGCGCTGCACAAGGATCTGGGTCGAGCGCTTAAAGGTCCATTCCAATACGTCCATAATATCATGAAAATGATAGTAAAACGTCTGCCTGGAAATCTGGCATTTCTCGATCAGCTGCGTCACAGTGATCTTGTCGATATCTTCCTTCTCGAGAAGTTCGGAAAAGGTGTCTGCAATCTGTGTCTTCATGTCTTCTCTCATATATTACTGCTCCATTTTAAGCCTGCTCCATCCCCAGAGTCGCCATCATCACGGCCTTGATCGTATGCATCCGGTTCTCCGCCTCGTCAAACACTTTTGACTGCGCAGACTCGAACACTTCGTCCGTCACTTCCATGTCTTCAATGCCGAAGCGCTCGCCCATCGCTTTCCCGATCTTTGTCTTCAGGTCATGGAACGCCGGCAGGCAGTGCAGGAAGATGGCGTCTTTGTTCGCGTTTGCCATCACATCCTTTGTCACCTTATAGGGGGACAGCTCTTTGATCCTCTTCTCCCAGACTTCGTCCGGCTCGCCCATGGATACCCACACGTCCGTGTAGATCACATCCGCGTTCTTTGTCCCCGCCTTTACATCCGAGGTAAGCGTGATCGTCGCCCCAGACTCTTTTGCATATTCCTCACACTGAGCCACAAGCTCTGCATTCGGGAAATACTCTTCTGTGGTGCACGCAACGAAATGAAGCCCCAGCTTGGAGCACGCGATCATCAGGGAATTACCCATATTGTAACGGGCGTCTCCCATGTAGACCAGCTTCAGCCCTTTGAGCTTACCGAAATTCTCCCGGATCGTCAGCATGTCCGCCAGCATCTGTGTGGGATGGTACTCATTGGTCAGCCCGTTCCATACCGGCACCCCTGCATACTTTGCCAACTCCTCTACAATTTCCTGTCCGAACCCTCGGTACTCGATGCCGTCATACATCCTGCCCAGCACTCTCGCCGTGTCCTCGATGCTCTCCTTCTTGCCCATCTGGGAGCCCGTCGGTCCGAGGTAGGTGGTTCCCATCCCCATATCATGGGCCGCCACCTCAAAGGAACAGCGGGTGCGTGTGCTGTCTTTTTCAAAGATCAGCGCCACATTTTTCCCGCGCCAGTGATCCACCGGGACGCCCTGTTTCTTTTTCTCCTTCACATCCGCTGCAAGGTCGATCAGATATGTGATCTCCTCCGGTGTAAAATCCTTCAGTGTCAGAAAGTTTCTTCCTTTTAAATCCATGATCCTATCCCTCTCTATCTTTATAAATTGATCTGTGAAATCCGGCAGCTCTGCCATTGTCTCAAAGTCTGCCAGACGTTCATAACGTTCCCTGACTTCCCGCCTCAGCTCATCTACGGTATAGATGCAGTATTTCGGCACGCGCATGATCTTTGCAGACGCCTCCAGCATCCCCATATACAGCTCTTTGTCCGTGGCTGAGACCGGAAGTTTCAGCACAATGGCAAGGGCTCGCTTCTCCATCCCGGTCAGGTCCCTCATCCTGCGCTCATACCAGCTCTCCGCATGTTCCTGGTCAATGTAGTAAATGATCCCTTCCAGCCCGTACAGCATCCGCTTCGCGTCATAATATCCGATCTTCAGGTTCTGCCGGCTGCGCTCCCGGTCAAACTCAATGATGCTCCCCAGCCTGACCCGGGGACCGATCCGGTATATCTCTCCATCCTCAGGCAGTTTCACTCCCGGCTCCCTCCCGGGACCGTAGATGCGGATCTCGATCAGATCTGTATACCCTCTCTCAGCAAGAACATCCGCAGGCACATTGTCGACAAACCCGCCGTCAATATACCGCCTGCCGTCCTCCATGGGTTCGTTCCTGAACCCGGGCAGGTAAGCGCTCGCCAGCAGGAAATCCTCGAGCTTCCCTTCCGGGATATCGGAGATGCTCAGCTTCAGTTCCTTAAAGTCCGTCAGGGAAAATGTAACGATACAGAATTCTTTCCCGCAGCTCCGGATCCTGTCCTCATCCACGTTTTCGCGGATCAGCCTGCGGAGCGGCCCAACGTCCACGCCCCCTTCCCGCAGGATCCGCCTCAGCTCGCTCAGGATATCCCCCAGCTTCTGCTCTCCCTGGAAAAACTGCCTCATCCATTCGTCATCCACTGACATCACGCGGGAGAACTCCATCTCGCTCCAGATCTTCTCCGCCTTCTCCAGATCGTCCATGCAGATCAGCGCCCCATTGAGCGCACCCACAGACGTCCCTGCCACTGCGGCGATCTTCACCCCGGCCTCCTTAAGCGCCTTCCACGCGCCGATCTGGTAAGCGCCCCTGGCGCCTCCGCCGTCCAGGA
>ERZ1643249.2536-NODE-2536-length-16908-cov-4.721771_pt1 | contig 16908 bp, 19 predicted proteins | sample MGYA00579263_ERZ1643249 | MGnify/ENA primary metagenome ERZ1643249 (study PRJEB29033, sample SAMEA4952264) | chicken gut metagenome | biome: Broiler Chicken; feature: Gastrointestinal Tract; material: Caecum | place: Ireland | collected 2018 | study: Broiler...
TTCTGGCGCTGAATGTGGCGGCAGTTCTGGCCGGAGCTGTATGCGGAGACCATGTATCCCCTATTTCGGATACCACGATTCTGGCTTCTGCGGGGGCACAGTGCAACCATATTAATCATGTGTCTACACAGATTCCCTATGCCATGACAGTGGCAGCCTGCTGCCTGGCGGGATATCTGGCAGGAGGTATTGCCGGAAACGGCTGGGTGGCTCTGGCTGCAGGCCTTATTCTGGAAGTGGCGGTGCTGGCATTTATCTTGCGGAGAAGAGGGCAGGCCGCGGCAAAATAATTATTCAGCCGGATGGTTGTGGAGGGTGGCCGTATCTGTAAAAATCAGAGATGCGGCCGCCCTTTTTTCAAAAATTTTATAAAAAATTCATGGAAGTTCCGTTGCCTTTCCACGGAAAAAGAGATACAGTAAAAAGGAAAATCTGGAAAGGCTGTGAGAAGCATGAAATATAAGATTAAGATTGTATATACCAGCGCGACGGGGAATACCAGAAATCTGGCTTTTGCCATTTATCAGGCGCTGGATGAGCGGTCCAAGGACATTGAAGAGCTGGCTCCGTCCACCAGCCCGGACGACGGAGAGATTTATCTGGTGGGATTCTGGACGGATAAAGGAACCTGTCCGCTGGCCACCGGAGAGTTTTTGAAACGGCTTTCCGGGAAAAAGGTACTGCTGTTCGGTACCTGCGGTACAGGCGGGGATCCGGAGTACTGCGCGGGCGTTGAACGGCGGGTGAGAAGTCTGGTGCCTGAAGACTGCGAATATCTGGGAACCTTCCTTTGTCAGGGAAAGATGCCCCGTGCCGTGAGAGAAAAGTATGAGGCCATGCTGGACAACAAGAAAACAAGAGAACTGGCGAAGAAAATGATCGCGAATTTCGATCAGGCTCTTCTGCATCCGGATGCGGAAGATTACCAGAGGGCGATTGCGTTTGTAAGGAGAGTATGCGTATGAATCAGTGGAGAGACAAATTGATAAGATTTATGACAGGCCGGTATGGCGTGGACGACCTGGGAAAAGCTACGCTGATAGGAGCCATCGTCCTTCTGGTGCTGGCCATGCTGTTTGGAAGTTCTCTGCTGAATTTTCTGGCGCTGGCTTTGATTGTATACGGATATTTCCGGATCCTTTCCAGGAATATTTCCGCCCGGTATGGGGAAAACCAGAAGTACCTCCAGCTGAAGTCACGGATTATGGGCGGTTTCCGGGGGCAGAGCATGGGGGCTGACCGCACTGTGAGAATTTTCCGCTGTCCCACCTGCGGACAGAAGGTACGGGTTCCCAGGGGAAAAGGGAAAATTTCTATCCACTGCCCCAAGTGCAATACGGATTTTATCAAAAGAACGTAAGAGTTGAGGTGAGGGCATGTTCGGTTATGTGACTACCAATCAGGAGGAATTGAAGATCAAGGATTTTCGCAGGTATCAGACCTTTTACTGCGGGCTGTGCAGAGATCTGGGAGACCGGCACGGGCAGACGGCCCGGCTGACACTCACCTATGACATGACGTTTCTGGCGGTTTTGCTGACCGGGCTTTATGAGCCGGAGGAACGGGTGGAGGAGCGTTTCTGTCCCCTGCATCCTGCGAAGAAGCGGCTCTGCAGGAGAAATGCCGCTGTGTCCTATGCGGCAGATATGAATCTGCTGCTGTGTTATTATAATCTGCTGGACGACTGGCTGGACGAGAAAAAACCGGTGCCGCTGGCGCTGGCCCGGATGATCCGCGGCGACGTGCGGGAAATCATGATAAAATATCCCCGGCAGGCCAGGGCGGTACGGCAGTATATGAAAAAGCTCAGGGAATGTGAGCTGGAAAACAGTCCGGATCTGGACCGGGCTTCGGGAGACACCGGCAGGATGCTGGCGGAGATATTTGTCTGGAAGGACGACCACTGGAAGGAAACACTGGGCAAGGTGGGATTTTATCTGGGAAAGTTCATCTATCTGATGGATGCCTTTGAGGATGTGGAGAAGGACAGAAAAACCGGGAATTATAATCCCTGGCGTTTCATTGCGGATGAAGAAAAGTTTCAGGATCGGGCGCTGCAGATCCTCACCATGCTGGCGGCCCGCTGTTCCGGAGAATTTGAAAAGCTGCCCGTGGTGGAATATGTGGACATTTTGAGAAATATATTGTATTCTGGTATTTGGACCAAATACGAGAGGTTAAAGAAATCAGACGAGGAGTAAATCATGTTGGATCCATATAAAGTCCTTGGGGTATCCCGAGATGCCAGCATGGACGAGATAAAAAAAGCTTACCGGAACCTGAGCAGAAAGTACCATCCGGACGCCAACATCAACAATCCCAACAAGGATCAGGCGGAGGAGATGTTCAAGCAGGTACAGCAGGCTTACGATCAGATCGTGAAGGAACGGGAGCGTGGACAGACCGGACAGGAGTCCTGGTACGGCGGTTTCGGCGGAGGGTATCAGAGCGGTTACCAGACCCAGGATGACCAGAGAAGCATGGAGATGCGTGCTGCGGCCAACTATATCAACGCTGCCCATTACCAGGAAGCGCTGAACGTGCTGAACCGGATTACGGAACGCAACGGAGAGTGGTATTATTACCATGCCATCGCCAGCGCGGGGGCGGGCCAGGAGGCCACTGCCATGGAAGACGCAAGAAAGGCCATGGAACTGGAACCCAACAATCCCCAGTATCAGCGGCTGTATCAGCAGCTGCAGTACGGCGGACAGTGGTATCGGGATATGGGAACCGGATATGGCTATGAGCAGAACGGATCGGGCAGCAACTGCTGCTGTCAGTGTCTGTGCCTGAACATGCTGTGTCCCGGCTGCTGCTGTGTTCCCTGCTGCTGATTCCCGCAGACAGCAAGCCAACCGGACATGCCTGCATGTCTATTTGGCGGCTGCCGCGAGGATCCGGGATCCTGCCGCAGCGCTGTGTGATTTTTGGAGTTGTCAGGTGAAAAGCAGTTTGTGAGGAAGGAAAACATGAAAGACAGGAAAAGAGAAATCGTTATCATGTCCGTACAGATTCTGCTTTGCGCGGTGTATGTAATCTTTCAGTTCGCCCAGGAGGCAAAGTCCATGCAGAAAAGCGCGGCAAAGCTCCGGGAGGCGCGGACGAAAGAGCAGATTCGCCTGGAAAGGCAGCGGTACCGGATAAAACGCGCAAAAACAGCGAAAAAAAAGGGAATCGCTTGACACCCGAACGTGATGCGCTTATACTGTGAATTACGATAAAGCGGCGGGTACAGGCATCCTGGGGAAAACAGCAGGGAAGCCAGTTCAAAGAGGAGGACAGGCTTCTTTTTTTATGCCCCTTCCGGATTCGGGGTTCTGCCGCGGAGGAAGAAAGGATGAGGAAAAAAGTTATGCAGGAAAGAGAAAAACTGAAGTCCCGTCTGGGATTTCTTCTGATTTCGGCGGGATGCGCCATCGGCGTGGGCAACGTCTGGAAATTCCCGTATATGGCCGGACAGGGCGGCGGCGGAACCTTTCTGCTGTTCTATGTACTGTTCCTGGTGATTATGGGACTGCCCATCATGACCATGGAGTTTGCCGTGGGACGTGCCAGCCAGAAAAGTCCGGTGAAGGCCTACCAGGCATTGGAGAAGCCGGGGCAGAAGTGGCATATTCACGGATATATTACGCTGATCGGCTGTTACCTGCTGATGATGTTTTATACCACGGTAACCGGCTGGATGCTCCATTATTTTTTCCTGACGGCCAAAGGTACGTTTGAAGGATTGGATGCAGCCGGTGTGGAGACCGCCTTCAACGATATGCTGAGCCAGCCGTTGGTGATGGGCGGATGGATGGTTCTTGTGGTGGTTGTCTGCATGTTTATCTGTTCCAGAGGCCTGCAGAACGGTCTGGAGAAAATAACCAAGGTAATGATGCTGGCATTGATGGTGTTGATGCTGGTGCTGGCCATCAACAGTTGTCTGCTGGACGGAGCCGGTGAAGGGTTGAAATTTTATCTGCTGCCGGATTTTGACCGGATGATGGAGTCCGGTATCGGAAATACCATTGTGGGCGCCATGAATCAGTCGTTCTTTACCCTGAGTCTGGGTATCGGTGCCATGGCAATCTTCGGAAGCTACATTGGAAAAGAGCGTTCCCTTCTGGGGGAATCCATCAATGTGGCTCTGCTGGACACCTTTGTGGCTTTCACTGCGGGCCTGATTATTTTCCCCGCCTGCTTCAGCTACGGGGTGGACCAGACAGCCGGACCCAGCCTGATTTTCATCACGCTGCCTAATATTTTCAACCATATGCCGCTGGGACGGATGTGGGGCTGCCTGTTCTTTATCTGCATGACCTTCGCGGCCATCTCCACAGTGCTGGCAGTGTTTGAGAACATTATTACCTGTGGAATGGAGCTGACCGGATGCAGCAGAAAAAAATCCGCTCTGGTAAACCTGGTGCTGATTATTGTGCTGTCCCTGCCCTGTGTGCTGGGATACAATGTGTGGGCCTGGGACGGATTCAAGATTTTCGGCGGAACCATTATGGATCTGGAGGATTTCCTGGTAAGCAACATTCTGCTGCCGCTGGGCTCCGTGGTATATCTGCTGTTCTGCGTGAGCCGGTACGGCTGGGGATGGGATAATTTCATCAAGGAAGCCAACACCGGAAAAGGCGCGAAAATAGCGAAATGGATGCGCGGCTATCTGACGTTTATACTGCCGTTGATTGTACTGTTTATCTTCGGATACGGTATCTATGACAAATTCTTCTGAAAAAGTTTACCCCCGCAGCCGGGATACCGGCCGCGGGGGTTTCTTAAAGGGGAGGATAAGTATTTCTCTCTTCTTTCGTAGCCTGCTGCCGGATGGGGGGATCCGGCAGGCCATTGTCTTTGGTGCCAACAGGGAGGGCCACGCTGCTGTGTCATCTCCCTGCCGGCTATCTACAGTATTACCTGCAGAGAATGTTTTATACAAAAAACTGAAAATATTTTTATTCTCTTGCCCGCCGGGGCAAACACCGATATAATTTAATTTACAGTAAAAGGCCGAATAGGACGGCAGACAGGAAAGAGAGGAAGCAGAAATGGGACAGTGGATCATTCCCCCGGCCATGAGACCGCAGGCCGTGGTATTTGACATGGACGGTTTGATGGTGGATACGGAGCGGGTAATCAAATATACCTGGGACGTGACGGGAGAGCGGATGGGATATAAGAATTTCGGGGACAATATTCTGCATACTCTGGGGAAAAACAGGGACCAGAGAAATGAATATTTCCGTAAAACCTACGGGGAGAATTTCCCATTGCAGGATTTTCTGGACGGCTACCATCAGGTATACGCGCAGTATGAGAAGGAACATGGAATTCCCAAAAAGAAAGGACTGATGGAACTTCTTAAAACGCTGCGGAAGATGGAAATTCCCATGGGTGTGGCTACTTCCACCCACGGGGAGCACGCGGTTCCGGAACTGGAGCGCCAGGGGGTGCTGCCGTATTTTCAGGCCGTTGTCACGGGAGATCAGGTGACGAAGGGAAAACCGGATCCGGAGATTTACAGCCTGGCCTGCCGGAAGCTGGGAGCAGATCCCCAGGAGTCCCTGGCTCTGGAGGACTCCTACAGCGGGATCCGCTCTGCCGCGGCGGCAGGGATGAAGGTGATTATGATTCCGGACCTTCTGACAGACGAAAGCCCTGTGGCGGACTGTCTTTTCGGGAAAATGGAATCCCTGGATCAGGTGGCCGGCTGGCTGTCGGAGGCGGCTCTGCGCTCCTATTAAATTTATGTAAAACGGTGTCGGTTACAGGGAATCTGTGATATAATAGCAGTATCTGTCAGAGACAGAATTTGACAAGGGAGATGAGACAGTATGCCGACTACATTTACACATGACGTATTTGGAAAAGAGGTTTTTTCCAGGCTGTCGGAGGAACTGAAGCAAACCATCCGGCAGGGGAAGGATTTGTATCGGATCGGGCTGCATGGCCCGGATATATTTTTCTATTATCATCCGCTGGTGAGAGGGAAAGTCTACCAGATCGGACACACCATGCACTATGAGGAGGCGCGGGGCTTTTTCGAGCGTTCCGCGGAAGAATACCGAAAGCATCCGGATCCGCAGCTGGCTTCTTACCTGCTGGGATTTGGCTGCCATTTTATTCTGGACAGCAGATGCCATCCGTATGTATGGTCTTTTGAGAAGGAGAAAGGCGTATCCCACGCTGAAATCGAGACGGAGTTGGACCGGTATTTTATGATACGGGAGCACCGGAGACTGTTCTGGTTCTGCCCGGCGGGCGTGCTGAATCCCACGCCGGAAAACAGCCAGGTTATTGCCCGGGTATTCCCGGAGGCAGGGGCGAAAGCTGTTTTGCACGCGCTAAAAGGTCAGAAAATGTTTGACCGGCTTCTGGTGTGCCGTCATCCCTGGAAGGAGAAGCTGATCCTGGGAGGCATGAAGCTTCTGGGCTGCTATGAGCCGCTGGAGGGTCAGGTGATGCGCAGGGACAGCAATCCCATCTGCCGGGAGTCCACGGAGCATTTGCTGGAACTTTATGCAAACGCGCTGGAGGAGGCGCCTGCGGTGCTGGAGAATCTGTACGGCTGCCTCAAGGGGACAGAGACGCTGACGGAGCGGTTTGACCGCAACTATGAGTGACGGCGGAAAGGGAAGGAATCCCATGATGGCCGCCGGCCGGTTTGAGAAGGAAACCCCGCAAAGGGGATCCCATTTTTTGGCTATTTGGCCGGATTAAGGAGGATAGGATGACAAACGCGAAAGAGATCAAATTTACTATGGACAAGACCAAACACATTGCCCTGGTGGCCCACGACGGAAAGAAAAAAGAGATGGTGGAGTGGTGTGAGAGAAATAAGGAGATTCTCAAAGGGCATTTTCTCTGCGGAACGGGTACCACCGCGAAGCTGATCAGCGAAAAGACAGGACTTCCGGTAAAAGGATACTGCAGCGGCCCGCTGGGAGGCGACCAGCAGATCGGTTCCAGAATCGTGGAGGGCGGCATTGATTTCCTGATTTTCCTGTGGGATCCTCTGGAGTCACAGCCCCATGACCCGGATGTGAAGGCGCTGCTGCGTATTGCGGTGGTGTATGACATCCCGGTGGCCAATAACCTGGCCACAGCCGATTTCCTGCTGGCCTCTGAGTATATGAACAAAGAGTACGACAGAACCGTGGAGAATTTTAACATCACCATACAGGAGCGGGTGCAGCAGTTTCAGTAAGCAGAAGAATTAACGTTACAGTTCAGCCTTCCACTGTCCCGCGAGGTGTCACGCTGCTTTTGCAGCGGGATCCCGAGGCCTGCGGGCGCCAGGCTGCGGGAAACGCAGCCTGTGTGCATGATTTCGTGACAGTGAAGCCGGAAGGCTGAACTGTTACGAATTAACGGATACCCCCATGGCCGCGCAGGAAGATCACCTGCGTGAAACCGTGGGGGTATTTTTTTGCCAGGGCAAATAGGGGGAGTCCGCTTTCTGGCGGTGTGAAATGCGAAAACGGCACAGGAAATCCGGAAGATAAAACGGACAGAATGGAGATAAATGCGATAAAGACAGAAAATATAAGATTAAATTTTAAAATAATAAAAAATAGTGTTGACAAAACAAGAATAATATATTAATATATAACCATCAAAAGAAAAGAGAGAAAAAAACGAAAGAGAGGGAAAGATCACCGGAACGATGAGAAGAAGTATTAACCGGAATATTTAAGAAAGGAAGGTACAGACCACCGAAAACATAAGTGATTTACCCATAATTTGAGAAACGGAGGTTAACCAATGACAGAACCCGTAAATAAAAAGTGAGTATCGATGGAGCGAAAAAATCGATACTCACTTTTTATTTGTGACAATGGAATATTTCCGGGGCTTGCCCAAAACGGTCTGTTGAAATTAGGCACTTGAAAAATACGGGGTTATCGTATATACTTATATCTGATTTCAGGGAGCGGAGTGCGCGCAAAACGGCATTTGGGAGAGACAGAAGAAGGCGCATCGTTTCTGGCCGAATAATCAGGTGAAGGAAGGTAGTATAAATGGGATTATTAAAAAAATGGAGAGATATGGCATACTCTCAGCAGGCCGATAAGGGGAAACTCCAGAAGTTCTGGGCAAATTATTTTTCAATCGAAAAGAAGATTTATGAGCAGCTGCTTACAAATCCGGATGAAGTGGTTCACGGTACGGTGAAAGAGCTGGCGGACAAGTTTGAGGTTTCCGTTATGACCATGACCGGTTTCCTGGACGGTATCAATGACAGCCTGAAAGTGAAAAACCCTATCGAAGAGATGGAGGAGGACACCGAGGTAAACCTGGGATTTGACAAGGAGCTTCTGTATAAAAACATGGTGGACGCCAAAGCCGACTGGCTGTACGAGCTGCCCATGTGGGATGAGATTTTCACTCCCGAGCAGAAAAAAACCCTGTACATGGAACAGAAAAAGTCCGGTACTGTAATTAAAGGGGCGAAGATCGGAAGAAATGATCCCTGTCCCTGCGGAAGCGGAAAGAAATATAAGTTCTGCTGTGGAAGAAATAAATAATAAGAAAACACCAATCGGGCGGAAGGAGTGACTCTTCCGCCTTTTTTATGACAATGGAAAGTTTGCGCGGCGCGCTTTCCATTGCCTGCAGAGGTAGTGCATGGGTATTCTGTTGGGAATTTTGGGAACGATATGTCTGGGATATTACGGGGCCTGTGTCCGGTACGCGGGCGTCCGTGTTTCGCTGCTGTGGATCTGGCCGACCGCGGGAATTGCGTTCTGGGGGATGGCCATCGGAAGAAAACTGGATTTTTGGAAGAAAGCGGCCGCCGGGATTCCAAAGGAATTTTGGCTGACGGCCGGCGTGGTTATGGCATTGGCCGTGGCTGTCCTTCTGGTACTTGTGGCTCTGGTCCTGTCTGCCATGGGAAAACGGGGGAAGATGGGACTGGACGTGCTGGTGGTTCTGGGATGCCAGGTGAAGGGCAGAAGCCCCAGCCGGGCTCTTTTGGGAAGGCTGCAGGAGGCGGAAAAGTACCTGAAGGAGAATCCCGAAACGCTGGCGGTACTTTCCGGGGGACAGGGCTATGGCGAAGAAATTACGGAAGCAGAGTGTATGGGAAAATGGCTGGAGCGTCATGGCATTTCCGGGACACGTCTTATTTGGGAGGAACATTCCACAAGTACTTTGGAAAATCTTGTGTTTTCCATGAAAATTCTGAAATCCCGGGAGGAGAAAAAGGAATGGCGGGTGGGGATTGTCACCAACCATTTCCATATGTACCGCAGTCTTAAAATCGCGCGGAAAAAAGGATATGGGGATGTCTGCGGAATTGCCGCTCCGGGAGGCAGTGTGCTGGTGCCCCACTATGTGCTGCGGGAAGCTGTGGCCGTGCTTAAGGAGATCATCTGCGGAAATATATAGGACAGTGAGCTGTACCGTCTTTTTCATATTCCCTGGACCGGCGGGGAAAGGCGGGCCGGCGCGCTGCCTGTCCGCAATGGGGATCAAATAAGAGCTTGACAAATACGTGAATGTTTTTTATACTCAAAGTGTACTAAGATAAATAGTACACTTAATACGGAGAAGGGAGGGATCCGGTTGATTGTCATAGATTATCAGGACAGAAGGCCCATCTATGAACAGATAGTGGAAAAATTTCAGATGCTGATTCTCCGGGGCGTGCTGGAGGCGGATTCCCAGATGCCTTCCGTGCGGAAGCTGGCGGTGGATCTGTCCATCAATCCCAACACGATCCAGAAAGCATACGCCATACTGGAACAGCAGGGTTACATTTATTCGGTGAAGGGCCGGGGAAATTTTGTCTCCGGCGGGGAACATCTGCTTCAGGAAAAACGGAAGGCGTACTGGAAAGAATTTGACGAAGTGGTGGAAAAAGGCAGGCAGATCGGTATCGGGCAGAAAGAATTTGCCATCCGGCTGGAGGAGTATTGGAGGGAGGATGTATGATCGAACTGAAGGGTATCGGTAAAAAATTTGAGGATGTTACTGCGCTGGAAGATGTCAGCGGTCAGATCCGGGAGGGGAATGTGTTCGGCCTGGTAGGAACCAACGGAGCCGGGAAAAGCACCTGCCTCAGAATGATGGCGGGCGTGCTGGCGCCGGATACCGGGGAGGTGCTGGTGGACGAAAAGAATGTGTACCAGGATCCGGAGATCCGGAGAGAGGTATTTTTCATAGCGGATGATCCGTATTACTTTCCCAACGCCACACCCAGAGATATGATGAAATATTATGCCATCTATTATAGCTGTTTCGATGAAGAGCGGTTTCATGAGATGGTAAAAAAATTCGGGCTGGAGGAGGAGCGGAGGATCCGTACCTTTTCCAAAGGAATGAAAAAACAGCTGGCGGTGATTCTGGGAATCTGCGCTAACACCAAATATCTTCTTTGTGATGAAACCTTCGACGGTTTGGATCCGGTGATGCGCCAGGCGGTGAAGAGCATTTTTGCCGCGGAGATGATCAACCGGGATTTTACCCCGGTGATTGCCTCCCACAATCTGAGGGAGCTGGAGGATATCTGCGATCATGTGGGGCTTCTGCACCGGGGCGGTATGCTGCTGTCCAGGGAAGTGGAGGAACTGAAGAGCAATCTGCACCGGATACAGTGCGCGGTGGATGAGACACAGAAGGAACGGCTGCTGGCGGCGCTTCAGGTGGTGAAGATGGAACAGAGAGGCTCGTTGCTTACTCTGACGGTGCGGGGTGAGGAACAGGCGGTGATGGAGAGCATCCATCAGGTACAGCCGGTGTTTGCCGAGCTGATTCCTCTGACGCTGGAGGAAATTTTTGTGAGTGAAACGGAGGTGGCGGGATATGACGTCAAAGATCTCTTATTCTAAAATGGTGAAACATTCCATGGGGCAGCGGGCATGGTACGGCGCGCTGCTGGCGCTGGCGTTTTTCCTGTGCTTCCCCCTGACTGCCATGTTGGAATTTTACCGCAGTGCGGACGCCATGGCAGCCATGCAGGTTACGGATGTCCAGAATATACTGGAGGAAATGAGAAACGGCCTGCGGGCGTTTCTGGCAGGAGGAAATCCGCTGACGGCTATAACCGTGGCGGGAGGCGCTCTGCTGGCGGCCTGGACGGGACTTTCTTATCTACATTCCTCCAGAAAGCTGGATATGATTCACAGTCTTCCGGTGAAAAAAGAAAAGATTTTTCTGGCGGAGACTACAGCGTCGGTACTGTTGTTTGTGATTCCCTATGCGGTGAATCTGGCGCTGACAAATCTGGTGGGGATTTTCCGGGGAATTTACTCGCCGGACCTGCCGCTGGTGAGTCTGACGGCGCTGGCAGTACACCTGATATTTTTCCTGGCAGTTTACTTTTTTGCGGCGGTGGCCATGCTGCTGACCGGAAAGCTGCTGACGGGGATTCTGGGAAGCGTGGTGCTGCTGGTTTATCTTCCGGGACTGGTACAGCTTCTGCTGGCATTGCCGGGAATGTTTTATGAAACCTACTGCGGTACCTCCGGAGGCACAGCCGTGGTGGCGGCGGTGTTCCGGTATCTGTCACCGGCCTACAGCCTGGCGGCACTGTGCAGGCGAATCGGCATGGGCGGTCTGGATGCGGATTTCTGGGGCTATGCCATGAAGAATCAGTGGTGGGAGCCGCTTCTTTGTACCGTGGCTGCCGGTGCGGCCATGGGAGTGCTGGCAATGTGGCTGGCAAAAATCCGGCCCTCAGAGGGCGCGGGCCGTTCGCTGGTGTTTTCCCGGACGGAGGGGGTTTTCAAGCTGGCCTTGCTTCCGGCACTGGGACTGGCCGGAGGACTATTTTTCCGGGCGCTGGGAGACGCAAGCGGCGCCGGATCCAGAGACGCATGGTTCTGGTTCGGTGTTGTCTTCACCATGGCGGTGTGCAGCATTTTCATTGAGATGATTTATCACTTTGACAGAAAACATCTGCTGGATCATAAGCTGTGTACCGGCATTGCGGTTCTGGTGACTGTGGCTTGTGGCGCCTGGTTTCAGATGGATCTGGGCGGTTTTGATTCCTTCCTGCCCAGCAAGGACCGGATTGCTTCCATGGCGGTCTGCTATTCCTCCTGGTATGGTCTTATGGATGAAAACGGGGAGACGGAAAATATGAGCGACTGGCTGGACGAAAATGGTCAGCTGGAGGATTTCGCTCCCATTTACCAGCTGGCACAGCAGGGGGTGAATATCGTAAAGAACGGCGCAGCGGAAGACACGTCCGGGGAATACGATTTCGCCACCGTCATCTACCGGCTGAAGAATGGGCAGGAGAAGCGGAGATACTATCGGCTTCCGGTGTCCGGCATGCAGGATGCCGAGGAAACACTGTACCAGGAGGAGGCTTACCGGACAGCCATCTGGCCGGTGCTGAACGTGGATGCCGCGGATGTTGGAATCGAGACGGTGCAGGATCCCGGCACCACGGTGTATCTTGGGCAGATGAGCCAGGAAGAGCGGGTGCAGCTGGTATCGGCCTATCAGAAGGAGCTGGCGTCCATGACCTATGAACAGATGCAGGAGCCCCCTGTGGCGCTGATCAGCCTGTGCAGTCTGCCCGGATGGGATCTGATTGGCAGTGATATGCCCATCAACAGGAACTTTACGGAGACGCTGGCGCTTCTGAAAGACCGGGGATTTGTGCCGGATCCCGAAATGGAAAACATCCGGATCACCCGGATCACGGTGGAGTATTATCCGGATTATTCGGAAACAGAAGCCTGGCAGACGGACAGCACGGCTATGGAGACGGTTCTTCTGGCGGAGACGCCGGAGGACATTGAAGCGGTTCGCCAGAATCTGGTATGGGATCGGAATTACTGGCTGATGGCTTCCAGGGATAAATTTGAAGAGAATATTTTCGCATATGTGGAAGGCGTCAATGAACAGGGAGAATCCGTGAGCGCAAGCTTCGGCTATCCTGCCGGGAAACTTCCGGAGATGGTGAAAGATTTTTTTGGAATATAATGTCTTAAGAATTATACGTCCAAATTTTGTTGATAACTTTCTCTGTAAATGGTATAATAGTACCGGAAATTGTCCATACAATGAGGAGAAAGGAATCTACTATGAAACTTGAAGTAAAGGACTTGCGAAAAAGTTTTGGCGAAAAGGAAGTGCTTCACGGCATCTCCTTTTCCATCGAGAGCGGCAGGGCGCTGGGGCTTCTGGGAAGAAACGGCGCCGGAAAGACCACCACGATCCGGATTCTGATGGATGTGTTCCGGGCCAGCGGCGGAACTGTCACGGTGGACGGGAAGACTTTCCATCCGCGGGATTTCCGGATCGGATATCTGCCGGAGGAACGGGGACTGTACCCGAAAAAAGGTGTGCTGGAACAGTTGGTTTATCTGGCCCAGCTGCGGGGCAGTGACCGGAAGACGGCCAGACAGCAGGCCCAGTGGTGGCTGAAACGTCTGGGTGTGGAGGAATACGCCCAGCGGAAGCTGGAAACACTGTCCAAAGGAAATCAGCAAAAGGTGCAGCTGGCCCAGACCCTGGTGTGCAGCCCGGATCTGGTGATTCTGGACGAGCCTTTCAGCGGCCTGGATCCGGTGAATTCCCAGATTCTGAAGGATGTGATCCGGGAGCAGATTCAGGACGGAAAACTGGTGATTTTTTCCAGCCATCAGATGAGCTATGTGGAGGAGTTCTGTGAGGATATTGTGCTGATCAACCACGGTGAAGTGGTGCTGTCGGGAAATCTGGATCAGATCAAACGGGAGTACGGCCACAACCGGCTGGTAATCGGACTGGAAGCCGGTACGGAGCATCCGGAGCAGCTTCTGGAGGAGCAGCTGGGGGATCTGATCCGGGTGACGGGACATCGGAAGGATCAGGTGATTGTGGAAATGAAAGAGGGCTGCACCAGGGAACGTTTGCTGGCCGGCCTGCTGGAGAAAAAGCTGATTCCGGAGGAGTTCGGAAATTATGAGCCATCTCTGACGGAAATTTTTGTGGAAAGGGCAGGTGACCAGGCATGAAACAGTTTCTGACCGTACTGAAATTTGAGCTGAACAACTATTTTAAAAATAAAAGCTTTCTGCTGACCACCATTGTGCTGATCGTTCTGGCGGTGGGAATCATCGCCATACCGGGAGTGATTCTGGGAGGAGGCGGCAGTGATTCGGACAATTCTGCTTCCGGCAATTCTGGCAGTGAAAGCAGCCAGGAGACGGAAACGCTGGCGCTGTACGATGTGAACGGAAGTATTGCCGATCCCCAGGCGCTTTCTCATGCTATGGGTATGAATATTGAATGGCTGGAGTGCAGCGATGAAAACCAGGTGGAAGATGCGGTGACAGACGGGACAGCCCGGGCAGGATTCATCGTGGAGGATCTGATGAACTACACCTATGTGGTGGAGAACCGTTCCATGTCCGATACCCTGGATGCTACTTTTTCCCAGGCTGCGGCAACCCTGTGGAGGACGCAGGCTCTGGAGGCCCAGGGCGTCAACGCCCAGGAAGTGGAGACGCTGTACCGGTCTCAGCCGGCGTCGGAAACCCGGATTCTGGGAAAGGACAGTGTGGGAAATTACGCGTATACTTACATGTTGATCATGATTCTGTATTTCCTGCTGATTTTCTACGGGCAGATGATCGCCACCTCCGTGACCTCGGAGAAAAGCAACCGGGCCATTGAGATTCTGGTGACCAGCGTGGACAGCAACAGCCTGATTTTCGGAAAGGTGCTGGCGGGAGCCATTGCCGGGCTGATTCAGTGCGTGCTGATTCTGGGAAGCGCTGTGGGAACGTACCAGATTTTCCGGGACAGCTGGGGCGGCCTGCTGGATGTGCTGTTTCAGATTCCCATGCCGGTGTGGGCGGCATTCGCGGTGTTTGGCATGATGGGATATCTGCTGTACGCCTTCGGATTCGGCATGCTGGGAGCTTTGGTGTCCAAAACAGAAGATATCAGCAAGGCGGCCATGCCGCTGACTATGATCTATCTGGTTTCCTTCTTCATCGCCATTTTCGGAATGAATGACAGTGACGGCCTGCTGATGCGGGTGGCTTCTTTCATTCCCTTCACTTCCAGCAACGGTATGCTGATCCGGATTGCCATGGGCAGCGTAGCCATGTGGGAGATTGTGGTGTCCGCAGTGATCCTCGCGGTCTTCTGTGTGGGCGCCGGATTTCTGGCGGCGAAGATCTTCCGGTTTGGTACGCTGATGTATGGAAATCCCATCAAGTTCAGCACGGCACTGAAGAAGATTCAGGAAAAATAAGAAATACTCCGGTATTCCGCCGGAAGGGCGGCGGGACAGCGAAGACGGAAGAACACGGGATCTGACGGAAAGGAGATCAGGAAAATGGAGGAAAAACAGGAAATCAATGAAATTCTTGACTGGCACAGATCCGGTCCTGACCGAGGCAGTCAGGAAGCAATTGTGGATATGCTGCGCCAGCTGCAGGAGATCTGTGGATATCTTCCGGAAAGCCTTCAGCAGGAGGCTGCCCAGGCGGCCGGGGTCAGCCTTTCCGTTGTGAAAACGCTGATCCGCTTCTGCCCGGATCTGAAAAACGCGGCGTACCGCCATGTGCTGACGGTCTGCACCGGAGAGCGGTGCGGAAAGCGGCAGGGAGCGGCGGTGCTGGAGGCCGTCCGCAGGGAACTGCGCGTGGGAAAAGACGGGTTGTCGGCGGATGGAATGGTACTGGTGGTTACCAGAAACTGTCTGAAACACTGCGGGACATCGCCGAATCTGCTGCTGGACGGGAAGCATTTCGGCAGGATGCGGCCGGAGGATATTCCCGGATGGGTTGAGAAATACTGCAGATAAGCGGTAAATTTGAAGGGATTGTAATAAAGTGATTCGGCAGTGACGCCGAAAAAAGCAGCCATCTGTCAGGGACAATAAAAGTTCCGGGCAGGTGGCTGTCTTTTTTCATGAGAATGGAGGATATGGAGGAGATACTTGAAAAAGTGGTGAATTCCTGTTATTCTGTTTCAAAATCATTATCATCTGCCCGGCCGGACAGGGAAAACTGCCGCAAAGCACAGGAGAAGAACATCTATGGAGATTCAGATAAGAAAATTTGAAGAGAAGGATCTGCCGGATGCTGTGGCGATCTGGAATCAGGTGGTGGAGGATGGTGTGGCATTTCCTCAGACAGAGGGGCTGACCCTGGAGAGTGGACGGACATTTTTCATGGAACAGTCTTATACGGGGATTGCCGTATCGCAGGAGACGGGAAATCCGGTGGGGCTGTACATTCTTCATCCCAATAATGTGGGCCGGTGCGGTCATATCTGCAACGCCAGCTATGCGGTGGATAAAAACCTGCGCGGCCATCACATCGGTGAGCAGCTGGTGCGCCACTGCATCGATATGGCAGAACAGCTGGGATTCAGGATTCTGCAGTTTAACGCGGTGGTGAGAAGCAACCGGGCGGCGCTGGCTCTTTACCGGAAGCTGGGATTTGTGCAGCTGGGGATCATTCCCGGGGGATTCCGGCTGGATGATGGAAGTTACGAGGATATTATTCCGCATTATTATCTGCTGGGGGAGGAAGGACTGTGGAATTATGGAGAAAACGGGCAGGAGCCTGGATCAGAAACGGGAAAAACCGGAAACGGCTGCTGATATCTGCCGGATTTCTGGCAGCGGTGCTGATCAGCTATACGGCAGGGCGGATCACCGGTTTGAGGGGGACGCCGTTTGTGGGGGAAATCAAAGCGATTGACGGAAATTCTTTTCTGGTGGACAGGCCTTCTGAGTGGAATGGAATCAATGACAGAGGGGAAGTCTGTTTTGAGAATGATGATTTTGGGGACAGAGAAAAAGGAGACTGACATGAAACGTATTCTGCTTCTGACCACAGGAGGCACCATTGCCTCCGTAAAAACGGAAAACGGCCTGGCGCCGGGTACCAGCGGGGAGGACAGCCTCTCCTATATTCCGAAGGCAAAAAAATACTGCCGGATGGGGGTGTGCCA
>ERZ1643249.2537-NODE-2537-length-16900-cov-6.099139_pt1 | contig 16900 bp, 15 predicted proteins | sample MGYA00579263_ERZ1643249 | MGnify/ENA primary metagenome ERZ1643249 (study PRJEB29033, sample SAMEA4952264) | chicken gut metagenome | biome: Broiler Chicken; feature: Gastrointestinal Tract; material: Caecum | place: Ireland | collected 2018 | study: Broiler...
GCGAAAAGATGATCCGCTTGCCGAAAAAGACTTTATACATCCTGAAGAAATGCGTGACAAGCCGCTGATAGTTTCTCATCAGGAACAGGGCGACAACTGGCCTGTCCTTGCCAGAATTAATCCGGACGTGAGCAGCCTGCATATCGCCGCCACCTATACCCTGATTTACAATGGCTCTCTGCTTGTGGAAGAGGGACTCGGTTATGCCGTATGCTTTGACAGGCTGATAAATACAGGAGGCGGAAGCGCGCTGTGCTTCCGCCCCTTTGAACCGGCCATCGAAACCTCGCCCAGGATTGTATGGAAAAAATACCAGATTTTTTCAAAAGCCGCAGAAAAATTCTTAAAGAAGCTTAAAGAAGAGCTGGAAATCTGAGCGGCCCCCATAAACTTCGGCCATTTATCCGCCGCCTCTGCGGGCTGCTGAGCGCTCTGCAAAGACATGGAAATTCTGGTCTCTCCCGGAATTTCTTATACTCGGTCCATGTTCGCCCGCTTCATATACTTTGAAAAGGTATATCGGAATACATTCTGGGATTTATCTGCATACTGAATCGCTTCTTTGGGACAGCGGTTAATGCAGGCCAGACAAATATTGCAATGGTCTTTTACCCAGACAGGTTTCCCCTCCTGCATCTGAATCGCCTTTGCTGTGCAGATTTTTTCACATAATCCGCAGCCGATACATTTATCTTCCTCAATGTAGAAGGGGGCTGTAACACTGTAGGGCTCAATAAGTTTCGCCAACTCCCTGGTGCTTTCTTCAGGCGTGTCTCCTTCATAATCATTAAAGATTCCTTTTTCTTTCTTCCTGATTTGCTGAATAAATACCTCCAGTCTCTCCGGCGCTGTTTTTAACTTTTCAACTGCTGATTCTTCCGTATCATAATTAAAGCCCATAATAGAAGAATTATCAGGCATCAGCAGTCCAAAACCTGCGTCCAGATGCAGGATCTTTCTTCAGCCCAACAATTATCATAGAAGCTCCGTATTTGCAAAGATTCTTTCACAGGTTCAGTGACACTGGGTCTTCAAAATATACTCCGTTCTCAACATAAAATATGTATCATATTAACTGGCAATCCGAAGCCCTTCTTCTGTTCTTACAATCGTATATTCTGTCACAAACTTTGTGTCATCAATTTGACTGTCAAAATAAATATATGCCACTATTTCATCGTCACTTTCATATAAGACAGTACTACTTTCAAGATTTTCTTCTGTAACAGGAAAATACATACCATCTGCATAACTCTGGAAAAGTATCCCATCCATCTCTTTCCAACGCGGACTTTCTCCTGTCCAGAACCAATGTTTTTCGCAATAATCCTCTGTATATATTTCTAAAAAATATTTCTGAACTTGTTCCAAGGTACTAAAAATTGGAGAGTCCACCTGCCCGTAGCCTGTCATTAATATTGTCTCTTCATTCCCTTCTTTAAATGGGAAACCATAATTATAGTATCTATTCCTATCATTACTTGCATACAAAAGCTCTGTAAGTTCTTTTGCATCTTTGCATTCTAACAAGACTTCCTCTTCTCTAGTAAATGCACAGCTTGTTAAAAAACAAAACACGCTCAAACACAGGAAAGCAGCTCCAAACTTGGCAAGTTCTCTCTTTAATCTGCATATACACATAATCGATTTACCTCATATCCAGCATCAAAATAAAATAGCTGTTTTTCACTCCATTTTGCCTCGATTTTTGTTCCGAACACTCTACCTGATTTATTTTCCTATCTTCCTTGTATCACCATTATACTTCACTATGATCGCAGCTTCCGCATACTGCGTGGACTCGTCAGAATTCTCTCACTGCGCTGCAATCTTTGCCGCCAATTCCTCAAGGTACATCCACCGCTCCATCTTTTCTTCCAAAACGGCTTCCAGATCCTCCTTCTCAGCCATGAGCTGATTTAGTTTGACAAAATCATGAGCTGACGCTTCGATATCTTTATCCAATGCCGCAATTTTCTCTTCCAGAGCCGCGATGTCATCCTCTATGGTTTCAAACTCCTTCTGCTCTTTATAGGTGAATTTCAGCTTCTTTTCGCCCTTGTCCCAGGTGGGTTTTCCGCCGGCATTTCCTTTTCCGGAAGCCTTGTCACCAGAGCCCCGTCCGCCAGAGGCTTTCTGCCTGCCGCCTTCTCTGCCTTCGAAGTCTGCTCCCGAATTCTCCGCCTTTTCCCTCTTTCTGGCTTCCAGATAATCTGTGTAACCGCCCTCATACTGGCGGAAATGCCCGTCTCCGTCAAAGGCGAAAATCCGGTCCACCGTGTTGTCCAGGAAATACCTGTCGTGGGACACGAGAATGACGATTCCCACAAAAGAATTCAGATAGTCCTCCAGAATGGCCAGGGTCGGAATGTCCAGTTCGTTGCTGACTTCGTCCATCACAAGCACATTGGGGCCGGTCTGCAGAACACTCAAAAGATACAGGCGGCGCTTCTCGCCGCCGGAGAGCTTTCCGATGGGATTGTACTGCATGTCCGGCGTGAAAAGGAACCGCTCCAGCATCTGGGATGCCGAAATCCGGCCGTCCCGGGTGGGAATGTACTCGGCGATATCCTTCACATAATCGATGACTCTCTGATCCTCGTCCATCTCCGGGATTTCCTGAGCGAAATATCCCAGACGGATAGTCTCTCCCAGCTCTACGGTTCCGCTGTCCGGCTCAATCTGTCCCGCAATCATTTTAAGCAGCGTGGATTTCCCGCAGCCGTTGGGACCCACGAAGGCCACGGTCTGGTTCTTCAGAAAGATATAGGAGAAATCCTCCACAATCTTCCGGTCTCCATAGCTCTTGGATATCCCGTGAAGCTCTACGGTTTTCTTCCCCATGCGGGTCTCCACAGAATCCAGTTCCACAGACTTGTCAAATTCCGGCGCCCGTCCCTCCTTTAGAGCCTCCAGACGCTCGAGCCTTGCCCTCTGCTTGGTGCTTCTGGCCCGGCAGCCCCGGGCCGCCCAGGAGAGCTCGATGCGCAGGATGCTCTGGCGCTTCCGCTCCGCGGCCAGCTCCATCTCCTCCCTCTGGCTTTTCAGCTCCAGAAAACGGGAATAATTGGCTTCATAGCTATACAGCTTTCCTCTGCTGATCTCCAGTATCCGGTTTGTCACCTGATCGAGAAAATACCGATCATGAGTCACGAGGATCACCGTTCCCCGGTACCGGCGCAGATACTGTTCCAGCCATCTAATCATATCCTCGTCCAGATGGTTGGTGGGCTCATCCAGAATCAGTACGTCTGAGGGAACCAGCAGGGTCCGCGCCAGCGCGGCCCGCTTCTTCTGTCCCCCGGACAGGCTGCCAAGCTTCGCCCCATGCTCTGTGATGCCCAGAGTATTCAGCATGCTTTTTGCCTCATTATCCGCATCCCATTCCTCCTGGCGAATCGCCGAGGCTGCATAGGAAAGCACAGTCTCCTCTGCCGGGAAATCGCTGTTCTGGGACAGAACCGCCAGTTTCAGCCCATTCTGCCGGATGACCTGCCCCCTGTCCGGCTCCTCCTCCCCGGAGATAATCCGAAGAAGCGTGGTCTTACCCGTACCGTTAATCCCGATGATTCCCACCTTTTCGCCTTCCTGAATGCCGCAGGAGATATCATCAAAGATCCATTTATCCCCGTACAGCTTACTTACGTGCTCTATATTTAAAATATTCATATGCCTAAAAACTCCTCTTCTGTCTGACGCAGACCGCGCTGCCTGACTGCAGATTCTTTCGCTTTGCGGCAGGATTCTTTCGCCGCCCGGCAGCCGCGCCTTTACAGGCTCATCCGCCGCAGCCCTTCATCCCGGTACTTAAGAAGCCTCTTCTTTAAAGCCTGGTGTTGCGGAAGCTCCAGATCCGGGTCCTGCCGCTTCAGTTTTGCCGCCTCTTCGCTGGCTTCCTGCAGAATCCTCGCGTCTGTAAAAATGTCTCCGATCTTAAACTCCAAAAGGCCGCTCTGCCGGACTCCAAACAGATCGCCGGGCCCCCGGAGCTTCAAATCCTCGGACGCGATATAAAAGCCGTCGTTGGATTTGTTCAGGATTTCCATCCGCTTTCTGGTATCCTTGTTATCCGTGCCGCTGATAAAAATACAGTAGGACTGATATTTTCCGCGGCCTACCCGCCCGCGGAGCTGATGCAGCTGGGCAAGGCCGAAGCGCTCCGCGTTTTCCACCATCATCACTGTGGCGTTCGGCACGTTGACGCCCACCTCTATCACCGTAGTAGAGACCAGAATCTGAATTTCCCCGGCAGCAAACCGTTCCATGATCTCATTTTTCTGGGCAGGTTTCATTTTCCCATGAAGATATTCGATGGCAATAGACGGATTCAGATTCTCTTGCAGTTTCTTTGTGTAATCCACCACATTCTCTATCTCAAGCTCCGGATTTTCCTCTACCATCGGACAAATCACATAGGCCTGTCTGCCGGCAGCCGCCTCCTTTTCCAGGAACCGGTAAGCGTTTGGCCGCCAGGATTCATCCACCACACAGTTTTTGATGGGAAGGCGGCCCACCGGCATCTCATCGATCACAGACACATCCAAATCTCCATAGACAATGATCGCCAGCGTCCGCGGAATCGGCGTGGCACTCATCACCAGCACATGGGGATGCTGCCCTTTGTCTGCAAGCGTCTCTCTCTGGCGGACACCGAAACGGTGCTGTTCGTCCGTCACTACAAGGCCCAGCCGGTGAAACTGAACCTTTTCCTGAATCAGCGCGTGAGTGCCGATAACAAGCTTTGCCTCCCCGCTCTCGATTCGGGCATAGGCCTCCCTCTTCTCTTTCGCTGTCATGGAACCTGTAAGGAGAACCGTTTCCACTTTTTCCTCCAGCCCGCAGTTCTCCAGCAGCTCCGCCACAGACTGAGCATGCTGTCTGGCAAGCACTTCCGTAGGAGCCATCAGCGCTCCCTGGTATCCGTTTTCCGCCGCCGCAAGCAGGGCCAGCACTGCTACCACGGTCTTCCCGGAGCCCACGTCTCCCTGGACCAGCCGGTTCATGACCGTCTCGCCGGACAGATCCGACTGAATCTCCTGCCAGACGCGCTGCTGGGCCCCTGTCAGCGCATAGGGCAGGGATTGAAGCAGGTGCTCCGTCCATTCTCCTGCCCGAATCGGACATTCATTCTTTTCTCCTTCCGTCTGCTCTTTCATCTGCCGCAGAGCCAGAATAAAGAGAAAAAATTCATCGAAAACAAGACGCTTTCTGGCCGGCAGGAGCGCATCACGGCTAATGGGAAAATGAATGGAGTGAATGGCAAAATTATACTCTGCCAGCTCCTGTTCCACGCGGATATGCTCCGGCAGGTACTCCGGCGCCAGAGAGGGCTCTTCCAGGACCTGATGAACTGCCTTTGTGACTGTTTTATTGGAAAGCCCGGCTGTCAGAGCATAGACAGGCTGCATAGTTCCCTGTATTTTTTCGTAATCTCCCGGCGTGTAGATCTCAGGCTGCTCCATCACAAGGCGCCCTTTTTTCTTCTGCACTCTGCCCCGGAATATATAAGTACCGCCCGGAAGGAGGCTGCCGCGCAGGAAAGGCATATTATACCAGCTCAGATGCAGGTACGCGCCGAACTCCTCCAGTGTCAGAGTCGTCACCGTCAGACGGTTCATTTTTTTGGTATCCGGCGCCCTGTGGACAAACCCCGCCACTGCCTGTACCCGGTCCATCTCCAGATTGGCAAAAGTCACCGGCTTTTCATAAATATCGTAAGTTCTTGGATAATATGACAAGAGCTCTCCCACCGTGTCTACACCGACACGGTGAAAGAGCGCAGCTGTCTTTTCTCCAATGCCCTTCAGGGCTGTCATTGGGGAAGCTGTATTCATTTCACACTCCTGAGAACAGAAGGCTCTCCGTTTCCAGACTGGCGCCGGAGACGGAGAGCCTCCCGGCATAATCATTACTCTGCAGAATTGCTGCTCCAGTTACTCTACAGACGCCACGTAATAATAGATGGGCTGGCCGCCGAAGTGCACCTCGATGTCGCAGTCCGGATATTTTTCTCCCAGGCTGGTTCCGAGACTCGCAGCGTCTTCCTTGGACACATCCGCGCCGTAATAAATGCTGATCAGCTCGGAATCCTCATCCACCAGCTCATCGAACATGGCAAGAGTAGTCTCCATCACATCTTTTCCTACCGACAGAATCGCGTGATCCCCGATACCCATGATATCACCTTCCTTGATATCCTTGTCATCGATATGGGTATCGCGCACCGCGTAAGTCACCTGTCCGGTCTTCACATTTCCGATCTCCTCTGTCATGCGGGCCTCGTTCTCTTCCACAGAAGAATCCGGCATATAGTTGATCATGGCCGTGATGCCCTGCGGAACGGTCTTCGTAGGAATGACAATGATATCCTTATCCTTGGAAAGGGCTTTTGCCTGGTTCGCGGCCAGAATGATATTTTTATTGTTCGGCAGAATGAAGATGTGATCCGCATTCACCCGGTCAATGGCATTCAGCATGTCCTCGGTACTGGGATTCATGGTCTGGCCGCCCTCAATCAGATAATCTACGCCAAGCCCCCGGAAGATCTCTCCGATTCCCTCGCCAATGGACACAGAAATAAAGCCCATCTCCTTACGGGGCTCCTCCTTTTTCGCCGCCTCTGCCTGCTGTGCCGCGATTTTGGAGGCCTCTTTGATCAGTTTCTCCTCATGCTCCTCACGCATATTGTCAATCTTCAGGCGCGACAGAGAACCAAGCTCCAGAGCGCGCTCAATAGCCTGGCCCGGATGATTCGTATGTACGTGAATCTTTACGATATCATCATCCGCCACGCACACAATAGAATCACCTATGGATTCCAGAAATGCCTTGAACCCGCTCTCTGTCTTCGCGTCAAATTCCTGATTCAGCATAATGATAAATTCCGTGCAGTAACCGAACTTGATCTCCGCCTCTGTCTGAGCACTGGGCTTAACAGGAGCGCTTCCCTGCTGTTCAAAGGTATAATCCACCTCTTTGCCCAGGAACGCGTCGTAAGCGCCTTTCAGCACTTCCACGAGTCCCTGTCCGCCGGAATCCACCACACCTGCTTCTTTCAGTACGGGAAGCAGATCCGGCGTCGTGGCAAGCACGCGCTCCGCCTCGGAAATCACTTCCGAAAACAGCACGTCCAGGTCGTCTACTTCTGCGGCAAGCTCGGCAGCTCTCTCGGCAGCCCCTCTCGCCACAGTCAGAATGGTTCCTTCCTTTGGCTTCATAACCGCCTTATAGGCTGTCTCTACGGCTTTCTGGAATGCGTTGGAAATAATCTGCGCGTCCAGGACCTCATATCCCCGGATCACCTTTGTAAAACCACGCAGAAGCTGGGAAAGAATAACACCGGAATTTCCCCGCGCTCCCCGTAAGGAACCGGAGGAAATCGCCTTCGCCACTGTCTCCATGGTACGCTCGGACAGATTGTTCACCTCAGAAGCTGCCGACATGATCGTGAGCGTCATATTTGTACCCGTATCACCGTCCGGCACCGGGAATACATTCAGTTCATTGATCCATTCCTTTTTTGCTTCCAGGTTCTTGGCTCCGGCCAGGAACATCTTTGTCAGCATATCTACATCTATTGTTTTCATAACTTCCAAAAACTCCTCCTGCTATTAGTCTATTACCCGCACACCTTCTACAAAGATGTTGATTTTTTCAATCGTCATTCCGGTGAATTCTTCCACCTTATATTTCACATTGCTGATCAGATTGTCTGACACGGCTGAAATGCTTACGCCGTAGGAAACAATTACATGGAATGAGAGCGTGATCTTATTATCATTGATCTGTACGTTAACTCCGCGGGTCAGATTATCTCTCTTGAGAAGCTTTACAAGTCCATCCTTGACATTTACCATAGCCATGCCCACGATGCCGAAGCATTCCACCGCTACGGAGCCTGCATATCTGGCAATAACTTCCGGGTCGATCATAACAGCGCCCAGCTGTGTATTCATAAGTCCCTTCATTATGATTACCTCCACTTTTATTTTTATTACTGAAAAAGCTGTGCATTGAAAAATCTGGGCACACTTTCCCCTGTCCTGTTGCTATTATAACCTGTTTCACGGGAAAATTAAAGCAATTTTTCACAGTTCGCATATTTTTATATTTTCTGCTTTCCAAAAGTGTTAAAAAGGCAAAAAAACGGATTATTTTTAAATTAACACTTGCAAAATATAGTGGTATCTGCTAGAATAACCTATGTTGCGAGTCTATATGCAGTATAGAAAGGCTCATTATCGGTCAAGGGAGGTGCAAACATGGCTAAATGTGCAATCTGTGAAAAAGGCGCTCATTTCGGAAACAATGTAAGCCATTCACATAGACGTTCCAATAAGATGTGGAAATCCAATGTCAAGTCTGTAAAGGTTAAGGTAGGCTCCGGCGCCAGAAAGATGTATGTATGTACATCCTGTCTGAAGTCCGGTAAGGTTGAAAGAGCTTAGGATTTGAGAATAATGACAAAGGGCTGCTTCCGGTATTCCGGCAGGCAGCCCTGTTTTTTGCTTTATATTGTTATTGCTGCTTTGTTATTTGGCTTTATATCGCTATATCGCTTTAGAACATGCCGCGGATACAATCTGCTCTCCCCTGTTTTGCCTTTTCCTATTTCCCGCATTTCCCTCCGGAGGAAAACAGGTTATATCCCACCAGTATCAGAGAAAAGGCTGCCAGTGCACGGACAAACCAGCCGTTGACAGGCATGAAAAACGTAGTCAGAATGCCTACTCCGATCCAGAACATCACAAATCCCAGCAACTGTTTCATAACCGCTCCCGGCACAAAAGTTTCTTATCTTAAATATATGCCGGGAATGTAGTTTCAGATACCGTAAATTTCAAAGCCGCTTCCATGAATCAGCCTTCCATGGTATCCACAGCGTCCTGAATCGCGTCCGCCACCGGACTGCTCTCTTTCTTTCCCCCCGCAAATTTATTGACAAAATCGGGAACCATATCCAGAATCTTCGTGACCGTATCCTGATTCTTCACATTCACCAGCTTTGTCACGCCGCCTGAAATTACAAGGATCGCGCTGGGTGTGATCTTGGCGCCCATACCTCCGCCGGCATTCTGCTTCTTTTCTCCCGAAAACGCTCCCGCGCCCACGCCAAAGGACACATCCACCAGCGGAAGAATGATCGTGTCGCCGATAGTCACAGCATCGCCCACCACTGTCTTTGTGGAAATAAAGCTGTCCATTCCCTTGAAAAGAGATTCCACAGTTGTATCAAAATTATTATTCATAAGAAAAATCCTCCTTTTATCTCTGACCTCTTTCTGCCCGCCTGCTCTGTGCCTGCCCCGCCAGATCCCGCAAAATTCTGTTCCACAGAATCTGTCCGCAGGCGGAATTCCCTACTGCCGGTTCAATTTTCGGTAAACATAACGTACATTTTTGTCCCGGAAGAGTCTCCAGGCGATCCGCACCGCAGACACTATTCTTAAGCGTCCCTTCAGAAACAGCTCTCCCTCCAGAATAGTCTGCTCAAAATCCGGATCTACTTTAACATTATCCATAAAAAGCGGATAGAATATACCGGCTATCCCGAGAATCTGCCCCGTCAGCGCCGGATCAGAAGTGCCGAACCGGACTTCCCCGCATATTTTGCGCGGAAGCGCCTGCCTGGCAAAAATCTTTGCCTGCTCCAGCACAAGCCGCACCGCCGCTTTCGTCCGCTCGTCCAGCGCGAACTCTTTCGCCGCCCGGTATTTTCTTGCCATCCGCTTTATTTTACCACAGAACCGCCGGAATGTACATTTCAGATTTTTTAATTTCCGGGGAATGCCTGTGAAAAATTTCCATATCGTCCGCAGGAACTGCAGAAAACGGGAAAATATGCCGTTCTTCTCTTCCTCTTCTTCCTCCAGTTCCTCTTTCTTCTGGGAGGTTCTCTCCGGCGCCGCCTGCTTTTCTACCGGATGCTCTTGCGCCTGCCGCGTCTCGCTCTGCGCCGTCTCTTCTACTGGCCGCTCCCCGCTCCGCGCTGCCGCCTCTTCTGCCTGCCGCTCCCCGCTCTGTGCCGTCTTCTGCTCCTCTGTCCTTTCTGCCGGCTCCGGAACCGGCTCTGCTTCCTCAAAAGAGCCGCTGTCCGTCAGATCCATCAGCGTGATACCGAGTATTTTTATTTTTGCGCTCAGCTCTCCCTCCCGAAACGCCACCGGAACGCTGATAAGATGCAGCAGCCAGCTGATTTTGGCCTCCGCTCTGCATTCCCCTTCTTTTTTAACACCATAAGCCCTGTAGCGTACCGGCACAAACAGCACAAGCAGAAGAAGCAGAATGGCCAATCCCAGTACCGCAGCCAAAATGATCCCTATAATCTTTAATATCAGAAAAAATATCTGCAGCATTCACTTCTCCTGTCCGGTCTGTCCAAAATACTCCCGCACCTGAAATCCGCCGGTTTCCCGGTAGACGTCCTCCACCATACGCTGCACCAGCTCCAGAGCCTCGTCATAACCGGAAGCAATTCCTACAATGTAAGGATTCTGCCGGTAAAAGGCACTTTCTTTCAGATGCGCGGCATGAAAAATATCGAAAAGGTTGTCCGGATTGGATGCCAGGGCAATGAAATAGACGCTGACCATACCGGCTCCCTGTTCTGCCTTTTTTATAATCCTTTCCTTTTTCGCGGCTGTTATATCACTGAGATAAAGATGTTCCGCCCACTGCATTCAGCTGTTCCCCTCTTTTTCCTTACCGGTAAAGTTTTTTGTCCTGCTTTTCCTGTCCGGCAGGGCAGAAAAAAGGCGTTCCCACATATGTTCCGGATTTTCCCTGCGGAAAACCGCAAAACAGGTATGAAACGCCTTCCGCTTCTAAAAGTACTTTTTACTGCCCCAGAGATTGCTTTTTTTCAGATCCAGATACTCATTATAGGCACGCTCCAGAATCTGCTTTTCATTGGAGAATTTCAGCAAATGGTATGCCTCATGATACTTGTAGTAGCCGGAATCCACAAAATACTCCTCACGCTGTGGTTTGCTGTAATAATTATCCGCCATCATCAGATACCAGTGCACATCCTTCTCCACCGTGTCCTCCGGCACGGAAAAAGAATACTGGCTCTTTCCGATATATTTGATGATGGAAGCCTCTACGCCCGTTTCCTCGCGCACCTCTCTCACCGCCGTATCCCGGAATTCCTCTCCCGGCTCGACAGTTCCCTTCGGCAGAACCCATCCCTCGTACCTGTTCTTGTAATTCTTGTACAGAAGAAGGATCTTGCCACGAAATATTACCACACCGCCACAACTGGTTGCTTCAATCATTGCAAAACCTCCTGTCCAGGTGTGTCTTGATATACTTGCATCTAGTATACCTCTTTTCAGATAGTTTGACAAGCCTAAGTTAATCCTGCAGCGGCGGCCATCGCCGGCGCTTCTCCGGCCTCTCCGCTTCTTTACTTTTCCTTTACAAACTCTCCCGGATATGATAAAGTAACTCACAGTGAAACCATTATCATTCCACTGCTCCTGCCGGATACGGCAGGAGCAGTGGAAACTGGTTCCATCCGGGGGAGTATATATCTGCGGCAGGTAAAGCTGCTCGTCATCTGCCTGCCGCAGGCCGTTTTTCTGCCTTTCCGAGGACTCCGGAAAGGTATTTTATTATGCCTCTTGGAAGGAACCTGTCAAGTCTATTCCAGGAAGGGGAAAACACAAAATGAGCAACAACACACATGCGGCTGTGGGCTATCTGCCCGATGAAAAGCCCACCCTTGTCAAACTGCTGCTGTATGCTATCCAGCAGGTCATCGTCATGTTTCCTGCTACTGTCACGGTAGCGCTGATCACTGGTTTTCAGGTATCGACCACCATCTTTGCAAGCGGTCTTGCCACCATCTGCTTCATTCTGATCACCGGACGCAAGATTCCTATGTATTACGGTTCTTCCTTTGCTTATCTGACCGCTATTTCCAGCATGGTTGCCGCAGAAGGCACAGCGGAGCAGATCGCTTCCTTTGAAGCTACGGGAATTCTCCCCGCAGAGCTTATCTCCTATGCGCAGTTCGGCATCATTCTCTCCGGCCTTGTCTCCATCGCCGCCGGTCTTCTGGTCCGCTTCAGCGGACGCAGAGCGGTAGAGCGTATTCTGCCGGCTTCTATTACCGGTCCGGTCGCCATGATTATCGGACTGACGCTTGCAGGAAATGCTTTATCTGACGCTGCTCCGGCAGCTGCTGAAGGAGTATCAGGAAGCAGCTGGGTGTGGGTTATCTCTCTGATTACCCTCCTGTCAACCATTCTGTTCTCCCGCTATCTGAAGGGTGTGCTCGGGCAGCTTCCGCTGCTTCTGGGCGCCATTACCGGCTGCGCGGCCGCAGGGCTTCTGCTTCTCATCGGCGGTCCGGAGATGAATCTGTTCCGGGCAATGCCTGCTGAAGCTCTGGCCGCGTCCACCTGGAAGCTGGGAGACGGTTCCATCTTTGCCCTGCCCGCATTCTCTCTCCCGAAAGTGTCCTGGGCAGCTGTAGCCGCCATCATGCCTATCGCCATCGCCACTATACCCGAATCCACGGCACATATTTATCAGCTTGATATCTATGTGAACGAGCTTTCCCGCAAGAAAAAAGGAAAGCATTATGATATGGCCAGTATGCTGGACAAAAATCTTATCGGCGACGGCATCTGTGATATGATTTCCGCCCTGATCGGCGGACCTGCCGGCACCAATTATGGCGAAAACATCAGCACCATGGCCATCACGAAAATCTTTTCCGTATCCGTGCTGGCTGCCGCAGGCGTCATTGCCATGATCGTATCCATGTTTACGCCTCTCATCCGAATCATTTACGGAATTCCTCTGGCTGTCATCGGCGGTCTGGAGATCTACCTCTTCGGCGCAATTGCCGCCCAGGGTATGGCCATCATGATCGATAAGAAGGTCGATATGTTCTCTTCCAAGAATATCGCCGTCATCGCCTCCGTTATGGTCATCGGCATCGGCGGAAACTATGCGTTCGGCGGAAACATTCCGTTCTTCGGCCTGAATGTGCCCTGCATCGCAGGAGCTGCTATTTTCGGAATTCTCCTGAATGCCCTGCTCTCCATTGGGGAGAAAAAACAGCAGGCGGAAGAAGCTGAGTAAAAAGTAAAGCAGGCGCCAGGCAGCAAAGAACGCCATACATGCTATATACATGCTATATACATGCTATATACAGCCGTATACGGCCAGGCGGGGAGGAAAACTGAACATCCTGTCAGTTTTTCTCCCCGCCGTTTCTGGTTTCTGATTTCCGGTTTCCGCTGCGGCCTGCTTATTCTGTGACGCGCTGACCGCCTGAAAATTTTCTGCCTGGCGCTCTATTTCTCCGGCTCAATCAGGCCCAGGGAAATCTTCATCTCAAGAATTCTCTGGACGGATTCGTCAATTCTCTCTTCCGAAATTTCCCCCTTTTCCACAGCCGCAGTTACCGCAGGAATCTGCGTCTCAAAATCCGTACAGCATAAAAGGTCGTTGCCCGCCTGCACTGCCAGTACCGCCGCCTGGCTGTCACTTGTGAAATCACGGATTCCGTCCATCACCAGATCATCCGTTACAATTACCCCCGAAAATTCCAGCTCTTCCCGTAGAATCTTATGAATCTCCGAGGACAGGGACGCCGGATACCGGCTGTCCATGCAGGATACGATATTGTGAGACACAAGCACCATCTGGGCCCCGCTTTCGATTCCTGCCCGGAAGGGAAGAAAATCCGAGGTCTCAAAGGTCTCATAAGACCTTTCATCATAGGCAACACCCGTATGCGTATCCGTATTATCTCCATATCCAGGGAAATGCTTCAGCACACAGGCCACGCCCTGGCCGCTCATGGACTCTGTGACAGTCCTGACATATTCCGCCGTCAGCTCCCCGTTCTGGCCGAAACTGCGCTCATAGATAAAATCCTCCGGATTTTCCGACACATCGCAGACCGGCGCGAAATTCACATTAATTCCAAGACTTTTCAGCAGCGCGCATTTTTCCTCCGTGTCTTCCGCTACAGCCTCGAAGCCGCCTTCCCGGTAAAGCTCCTGGGGAGAAGGAAAGGGTTCTTCCCGAAACTCCGGATATCTGCTGACACGGGTTACGGTCCCGCCCTCTTCATCCACGCCAATCAGCATGGGAATCTCCGATACCGACTGATAAGACTGGATAGCAGAAACCGCCTGTTCTTTTGTCTTCCCTTCGAAATCTCTTGCAAACAGAATATACCCGCCCAGATGATACTGTTCTGCCTTTGCCGCCGCGTCCTCCTCCGGACAGCGGGCAATAAACATCTGCCCCGTTTTTTCCTCCAGGGACATCTGCTCCAGAATCTTCCGGGCTGCCTGCGAAATCCGTTCTTCCTCAGAGATACTTCCTTCCGGCTCTTGGCTGTTCTGCAATCCATCGCTATTCTGCGGCCCCTGGCTGTTCTGCGGCTTTTCGCCGTTCTGCTCTTCTTCGTCCTGCTCTTCAGCCGGCCCAGCCTGTTCCTGTCCTCCCGGAGTCCCTGTCTCCGTCAAAAACCAAAGTGTCATTCCAGCTGCGCAGAGAAAAAAGAGCAGAAGGAACAGCACTGGCGCCGCCGGCAGACTCTTTTTCTTTCTGCGCCGCCGGCTGCCTCTCCTCTGTGCCGTCATGCTGCTCTGCCTCCTGCTTTTCTCTCTTTGCCGGCCTGCTGAAGCTCTCCGGCCCACTCAAACCCTTTTTTCGCCATATAAACCGCAATAATCTCATTAATCACCGCCGCGGCCGCAATCGTTCCCTGAATCACAGAAGTATACTCCGGAGCTGTCCCCTCCAGCACAGAGACGGCGATTCCTGTAAAAATCAATGAAATTCCCGAATGAGGAAGCAGGGTAAATCCCAGATATCTGCGGACTGTGTCCGGCGCGTGGGTGAGAACCGCACCCGTCCAGGCTCCTCCATATTTGCCCAGGGCCCGGGAAATGATGTAGACAGCCGTATACAGACCGGCTCCAAATACCAGATGATAATCCAGCGGCGCGCCCAGATTTAAGATCACTACAATCAGCGCTCCGCCAATCACCGGGTTCATAACCTCCATAATCTCTCTGCGCTGTTCCCCATTGATCAGATTAGAATAGACCGTAGAAAAAGCCATTCCAAGCAGCATAAAATTCATCACCTGCACCGGAAGCAGGCTGTCCACCCAGAAGCCGGCTCCTGTCACTGCCAGAAGCAGCAGAACCGTCACGGCAATTTCTCCCTGTTTTTTATGGACAAAGCGCAGAATCAGCCCTCCTGCCAATCCTCCCAGCGCTCCGATAAAAAGCGGCAGGAGAACTACGATAATCACCGCCGCCACCGGTATCTCCCGGGTAGAAGAGGATATTGTCACAAACGCCATGACCAGGAAAAAGACGATGGCTCCCACCATATCGTCCAGTACAGCCATGGGAATCAGGGTCCGGGTCACAGGCCCCGATGTCTTAAATTCATTCACTATGGACAGGGAAGGCGCCGGAGCCGTAGCCAGAGCGATCCCTCCAAACAGAAAAGCCAGATACACGGGCATTCCGGTCATCCAGAAGAGAATCCCAAAAGCGAGGCTGACCACCAGGAAGGTTCCCAGAGACTCCGCCACTGTCATGACCAGAAGCTGTCCGCCGGTTCTCTTCATATTACCCAGAATCAGCTCTGTGCCAATCATCATGCCAGCAGTGCACTCCATCAGGCCTTCCACCGCTCCATACCATCCGGAGTCCATCATGTTGCTGCTTAAAAGCCCCACCGCATTCGGTCCCAGAATCATCCCCGCTATCAGCCAGCCCAGAATCGCAGGAAGGCGGAACCGTGCCACAAGCCTGCCTGCCAGAAACGCCAGCGCAATAACCGCCGCCAGTCTGACAAGCCCTGTCAAAATGTCCATTTTTGTCCTTTCACTCCTTCGTACTGAAACTTTTTACCAAAGTGAATTCTGCTGCGCATACCATGTGGAAAAGATCTGTCTTGCCACAGGCACCGCATACTCGCTTCCTGAGCCTTTCTCTTCCACCAGGACACAGACCACGATGTCTGAATCTCCTGTATCGGAAAAGCCCACAAACCAGGCGTGGCTCTTATTCTTATTGCTGGTATACTCGGCAGTTCCCGTCTTGCCGGCAATATCAAATCCCAAATCGTTCAGGCTTCTGGCTGTTCCATCCTCCACCACAGCCTTCATATACTCGGTCAGCGTCTCCGCCTCCTCCGCAGTCATCAGTTCCCCATACTGCACCGGATTGTAAGTATCTACTACGGTTCCACTGTAAGATTCCACATGATCCAGCACATACGGCTCCATCAGGACGCCGTCATTGGCGATACTGCTGACAATCATAGCCATATGGAGCGGCGACACCAGCGTCTCTCCCTGTCCAATACCCGTCATCATCCGCTCCGCAGGCGTAGAGCCATCTTTCAGAGTGAATGAACTTCTGGAATAGGTCAGGTCAAAGGGAAGATCTGAATTGAACAGAAGACTTTCACAGGTGTTCCCAAAAGCCGTCTCATCCAGCGAAAGGCCTATGGACGCGAACGCGGAATTACAGGAACGGGCAAAAGCCTCTGTCAGATCCTCCTGTCCATGGGAAGTCCCTCCATAGCAGTTGATAGTATAATTGCCCTCCGTCAGGCTTCCGCCGCAGCGGAAACTGAAATCCGCGTAATCCGGATTTTCTCTCATATATTCCAGAAGCGTCACGATCTTAAAGGTAGAGCCGGGCGGATACAGTCCCTGGGAGGCCCGGTTGTAAAGAGCGCTGTCCGTATCGTCCTCCGAGGTCAGACTCTCCCAGTCCTCATTGATTGTCCCCGGATCAAAATCCGGCTTTGACACCATAGCCAGCACCTTGCCCGTCTCGGCCTCCAGCACTACCACTGCGCCCCGGCTGTTTCCCAGAGCAGAATAAGCGGTCTGCTGCAG